>VFQN01005356.1_pt1 | contig 15788 bp, 28 predicted proteins | sample 3512371 | NCBI WGS metagenome assembly VFQN01 (sample SAMN10412370, study PRJNA504923) | tailings metagenome | isolation source: Replicate 2 from Balatoc abandoned mine | place: Philippines: Itogon, Benguet | collected 2017-08-28
CTGCCGCTCAAGCAGTGCGGCGGGTGCCGGGCGGTGCGGTACTGCGGGGCGGACTGCCAGCGGGCGCACTGGCGGGAGGGGCACAGGGCGGAGTGCAAGGAGCTAGCAGAGTGACGGTATGGGCTCTTGGGCTGGGGAGGGGTTGTCACTTTGTGGTTGTGTGGGCAGGGTCCATATGTTGGCAAAGCAACACACCCTTTCGCATGCCAACAGCGGTGGCTGGCACTGGTGGCCAGGCATGCGCGTGCCGAAGGGGAGCAAGCGACAATGCCTGGCTGCTTGGCTGCTGCTGGTATGTTGGCAGCGCAGTTTGCTGGCAAGATATGCAAGCATTTTGACGATTGCACAGGACGTAGGTGAACGACGTGTTGCCAAGGGCACGTGGACTCGACGCTGCGCAGGAGCTGGTTGATTACGGATTTACGCAGCTGGAGTGGTTGCCGTTGTGCTGTATGGCGGCACGGCTGAGTTGCCACCACCGTGACACGCGACGGCGCTGAAGGCTCAGCCCTACTTAGCAGGCGGCACACGTGCCGAGCTGATGCAATGTGATGCACCATTATTGGTCTTATAGCCGTGTCAGGAGCTGGCGCGACAGGTCCTGCCCTCCGCAGCCGATCACGCAGCGGGACTGTCTGCGGCCACGGCGAGTGCGTGCCTGCCGTACAAGATGGAGACGATGGCATGGGCTGTCGCTGGCCGTCGGTGTGGTAGGCAGTATCCCTACAACCGGTGGTGGCATGGCGCATGGGGCGGTGCTTACCGTATTGTGTACGGTACAAAATGTGGGAGCAGCTGTGAGTTGAGGACAATAGTAATTGTGCAAGTGCGGTAACCGAAGGGGACGGTTGATAGCAGCAGACACTGAAGAGTTACACAGAGGCAGACAGAGGGTTGGCGAGAAGGTGCATTGTTGGCTCAGGGTGGATGGCAGCGGGGCCAGGAGGTGGTCAGCAACGGCCAACCGGCACGGCACTGCAGGGCACGCTTACCTCCGGTTGGTTGCCACAGGTTGCCATGAACTTAGCGTGTAACAGGAAAGCCCCGTGTGCACGCCGTACGTGGCGTGCACGACGTTCCGCATGATAGCTAATGTACGGCAGGTTTACTCGTTGAGAAGCCGGCGCCATGGGGACCAAAGTTGCGGATGCTGGCGGTTGTGGGACAGGCAAGGACTATTCATGACGTGCGGCTGTTTAACGTTGCCGACCACTTTTGCTGAACAGCCAAAGACGTTAGGCACCGGAACAATTTCGCACTGTGACGTCGTCACTGTAGCCTGCTGTAGCTCTGCTCCTGTCATTGGCTGCCCAGGTCGGTGACATGTTTCTTTTGGTATCTTTGTTTGGGCTGCCCTCCTGGTTGGCATAGGTTTGCGAGCTGTGGGAGAATTACTAAAGCAGAATGAAGCCGGGTTTCGCCTTGGGCTGCTGGCTAGCTTCAACGGACAGGGCCTCCTGCGGCTTCATACTGGGTACTGGTGTCAGTGCGGGTCGGGCACACCTCGCGTATTCCAGACGGTGGGTCTGCAACTAACGGCTGTGAAGTACGCCTTGCGTTGTACGGTACTGCAGCTGCTGTCCACTAGTAGGCTTGTGTTGCTGAGTGCTAGGGTAGCGGCGGCAGGGAAATGCGTCGTGCACGTTACAGTGGTGTTGTATAGTGGGTGGTTGCAAATGTCACCTGATCCAGGGGAGACCACGCCGGAGGGTCCTGCCTGAAGGAAACAGGCCGGACCTGCTTAGCTAGCGTAATCTGACTCTCTTACCACACTCGAAAGGCAGCCTATGTTGGTGCATTCGGGTGCACTCGCGTCCGAGCAGGTCCCAAGAAAATAATACGCAATTGATCATGTTGAGAGCACCTCCCAGAATATCACCCCTGGTCGTCACAGAAGCACCCTAGCCAAGCACGTTCATCACAGGTGACCAGGGGACCCTGCAGGTGCCTATGGGTGCACCATATACATGAACGCACAGGACGCCAAACGCTGCCTGGCGCACACGGCAGCCCAGGCCAGCCACTGTTTCCGCAGCAGCACACCATATACCGTACGCTGTCCAGGATCTGGTCAGAATCTGGTCACCATGAGTCTGATCACGCCTCCGTGCGCACGCTTTGCTAGGCCCCCAACCGCACTCCCTTCCATTACATCGGTCCCCACGACGCACAAGACCACGGCTTTGCCTAGGATCACGAAGGCCCCAAGCCCCCGCCCCTCCTTCCCTGACCCTCCTTCGGGGGCGTGTCTTGGCACCAGCAGCGGCGGCTGGGCCAGGCCCCCGCCGCCTCCTTCACCCCTTCCACGCTTTCGCGTTTCACGCGTGCTCCCGGCTGCCTTGCGTTCGTTCCCAACCCATGCGGCAGCCTCACGTCCTCATCCCTGTTATGTCCCGGGCTCGGAGCCGCCCGGGAACTTGTCGCACGCGTCCAGCTTGTTGTGGAAGTACCTGGGGGCGGCACGCAGCGGGCGGAGGGGCAAAAAGCAGGTCTCCGACACGTCGCAGCGAGTATTGCGCACAGGTCGACATCTATGCCGAGGGACTGCCAGAGGGAGTCTCGCTGGTCCCGCCCCTGCCAGCAGTGCCCGGACTTTCTGCGCCCCTGTCTGCGTCCACCCAGTATCAGGTGCCCCTGTCTAAAACACACAGCAACGAGCCCCGTGCCTCCTCTGCTCCACGCAGCTTTACCGTACACTGACCAGCAGTGCCTCCCCTCCTTCTCCAGGTGACGGTCCGTCCGCCGCGGTGCATGGGACTCGTAGCCAACCCCGCACACCCGCTATGCCTACATCCCGCACCGCATTTTCAACACCCGCTGTGCCACCTCCCCTATCAGCCCACCCATCGTAGCCAGCCCCTTACGCTGCTCCGCCCCACCTGTCCACGATGCACAGCACACGCGCCCGCGGAGCCCCTACATCTATTCCCATCCCCCCGCCCCACCTGTCCATGATGCACAGCATGCGCGCGTGCTTGTCGGGGTGGTAGTTGAAGTGCACCAGCACCGGCGTCTCGGCGGTGGCGCTGGCGCCCGGGATGTAGGCGGAGCGGTAGGACCTGGGGGCCGGGGGGGAGGGGGCAAGGCGTGGAGGGGAAGCGGGGGGTAACGGTGAGGTATCCCTCGTGAGTATGGGGATCGTGGAGCAACGGTACGACATGGGGGAACAATGGCGGGGTCAGGGTCGGAGGTCGGAAGGGGGAGGGTACTGAATGCGAGGGAGGGCAGCAAGCAAGGCTTGCCCTGCTGTGGGGGACGTCAACCGGGGGGGGTGTGTGCTAATGGCCATATGCGGTACGGCAAGAGCACCAGCCGCCAAGTGCATCGCCTTGCCGGTGATGTACGCAGATGGTTGCGCGCAGGCTGCTGTTGCTGCATTCTTCAAGCTGTGGATATCAAGCTGTGAGCAGCATGGCACCCCCGAATAGCACATAGGCTGTGCGCCACCGCACGGACTATACCGCACCGGCCGTTCCCCACCCCCACGCACCCACCACCATCACTCTGCGGCTCTGCGGTTTACTCTTTTCCCCGTCGCCATCCCACCTGAAATACGTCTTGCTGTTCACAAACTTGTGAATGTCCATGATGCGCAGCGTGGCGTAGGGCCCCGCGTAGTCCCCGTGAGACTGCGTCAGCAGGTGCTGGTTGAACACCTGGGGGACGGGGCGGGGGTGAGGGGTACCGCATGAGGCGGGCAACAATCAGGTGGGCAAGGTGGGACGCGGGCGCAAGGTAAGCCCACACGCATTGGTTACTGAGCGGGACACCATCGGTGCGGAATGGCCTTGGGCCTGGAACTGCAAATCCCTGGCGAGTGCGTGCTCGCCCTGTGACCGTGGGCCTTCCAAGTCGTTCCCAATACGACGACAGACGCCGACACGGCACACGCGGCCCATGGGGGCGTCCCCCCCCGTCCTGCGCAGCCTGGCACGCTCCCGCCACGCGCATCGCATGTATCCTACAGCCCCCCTGCCTCAACGTACTGCCAAGACACTGGGCGCACCTATCCAAAAAGGCGGCCGCCCCTCCCCCCCCTCGCCCGCCTACACACACGCGAACACACACCTACCTGCTGGTCCCATCCCGGCGACCGCGCCAGCTCGTCCGCGGCGCGCTTGACCACCGCAAAGGCTCGGTGCGTTGCGCGGATGTAGGCACAGCCCACGTTGATGCTGTGTGAGGGAAAGATGGGAGGGGGAAACAGGGACGCAGCAGGTGCAGGCGAGTCAGTTTGTCAGGATCAGGACAGGGACAGGACAGGGGGCGGGGTGTGGTCCAGGGGCAGGGCGTCAAGGGGCAGCAGCTGTTCTTTCCGCATCGTGCAACGGTATGTGATGCAGCGTACCGCGCTGCGCATGGCCAGCAAACGGTCAGCCTCGCGGCTGTCTGCTGAGAGTTCTTGTGCATGACTGACATGTGCGTTACACATGACTGATATTACGTTACACAACGCGACTGAAACGACCCCACCCAGTGAACCAGCTCCCAGTCCTGACGCCTGGTAGCCTACCGCCTGCGCCTCCCCTCCCGCCAGGTCCGACCCGGTTAGCATGATCTAAGTCAAACCTTGACCCTCAGCTTCTCATCCGTACCATGCTCACCCAAGCCCCGTCGCCCCTTCACTCCCTTCCCCTCGCCCCCGTGCCCCGCCCCGCACCCATGTGACTGTCAGCATCTAAGCCCCTTCATCCCCCGACCCCCCACCCCCTCCCTTGTGTTCCCTCCCATCTACCGCGATGCTCGGGTTAGGTGAGTTTTGGGTCACTTTTAGGTGTGCTTTGTGCTGGCTACGCGTCTGGTTGAGGGCCGGGGTCGGGGAATTTTAGCGCACGCACGCGCATCATGTCAGCTCAGCCGTCAGCCGCTGGTCCTCTTACTCACTACCAACAACCGATTGCTTTAGACTACGCCACTTTTACTACATGGAGCCTACGCGCCGGCCAGCCTGCCGGCGCGCGCTGTGGGAGCTGGAGCAAAAGGCGGACCGCAACTTCAGTGGGTCGAATTTCTCCTAACCGTACCCTCCTCCTCCTACTACCACTACCTCCCTCGCGTTACTAGTACTTTGTTCCACCCCCTCCACGCACGTGAAGGTCTGCATGTACAGCCCCCCCCCCCCGCCGCGTCTCGTCGTGTATGCTGGCCATGCTGCCGTACGCCCCCCGCGCCCTCCTCCCCTTCCCCTGGCCGGCCCCCACCCCCGCACCCACGTGAAGGTCTGCATGTACAGCCCCCCGCCGCCCCAGCCCATGGTCTCGTCGTGTATGCTGGCCATGCTGCCGTACGCCCCCCGCGCCCTCCTCCCCTTCCCCTGGCCGGCCCCCACCCCCGCACCCACGTGAAGGTCTGCATGTACAGCCCCCCGCCGCCCCAGCCCATGGTCTCGTCGTGTATGCTGGCCATGCTGCCGTACGCCATGCCGTCGAAGCCGTCCGAGGAGGACTCGATGTCGGCGTCGCGGTGCAGCGCGTCAAAGGGGTTGGAGATGTACACCAGGTCCTGCGGGAGGGGGAGACACGTAGAGGACAACAGTAGATTGACAAGTGTAACGCGCCGTGGTAGACCACCGACCATAAGTCCCAGTCCCTTGACCCGCAATCCCAGCCACTGAGCAGGGATTCGTCTCCGGCAGTGCGCCCGCTATCGACGCCGCCACCGCCGCAGTAGCAGCAGGTACTGCAGCTGGCCCCACGCCCTTGCGCGGCCGACCCACCACCCTGCACCGGTCTCGGCCTTCCCCTGACGCCTTACGCTGTTTGCTCGCGCTTCCCGCGCCGCCCATCCACCCCCCCGCACCCTTGCAACCCCGTGCACCCACCATGTGGGGAATGGGCGTGTGGTATCCCACCACCGACCCGCCACCCTACATCGGCTTGAGCGCTCCCCTGGCGCCTTACACCGTTCACGCAACACCCACCCGCCCGCCCCTTCCCCCAGCGCCCCTTTCCCTGCGCGCACCATGTCCGTGATGAGCGTGTGTGGTAGCCCAGCTGCAGCGACGTCTGCATCCTTGCGCCTCACGCCATGCCCATCCACCCTACCCACTAAGCCCGTAATCAGCGGCCAGCTGCAGCCACGCCTGCAGCACTCCCATGACGCCATACAATGCTCCTCGCGCTTCCCACCCTTCAACCATTTAACCCCCTGCCACACCCCCGCCCTAACCAGGCGGCAGGCTGGCTGTTTCCGTTTGCCACTTTGCCGCTCCGCGGTGACCCCCCGCCCTCACCCACCATGTCCGTGATGAGCGTGTGGTAGCCCAGCTGCAGCGACGTCTGCAGCAGGCTGAACTTGAGGCTGGACACGCGGTTGGCCTCGCGCGTGTTGGCCTGCACGTCGGGGATCTTGACGTGCGGCGTGAACCAGTTGACGCGGAAGCGCTGCCCGTGCTGCTCGTTGTGCTCCTGCAGGTACTTGGCGGCCTGGTCGTCCGTGACGCCGATCAGGTGGTTCTGGTGGGGCGAAGTGAGGGGAGGAGGGAGGGGGAGGGACAAGTGTGGGCAGCAGGGCTGGAAGGGTTGATGCGAAAGCGCGCGCCGTGCTGCTCGTTGTGCTCCGGATGTGTTTGGCGGCCTGCACGTCCGTCAACCCGATCAGGTGGCCGCTGTGTTCCAGAGGTGCAATGTTTGCAGTGAAGTAGGCGCATGCAGCGAAGTGGGTCTGGCTAGATGGAGAGAGAGGTACGGCCTGGCTCCTGGTCGAGAGACCCGTGCGCTTCGGCCCAGCGTGAGAAGGGAAAGCAACGTGGCTACAGCTGGCATTGACGTGCAATACCGGCCCGGCCCGCCCTCGTGACCCTGCATTACCGTGATGTTTGAGCGCTCCAGGATCTCCAGGAAGGACCCCAGGATGTTGCCGCCGTTCCACCAGCAAAGCGTGGTGTTTTGGCAGATCATGACCGCGTTGGTCAGGGCCAGCATAATCTCCTGCTTGTCGTTGGCGTGCCGCTTCAGCAGCGCCGCAAACTCGGGGTTCTCCGCCTCAACCTCAGCAGCGGGACGCATGAGGTATTGCGGTGCTACGGGGGCGACCGTCGTGATGGGGTGCCCGTTAGGGGTGCACAGGGAGGAGTCTGCCTGCTTGCCTCCGTCGCTAACCCCGCTGCTGCCCCCGCCCGTTGCAGTAGCAACCGCTACTCCCGACGCGCGCCCCGAAGCCTGATCTTCATCTACGTCTTTTAGACCCGCCGCAAGGGCACGGCGCTTCCAGTCGTCAAGCTTCCGTTGCAACAGCTGACGCTCATGCTGGAGTCCCTCCATGTCCGTTGCCCGCTCGGCGTGGAGAGCAGCGCTAAAGCTACTTCTACTACGCACAAGCATCCATATAGCAAGGGCTACAATGATCTGGGCCCCTAGTAGAATCACGACTACTTTCCGGTCGGGGCCTCGAGGGGAGGGCCCTCCCCCGGCCTTCTTCTTCTCCATCCTATAAATACTTGGTCACGACATGAATAGTACTGCAATTTTGCCTACAGAGCTCCGCCAGGGTCGCTGCGTGCTTGACAAAAGTCACCGCTTCATGCAGTAATAATAGTACGGTTCCGCAGCTCCGCGTTCCCCTTTTACCAACCGCAAGCCGACTGAACTGCAACAACGTTTTACTCCCTTCTAACACAAGCACTCGCAGCAGCAGCCAACCATTTTACAGTAATGGCGCTGCGATAGGTGGTGCCCTGGCCATATGGAGCGCTTCTCGAACGCATTCGAGGTACAGTAGCTCATCGAGGCATCAGATAGGGTGGTTGCTGAAGTCCTGTACTTGCTGGCGGGGTGCAGGACTCGCCGAGGTCCTGAACGCTGAAGGGACGTGACCGGGGCCCCCACGCCTTACCCACCCAGCCACTCATCGCCGGTATTGCGCCCCGTGCCCATCATACCAAACATCCCAACCAGGCGTTGCTTCAATCTCTGTCGGACGCCGTGAAGCAGCTAGGCGAGGGCAACCAGCAGCAGCAGACGCGTGTACGCGTCGAGGAGGCTAAGCAGGACTTCATCAGCTGCTGTGATGTCATCTGCTTCCAGCTGGTGAGGCTAAAGGAGAACGCGTGTGGCGCTCGCACTGAGCGCACGTATGCTAGCTTGCACTCATGAGCTGCCGCAGTGCATGCCATCAGCTGTTGCACTCGTGGGTCAGTGTGCGGTAACGGTAGACCAGATTGGCTTTACGTGGGGTAAGGTGCGGCACACTGTGAGGCGTACCGGTATGCGAAGCTGCCGACAAGGGCCGGTACGGTTTTAACGCCAGAACCACGAGCATGCAAGTGTTTCTGTCGGTGCCTGTTTGATGGGCGAACTGCCGCGCATGCGGTGCGATTCTAACAGTGCACTGGCTGTTGTGTGTGGAAGGCGTTCGACACGTGCCTTGACACGGTGGCGTCTGAATTCTGGGTCAGGCGCACGCGTAGCCGCACGTATTCTAGGCGTCCTGGGCAACCAGCTTTGCGGCACTCTGACTCCTTAATCACGTGGTGGCGTGAATGGCGCATCCTGCAAGCGGGGTCCTTGAGTACAAATGCTGTTGCGCTAGGCGTGCTGAGGAACCTGGGGTTGAAGCAGCGAAGGGCGTTGCCTGACAAAGGCTTCATGCGCACCTCCTGCGCTGAGCTCATCGGCACACCTGTTACCAACACGATAACGGAAAGGGCGTGTACGGTACGCAGTAGCGGTGCCATCAGGGGAGGTTCCCTGCACGCCGTGACGCTCGCACACTAGAACCACGTACAGATGAGCTCTTAACAGAGTCTACAGGACAGGATTCGCACATGGCGCCCGTCCGACACAAGCTTATGGCTATCGCACGTGCCCGAAGTAGTGTGCCAACCTCTTCCCTGCACATGCCCGCCACAGAAGCAAGCCATGGACGTCATCAAAACAGAGGCCGGCCAGCCCCCTGCTAACACTGTCACAGGTGGGATACTGCTACCGGTAGGGGGGCATGGCCATGCAAACCGTTGCCGTATCTGTGCTTTTGTGGCACAGTTGCTGCACGGTTTGGAAGATGGTGCTGGGCATAGGAGCACGAGCTCCTCACGATCATGTGTGTGACCCCTGTATTGGCATTGCAGCAACCTGCGTATGGCACTCGGCGATCAGGCCGTACACAGCTACACGCGCTAGGCCACGTGCACGGTGGGCGTATGCAGATACTAACCGCTTGGCCATATGCGTGGCTTCCCCATGCCTGCAGAGGCGGAGGCCGAGGCCATGCAGCACCTGGTGGAGTCCAGCCAGGGCTTCACAGGGCAGCTCCAGGCTGGGCAGTACGGCAGGTAGTGAGTGGGCCGTACGGCAGGTAGTGAGCTGTGTGGCCTTTCAGAGAGAGACGCCCGCTGGGCATAGGCAGTGGGCATTCACAGGACAGCTGAGTCAGAGCCGTACCTGGACGTACGGCAGGCAGTGAGTGCAGCGCTGCAGCTTGGTTGGGCGTAACGGCATACTGCGAGAGTTTCCGAGCAGGCGGCACTGTGGAACGCCGTCCTATGGAGCGGAACAATGGTCAACAACCTCCCTGGAATCGTACTTTGGCGTGTGTTAGCATGTCTCTGGCAAGACGGAGCTGGATGAAGCGTCCCTGGCATTCATTGCGGTTGCAGAGGAGTTTACGGGAGAGCCTTGCTGGAGAGTTGCATGCGTCTTGCGCGCACACGAAGCTTGCAGACTGGCTGGGGCTCTTGCTTCCACTGCACTTGAAGACAGTGATGCACTGTGGCTTGCATTGCATGATGAACAATTTGATGCAGTATGACGAGCATCGGACTGTCGTACAAGAACGGTGGCACTGCAGTATGTGGGGATGCGACCCAAGCCGCTGCATTCAGTCCCCTTTCGGCGTCTTGATGCTTAGCACCCACCAAGACCTTGCGCTACGGCTTTGTCCTACCTGGGATGCGGTGAAGTGTTTGTCCGAGTCAGTGCTGCATGCATGTGAAGGTGTGTAACACACGACCGCTCAGTCACGGTGACGGAATGCTGTATGCGTGCTCAGGATGGACCATTGAAGCCGAAATGGAGAGCAATCAAAGAGGCCAAACGTAATAAGCAATCTGTTACAAGGCGCGCCAACGGTAGGCGTGAAGGCAAAGCATGCATATGATCATAGCAATGGCAGCAGCCCACGCCAATCGCACGTGGTCGAGCTGAGTCCTACCAGTACGACAGCGTACGACATCCGGCGAAATCAACAACGGTCTGACACGTCCAACGGTGAGGTCAAAAAGCTTGCTAGTGCAGATGCGACATGGCGCAAACAACAACGGTACCACACAAAGCAAGCGGTACAGGGCAGCGCGCGGTCGGCTTGCCCGCGCAAGGGCTAATGCTGCATAGGAAGTGCACAGTCAAACGTACACGGGTCAGGTCAGGTCATGGGTCCTGGAAAACCGTTATACCATCATTCCGGAGTAAGGTCAAATGCCCACGCAACCACCCAGCCACGCCATGCGTTTACTCGTCGTCCTCGTCGTCGTCCGCAGAGGCGTCCTTCTCCCCCTCGTCATCTTCCTCCTCCTCCTTAGCCTTGCCCTTGGCCTTGCCCTTGGGCTTGGTCTCCTTCTTCTTGGTCTCCTTCTTCTCGGGCTTGGCGTCCTTGCTGTCCTTGTTGTAGGCCGCCTGCTCCTTGTTGTAGCGCTCCTTGTCCTTGTCGGCCTGCTCATAGTACCTGCGAAAGCACGGGAACAAGCAGGACGGTGACGGTGAGTTGGACAGCTGGTGAACTGCATTGCATGCACTGGCAGTGCGTCGGGCAGGCACATAGGCCGACTGCACGGCAGGGACTGCGGACCCCATGCATGCAGAAGCTAGGTCCAAGCAGGACATTAGAAACGTGGCCACGTCTCAAATCAGCACGGTGTGGCCGTTGGTAAGAGGACGTGTGCTGAAGGAAACAAAGCCAAACAACTTACTTCTTCTTGTCGTCCTCGTCGCACTCCTTCCACAGCTCGCCCAGCCTCTTGCCGATGTCCGTCACGCCCATGCCTGGTCGGGGGCACAGACAATGATGTGAACTGACTCCAAACCACCTCAACTGCGGCATGCAAGGCCAGCCGGTGGGCATTGCGAATGGGGTCAGGTCACAGAATGTATCCAGGCTGTCAAGAGTGCCAGCCAACATGCTCCCTGGTGTCTACAGCTGAGCATGCACACGGGCCCCCTGACAGGGTGACCTTGCGACACTGACACCTCCTCACCTGGGTTCTCAGCCTTGACCTCCTCGCGCTTGTCCTTGCAAAACCACATGTAGGCACCGCATGGCTTCTTGGGGGCGTTGGGGTCCTTGACCTGCACAGCAGAGGAAGCCCACGTTTCAGCTTCAAAAACACAAGTCCGTGCCTTGCACAATCGGTTCCGCAAACCGTGCAAGCTCGCACCTTCTTCTCCTTCTTCTCGGCCTTAGCCTTGGGCTCAGCCTTAGCCTTGGGCATTTTGCTTGGCGACTGCGAAACGGGAAGGACATGGTCAGCGCTTCGGAAGTCAAGTAACGTTGTTAGGACGCTGATTTTGCCTGGCCGGAACGCAGACAAGCAGAGGATACTCGGTCAATGCACTTCTCCCAGCAAATGAACATAAGCACGCTGGTCAACGGTGACTGGTGGGCCGGCATCTCGCGGGCTTTTCCGGCGGGACAACCAGCCGGAACTAGCAGCGATGCACCAGAACGCACGCACAAAAATGGCTGCTAGGTCCTACATCCCAGCCAGGCTGGCCCCTCGTGGCAAGCAGAGCACAGAGCGGAGAACGAGGTCCCGAAGCTGGCTCTGACGTCGCGTAAGGTGCTCACCGGAAAGGAAAGGTCCGCGAAAGCGAGCGCCGAGCTGCAAAGCGATGGACAGGACCTAGGATTAGCGTAGGGACTCTGAGCAGGGCCGGCTTGGTCCGCGGGTCCGGCGTTGCAATCGGCCAGAAACTGCGGCTTTGAGGCTTACGAGGCACTCACGTAAGTATTGAAGATGAGGGGCCTTGGGGCGGACAAGTGTGTATGAGTACAAGTTGGGACCTCAGTCACGGACAGCTGGGTACTGGCCGGCACTGGGCTCTGGGTCGGGTCAAGAGCGCGCCCACGCGCCCGGGCGGGGCCGTCCCACTGAGCCCATTGCCCCATGCAAGCCCGGATTTCAAAATCTGAAATCGAACAGCCGCGTCTCCCGCCCGTTCATTTCCTATCATTATACCTTACTGTATAGTACACATACTGCCTGCTGGACGGTCCTGCCTTGGACTTCTTGATTGCGTGGCGCGTGGCGATGTGGGGAAAGAGGAGCCTAGTAGGTAATACCAGTAGCATTCTTATGATCATTGCAAGTGAACAGGTTCCCGTGGCTGCCGACTTAGGGATAGGAGGCATTTCTGCTCTCGGTCGCGGCACCTCTGTCCATGGGCTCTGCTCCATGTCCACGGCAACCTGCCAAGGCCTCGCCATCCGCCCGCAGCATTGCAAGGGGTGGCCCGCTGTTGCAGCTGCATTCCTTACTAGGTTGCAACGAGTGCACGCCGTTGCATGGGGACACAGTGCACGCTGGGGACTTGGACTTCGCTGCGTGGCCATGTGGAAGCAGCGGACGAAGAGCCAGTAGAGCACCATGATCTGGCCACCCGCCCGCGGCATTGCAAGGGGTGGCCCGCCGTTGCAGCTGCATTCTTTGTTAGGCTGCAATGAGTGCACGCCTTTGCATGGGGACACACTGCACGCGGAAATGGTGTGGGCTGTCAACAGGGTGCTGGGTAACCGTGTGGAAGGCGCCAGCGTCTGTTTCGGCCTTTTACTTGACGTGGCATTTTGCCGTGCCAGAGACGGTATAGGCGAGCAGGGATACGTGCTATGCTCACGGCTGGTGCAGTGTGCCCCCTGTGTCTCGGGTCCCTTGCGCCGCCCCAAAGGCACGCCGAATAAGGTTCGCCGGCACAGGCGTATTACCGGTATGTTGCAACAGCGTGCAACTGTGCAGTGGGTGCGGTGGCACACCCCATGCCCTGGTAGTCGTGACGGGCCCTTTGAGCCCTCAAGGCCTTTGTTCCATTTGCTGCGTTGGGGAACCCAAGCTCTACAGCATGCGTCAAGCCTCTGCCCCACCAGCAGGGGGCCTTTGCCTCGTTACCCCCTGCCGTCAATGGATGAGTCAGTGCTGGTAAGGCCCCCCAGTATCCCGGTCCGCTGCCCCCATGCCTAATGTCTTAGCTTCCAGTGCCCAGTAGTTGGGCTCCTTGCAGGTCAGGTCATCGCTCAGGGGTGCAGACCAGGGGCTGTACGTAGCGCTGTACGGTAACCAGGGTTGGTCGGGAAAGGTTTGGCAAGCCTTCATTTCTTGGCCGTCAGTGTCAGGAGTCAGTGTAGCCTCATGCTGCATGCACCGGTCTTTCCTGCCCCAAGGGGTGGGAGCTCGTTTGGAGTGTGGGCGGCAGGTACGATGCAGGAGCTGTTGGTTTGTTTGGGCCGTCCCTCTGCTTGCGGGGTGGAGTGCTGCGAGTCGGAGGGGTGTGGCCTGCTGGGCGTGCGTGTTTGGGCCCCATTTACGGGCTTAAGGTTCTCTGGTGGGGGGCGCTGGGTGCCGGGGTGGTGGTACAGGGTGGGTCTGGGTGGGTACTGTGCTCAGCCGGTCGCGGTGCATTTTGGGGCCTGGGCTCGGGGACACGGGGAGTAGGGGCTTGTGGGTTAGGGGCGCTGGGTGGGGGCTCTGTGCCTGGGGGGCTGTCGGGCTTGCTGTTCGTGTGGCGCCGCTTTTGTGCTTTTGACCCCGGCAGGGGGTCGGGCGGCTTGCCTGGGCCTAGGGTTTCCCTGTGCGGCTGTTCCTTTCTTTGCTCCTGTTCCGTCCAGGCCTGGGCCCTGGGTGCGGCGTGTTTGGTGTGAGCGTGTGGCCTCGCCTGTGCGGGTGGCTTTCGCCCTTGCGAGGAGGGTGTGCCATAGGGAGCGTGCCCCTATGTTGGGGGCCGCTCTCCTGCCCTGTGGCCTTTCGTGGGTCTCCGTGCTGTGAGCCGGCTCTGCGGAGCGGCGTAGCAGTGTAACAATCGTACGACCGGCCTGTTAACTGACAACACTATGCTGTTGGTTGTTGTGGGCGTGGCTGTGCATGCAGGCCCGAACTACTGACCCACAGGCGCTCTGCCGCGTCCCAGCTTGCCCCTTTACATGCCTGTCAGGTGAATGGCTGATTCCCTCCACAGTCGTTGAAGTGGGTTCGAGTGTTGCCGTTAGAGCAAGCAGGTGTCCCTGCGTGGGGATGGCCCGTTGGTACCGGCAACCGCGCCCAAGGCCCCGAAGGCCTTACTCTGTACCCCGTGCAATATCAGTAAGTGCTGGGGCCATGCAACGGGTTCAACTTGTCCCTCTCCCTTTAAACCAAGACCGTGACCGGGGTCCCAGTGTGCGCACCGTCTGCTATTGGCAATGTTGACTCGCCCGCCAAAAGCCATATAAGACTACACAGCAGTTATTGAAAGCCTATATCCTATATGCCACATCGACACGATTGCGGTTCACTTGTGTCTTTGTGGCCTCTGCCACACGCTACGAGTACACGGCGGCGCCAACCACTCACATCTAGGGGCGCCCCAAGCAGCCTCGTAGCACCAAGACAACTCCGCTATCAGACTGTACAGCAGCGCCGCCTTATGTACAACACGCCATTGGCTGCTACCTGCTCATCCACACTGCAACCGGTGCGGCCAACCTCCCAACACCGCTCAACCCTGGTGCACAGGCCCTGCACCTCCAACCCGCCGCCCAGCGGGTTTCGGTATGATGGGTGTGGCTGTGGTACGACACGCCCAAAACGCTTTCCGCAACCTCCTTCCTGCTCCTTCCCACGCCAAGCGGGACGTTGTGTGCACTGCCGGCTAGTACAATCACGCTGCCTGCGAGCTGCTGTCTACACGAGCGAGAAGCAGCCGTGCTCAGAACTTGTACACGTTGGTGGAGTCGAAGCCCAGGTCCTTGAGCAGCCCCACCACAGGGCCCTGCATGGGAGGGGAAGCAGCAGGAGGACATTACCAGTAAGGGCAACCGTGCAGTCACAAGCCTGTGTAACTCCCCCCTCCGCGTCACCTACAGCATCACGCCTGCCCTGCCCAGCGCCCCAGCCCCAGCTCGTTACCCTCTCCTAGCCGCGCTCCCGCTACGCATCCGTATCGTATCCACGGGTGACCTCCGGGCTGACACGTTCTGGCACCAGCACAGCCCCACCCCTTCCCACCTGCGAAAAGCCCTTGCACCCACACAGCACGTCCCCTGGACTCCCCGACCGATTGATAGCGCCCGCCATCCTCACTCCCAGGAAGCCACCTCTCCATCCGCTTTTTCACTTCCAAGTAGCACCCTGGCCCTCCCCCTTCCACACACATCTGCGAGAGCCCCTGCCCATGCTACTGGCATCGCTCATCCTATCACCTGCTTGCGATACTACCGCAACGCTACACCTGCAAAAAGTCCTTCGCCTTGTTGCCGCTGATGGCGTCCATCATGCCCGGCGGCCCACCACCACCCACACCTACCCCACATGCTTTCTATCCCTGCACCGCATCCTAATACACATACCTGCGAGAAGTCCTTCGCCTTGTTGCCGCTGATGGCGTCCATCATGCCCGGGGGCCCGCACACCATGACCAGGTTGTCCTTGGCGGGGGGAGGCAGGTGCTTGGACAGCATGTCCTGTGGGTTAAGGAGCAAACGTAATACAGACACATTGATATGGGACTTCAGTCACGGGCAGCGTGGACTGGTACTGGCCCGGCACCGGCGGCACACTGCGGCTTTGAGGCTTACGAGGCACTCACGTAAGTATTGAAGATGAGGGGCCT
>VFQN01005358.1_pt1 | contig 15786 bp, 13 predicted proteins | sample 3512371 | NCBI WGS metagenome assembly VFQN01 (sample SAMN10412370, study PRJNA504923) | tailings metagenome | isolation source: Replicate 2 from Balatoc abandoned mine | place: Philippines: Itogon, Benguet | collected 2017-08-28
GTCTGCCCCCGTGTATCAGGATGAGAAGATTCTGGATGACGTAGCTTAGGGCGAACGACGCAATCATCATGACCGAAGCGCTGGCGGTTCGCAGAGGCCTGAAGACCAGCCTGTCTGAAACCACTGCCAGGACGAGTACGGAAGCTGTCACAAGAAGGATCACCGGAACGACGCTGTCGGTGCCGAGCACGGTCGTGGTCACTGCAGTCGACGCAGGCACCGCCAGGCTGTAAGCCCCGACGGTCACGTATTCCCCGTGTGCGAAGTTAATCAACCTCAGGATGCCGAACAGAAGGCCGATACCCAAGGCTGTCAAAGCGAAAAGACTTCCCAAGCTCAGGGCATCGAGCAACACCTGGAGGAAGCTGGTCATATCAATTCCGCCTTCTCGTCGTGACCGTGCTGGTGTCCGAAATATGCGGATGCGAGTTCCTCGCTGCTGATCTGCGAAGTCGGAGAACTCAGGCGGAACTCGCCTTCCCGCAGGACGTGGACCTGATCCGCGAATTGAAGGATTCGTCGGGATGTCTGCTCGTTGACTATGATGGTGAGCCCCAGGGAACTGCGTAGTTCCGCGAGAATCGCGTAAACTTCGTCGACGATCTTGGGTGCGAGGCCCAGCGAAGGCTCGTCCAGCAGAAGCAGTCGCGGTTGCGTCATCAGAGCGCGCGCGATCACCAACATCTGCTGTTCGCCGCCGGAAAGCTTTCCTGCCGGTTGACGAAACCGCTCTCTCAGGCGGGGGAAGTTCTGGAGCTGCGTTTCCATGGCATTGCGCAAAGCGGTGCCGGAATATCGAAGGTAGCCACCAACGAGCAGGTTCTCTTCGACGGTCATGGAGCCGAAACTGTGGCGCCCCTCGGGCACGAGAGACACGCCCCAGCTGGCGATCGTCTCTGCTTTGGCTCCCGTTAGATCTCGCCCGTCGAAGTGCACCGTGCCGCCCAGGACCGAAACGCCGCCAGCTACTGCTGCCAGCAAGGTGGACTTCCCCGCGCCGTTGGGGCCGATGATCCCGACGGTTCTCCCCTTTGGCACCTTCAGAGAGACACCCCTGAGCGCGACGCTACCACCGTAGCTGACTTGCAGATCCCTGATCTGGAGGAAATGGCTACCGTGCAAGTCATGTCTCCCCGAGATATGCATTTCTCACCTCGGGCGATCGCAGAAGGACCGAGGGATCGCCAACAGCCAATGTCTTGCCGCTGTCCAGAACGTGGAGGCGCCCGCAGATCGCCGTGATGACGCTCATGTTGTGTTCGATGATCACGATCCCGCACCCGATATCATCGCGTACACGCGCAATGGTCGAGGCGAGCTCTTCGCATTCGTGATCCGACATTCCGGCGGCAGGCTCGTCCAGCAGGAGAAATTTGGGACGCACGACAACGGCACGTGCGATCCCGATCCTACGTTCGTCTGTGTAGGCGACGCTGCCCGCCTTCTTCGCTGCTACGGCATTCAGGCCGAGCAGGACCAGCGCATCTTCGACCAGAACTGCCGCTTCACCACGACCATAACCGAGAGCGAGTGCCGTTACTTCGATGTTGTCCCGTACCGACATGTCCCGGAACAAGCGCCCGCCCTGAAATGTCCGTGCGATCCCTTCACGGCGGTAAAACTGCGGCGACCTCCCGGATACGGTTCTCCCGTTCAATAGGACGTTGCCGGATGACGGACGTTGAAACCCGGTCAGACAGTTGACCAGCGTTGTCTTGCCCGCCCCGTTCGGCCCGATCAGCCCCAGTATCTCGCCACGCGCGACGCTGAGCGACACCCGATCTATCGCCGTTAGCCCGCCAAAGCGGATAGACACATCCTCCGTCGCGAGACTGGAGGACGCATCAGAGCGACTCAATGCGGCGCTGGCATTCACGTTGGTCACGCGGCAGCCTGCGGCGGCATGGACATGCGATGCTGACGCGAGGCCTCATGGTCGACGGCAAGCGTCCCGTCGGCAACGGAGCCGGAGAAGATCACGCCGTATACGGACCGGGCCCTCTCGAGGCTTTCGATGCCATCGATGACATCCTTCAGGACACGCTCGGGATCCCGTTCCGAGGCAGGACCGTAACCGCCGCCGCTGCAGCTGTATCCTTCAACGATGTCGCCCTTCCGCATGGTCATCGTCACGACCGGAGGAAGCGTTGTCGTTGTACCGTCTGCCAGCTTGAGAGTGTGGTGAGCACGGCAGCCATCTTCCCCGCCGCGCACCCCTTTAGGAGGATGGATGGTTCCATCACAGGGCCAAATCACCTCCATGGGAAGTTCTTTGGTGCCATAAGCGATACCTAACGCGGGCGCACCGCGAAACCGCCCGGCACCTGCGGTATCCGGCAGAAGCCGCAGGTAGTGCACGTGGATCGGAAGGCGCTGTTCGTCGACCTCAATCGAGTCGCGCTGGCAAAGCGATGCCAGACAAGGAAGGCCGTACGTAGGCCATCCGTCGGCGGTCGGACTTCCTGGACCAGTCCCTTCAGCAATCACGATCTGGTTGACGTACGATCCGCCCTCGCGGCGATGATCACTTCCGGAAATGACCGCTCCACCGGCACCCATTCCAATGCCGCCTTCAGCGAGGCCAATCCCGTCAGCGATCGAGGCAAAGGCTGCCTGGGTCATATTGATCAGGCGGTCGGACACGTTGGTCGTGGCTATCGAACAGCTGTGCGGGAATTCCGGTCGACCCACGACCGCCCCATTCCGGAGCTCGATCTGCAACCTGCGAAATGATCCCGCATTTCGGGGCACGGAAGGATCGATGGAGTTGAAAACGCCGGCTCCCACCGCCGATATGGTCGTGGACTCGGTCATGTTGAGCCCGCAAGGCACGTTATCGATATTGTCCCGCAGATCGATCGAGATCCGCGCTTCTGTCGGATCGATCCTAAGCTTGAGATTAAGCGGAATTCCTTCCGGGAGGATGTCTCCGTAAGGATCGTGTCGCGAAGAAATATCGATCTCCGCAGCCTTCAGCGATCGAATGGTATCGGACATTCTCTGTTCGGAGTAGTCGAACCAGGACTTGACGAATTCCTTGATGCTGTCTTTGCCGTACTTGGCGCACAGTTCCTTCAAGCGCTGTTCGGCAATACGGACCGAGCCGATGCCGGCGAGAAGATCGCCGTACCACTGATTGGGAACACGAATGCGCGACCGTCCCATCCTGACTATGTCCTGATTGGTCTTGTAGTCACGTTGCAGGCGCACCGCCGGAAAGATCAAAGCTCCTTCTTCGTACTGGTCCCGGGCACCTGCGAAGTACGTGGTCGGCTGAGAGTTCCCGATGTCCGCCTGATGCGCCTTGGTGACAGCGGTGAAAAGATGCTCCCCCTCGACGAACACGGGTACGAGAAAGACATAGTCGGCGGCATGGCTGTTGCCCGAGTAGGGGTCGTTGTGAAGGTAGCAGTCTCCCTCACGAATATCCCCTTTGTGCAGATTGCTCATCGCCTGGGTCAGCAAACCCGCGCCGAATACGTGCACGGGCAGAGCTTCGGCGGAAGCAAGCAGCTCATTGTCCACGGTGCAGATCGCGCAACTGAAATCCCGGGCAACTCCGATGACCGCCGAGCGCGCGGCGCGCAGAAGCGTATTTGTCATCTCCCGGACGATCCCGTCCATACGGTTGGCGATGATCGCCGTGGTATATGCGTCAACGCCGGTTATGATTTTATCTGACATCTCGTCCTCAGAAAGAAAGCAGGAAATTGCCGTATTCGCTGACGGTGACGTACGTGCCGGGATAGACGACCAGCGTCGTTGTCTCTTCCTCGATGATCGCAGGTCCATCGATACGCAATCCTGGACGTATGGAGGCAGGCTTGAAGATGGCCGTGCGTACCGGGGTCTCTTCGCCGAAGAAGCATTCCCGGTAGTTAGGCGTCTCCGCGGACGGCTTGAACGAAACCGATTCGGCCAGGTCAGGTTTTGCCCGCGAGGCCACCAGACGTGCCCGCCAGTTGATGATTTCGACCGGGCTGTCCTCATCCCGTACCGCAAGGATACGTTCGTGCACGTCGTGAAACGCCAGTACGAAAGCGTCCAGGTCAGCTTGGCTGTCGAACCTCGCAGAGGGCAGCGGGACATCGATGTCCCAGATCTGGGTATGATAGCGGGCTTCCGCCACATACTGGATCGTGATCTGGTCTGCCTTCCCTTCGACCGCGGATCGATATGGCTCGAGCTGTGAAGTCAGTCTCTCCAGCACAGCGTTGACCTTGTCGAAATCGAACCGGTCACTGATTACGGAGAAACTTGCAGCTTCTTCTGCCACCAGATCAGCGAACTGCATACCGGAAGCTGACAGGGCGGATGCGACCTTTGGCAGGATTGCGCGGGAGCAACCCATTTCCCTTGCGATCAACATGATGTTAATGCCCGCGGCTCCACCACCTGCGACGATCGTACTTTCGCGAGGATTGATACCCTGCTTTACGGTGATGTCGTTGATCGCTTTGATCATCTGCTCGCTGGCGAGATTGATGATCTGATAGGCGGCGACCTCGAGCGGAACGCCGACGCGGTCAGCGATGAGTGCGATCGCTGTCCTTGCAGCTTCCACGTTCAACGTCATCCTTCCGCCAAGGAAGAATGCTGGATCGAAGTAACCTAGCACCACTGCGGCATCGGAAACGGTCGGAAGTGTGCCACCCCGCCCATAGCAGGCAGGTCCCGGTTCCGACCCTGCCGACTGCGGTCCCACCCGCATCAGCCCACCACTGTCTACCCATGCGATCGATCCTCCGCCTGCGCCGACTGACCGCATGTCCACGGAAGAAATACCGAGCAACTCACCCGTCCACTGCTCCCCTACCCACGTCTCTCGCGTGTAGGTCAGGTCGCCTTCGCGCACCAAGCCGATGTCGAAGGTCGTCCCCCCCGTGTCGCAAACGATGATGTTGCTTCCGGCCTGCTCTAGCTGGCCGACAGCCAAGCTGGCGAGAGGCGCCATCGCCGGTCCGGAACCGATAGTGTAGATAGGTTTTTCCACCAAGGCATCGATTGTGGAGCATCCGCCTGAGGCAGTGCTCACCATGATATCACCTGTGTATCCTTCGGCACGAAGGTCCGCCTCCAGCCCAAGCAGGTGTTCCTGCATCAGCGGTTTAAGCGAAGCGTCGATGGCGGTTGCGGATGCACGACGGTATTCCCGTACGATCGGGATCAGCTCATGAGAAAGAGTGAAGGGCACATCAGGAAGGATTTCCTTGATTACCGCGCCGACCCTGTCCTCGTGCGACGGGTTTGAGACGGACCACAGCAGGCAGACGGCGATCGCCTCGAACTTTTGGTCACGCAGGCGTTCGATCGTTTCCCTCAGCTGCTGCTCGTCAAGCGGAAGTACAACACCTCCCTCTGAATCGATACGTTCCTCGATCTCGAAAGTATGACGCCTCGGGATATAGGGATCGGGATAATCCTTCGAAAAGTCGTGCGCGTTGTACTTTCCGGCTTCCCGGAGAAAGAGGATGTCCGGGAAGCCTTTGGTCGTCAGGAACGCCGTCTTTGCGACGTTCCTTGTGACGATCGCGTTCGTCGCCCGGGTGGTACCGTAAATCAGGGTATTGGTCTGCGCGAGCAGCTCCCCGGCGGTAATGCCCAGCGTTTCGGCCGCTGCACCGATCGCGTTGCGCATTCCTGTAAAGACGCGAGACCTGGTGGTCAGAGACTTACCGATAGTGAGCTTGCCGTCCTTGTTCGCGACGACCACGTCCGTGAACGTGCCACCAGTATCGACAGTGATTGAATACATCATAGCTCCGCAGCCGCGGACCGATCGGTCCGCGTCCTTCAGTTCAGAATCTTGAGTTGCGATCCGCCGTCCAGCCTCGAAGGCTGATAGGCTAGTTTACTGCTTCATCCGAAACATGACATTAAACGGGATCGGTTCCGCCAGTGTGTATTGGCCGGCAACCGACGGCTTTTGATTCCCGTATCCCAGAATGACCATCTGAGCGTTCGCTTGAATGTGAAGTTCCGGGCTGAACGACTTCTTCCCGAGAATGGTCTCGGTAGACTTGCCCGATTCCAATTCCTTCACGACGGTTTCCGCATCGGTCCCGCCAACCTTGGTGATGGCATCCGCCCACAAATCGAGGAATGCGTAAGGTAGGATGGCGTAGGAATTCGTTGCAGGATGGCCTACCGTCGCCGCGAAGCGCTCAAACCACGAATTTACCTCAGCACGGGGGTCGTCCCCGAACATCGAAGCTTGAACGGAGACATAAACATTCTTCAAATTCGGTACCGAGTCGGTCCAGAAGGTACCGTCCATCGTAGATCCGTTAAGAATGGGCATATCCAGACCTGCAGCCCGGAGCTGCCGGACAGCCGACGCTCCGCCGGGCACATAGCTGCAGAGCATGATGGCATCGGGCTTTTCAGGCAGGCTGAGGATGTGGGTGATCTGGGACTGAATCGTGGCATCGTCGTTCTTGAACGTGTCGGAACCGACCGATTTGAGGGCCGGATTATTCGCGATGGCCCAATCGGCTCCGCCACAGACCGACTTGTTGTATTCCAACGTGCTGTCAAGGAGCGAGTAAACCGTAGCAACATCTAGTTCGGCCTGCGCCCAGCTTACGACAGACGCTCCTTGGATTTGGGCCGCTCCGGAACTGGTAAAAGCATACGCGCCCGCCCCCTGGACGCCCGCCTTGGCATCTTCGGCGCACAGGAACATGGACACCAGACCAGCCCTCTGCGCCGTAGCAGCTGCCGCAGCGCCGAGATCGTAATCACATGGCACGACAACCATGTTCGCGCCTTGGTCGATTACGTCCTGAGCAGCGCGGGCACCCTGGGCGCGGTCTGATTTGGTATCGGATTCAACGAAAGCAATCTGCTTGCCAAGCAGGCCACCTTTCGCGTTGCGTTCCTTGATCCACATCTTCACGGCTTCTGCAGGATCTGCATCATAAGCCGCCGACCATCCTGACTTCGCATAGGCCAGCCCGATGGTAATGTTCTCTTCCTGACCGAGTACCATGCTGGCCCCGGCTAGCTGTCCAGCCAGAACGACGGCTGTGCCTGTCATCAAGCGTGTTCGCATCTGCATTTTCGTCTTCCCCTGTGTTTCTGGTTTTGATCGTTCAGATGTGGCTGATGGCCGTTCGGCAAGCTTCAAGCAGGCTGTCCACTTCATCAGGAGTGTTGACGGTCGTGAAGAAGCCGTGTCCGCGATAAGCGATGTAATAGCCGAGCTTGAGCAGTTCTTCCTGCAGGCGCGCGACGCGGCCGTGCTCGGCAGGCGTCGAATAGGACGTACGGTAGTCCCGGATCGGTCGCCGATGACCGCTGATCTTGAACGATGAAGCCACACCCGTGACTTGGGCATCGTATCCGGTTTCTTCGAAAATGCGGGACAGGCCATCGCGGAAGGCGTGACCCAATCCATTGATGCGTTCGATGGACTCCGGCGTCAGCAGGTCCAAGCTGACCTTTCCCGCAACCATAGAAATCGGGTTCGCCGTAAACGTTCCGCTCCAAGGCAGGAGCGGTTTGCCGTTGCGGTGGTCAAACACCGACATCGCGGAACGAGGGCCGCCAACGGCGCCGATAGGAAAACCTCCTCCGATGATCTTGCCCAAGACCGTAAAGTCAGGCTTCAGATCATACAGATGCTGGGCGCCGCCTTGGTCCATTCTGTAGGAAATTACCTCGTCTAGGATAAGGGCCGCACCGATTTCGCGGGCCAAATCCTGCATGGTACGAGCGAACTCCCCGGTCATCGAGACATAGCCAAGATAACTAGGAGTCACATCGATCAAGATGCCTGCGACGTTCTCTCCCTCTGCGCGGATGATGCGGGCAGCAGCCGCAGGGTCGTTGAAGGGAACGACGACAACGTTCTCACGAACTCCGTCCGGCACTCCAGCACTGTACGCGACCGACTGTGGCTCCAGGCCCCAGTTCGACGGGGACGAATCCAAGCTGATTTCTGCGAAGTCGTATGAACCGTGATAGGCACCCTCGATCTTCACGATCTTGGGACGTCCGGTCAACGCGCGGGCCGCCTTGATCGCACACATCACGGCTTCGGAACCGGAATTGCTGAACCGCAACCACTCGATGTTCGGAGTTCTCTGCGCGATGGTCTCGGCGAGATCGATCTCCGCCGCGGTCGGCATGGAGAAGGCTGTTCCCATCGCCACTTGTTCCTGGACCGCCTGCACGATCCTTGGATGTGCGTGACCGTGGATCATGGACGAGAAATTGTTCACCAGGTCGAGACGACGGGTCCCGTCGACGTCAATGATGTACCCTCCCTCGCCTTTCTCTGCGTATGGAGGATAGGGCGGCTGCCATGGCACTATTCTGGTCACGCCTCCAGGCATGACTTTCTCAGCACGACGATAAAGCTCCTGAGCTCGCGTATTCGGGCTTGGCCATTCAGACATATCGAATCCTTTGGTTTCGCTGCCGCAAACTTGAAGCAAGGCAACGTCTCGACCTGAAGTTTCAGGCGCTCCCGACCGCACTTGAACCTGCGACTTGATTATCTGTACAGATTTATAATTTTTGATCCGTTGTCAATCGTGAAATCCGGGCTCTTGCTCGAGATCAAAAAAACGCTGGCCTTGACCGAGCGTGACTCCGCACAAACCCAATATCTTGCGGTGAGGCGACAAGACATCCACCGGAAATCCAGTTATGGAGTCCCTTCGCTCGTACCGCTCATCGTTAGACCGCAGCGCAGGCATCCTGCGTAACATCCTGCCGTTCACTGTTCAGGTATTACGAAGCTGTGTCTCGGAGATCACGCGGAAACCGTCGTCATATGGCGCGCGCGTGAAACCCCGTCCGATCGCTTGCGAACGCTGAGGCCGCGTCGCCTAAACTCACACGGGGGATAAACGCACCTAACCGCCCAAATAGAGTTCTCGAAGTTTCGGGCTCTCCCTCAACTCGGCCGCAGTGCCTTCCAGGCCGATCTTTCCGTTTTCAAGGACGTAGGAGTAGTCAGAAATCTTGATCGCCATGTGGGCGTTCTGCTCTACCAGCAACATAGAGGTCCCGCCCTGGTTGATCGTCCTCAGGATTTCGAAAATCTCGGCGACCAGCTTTGGAGCGATACCTAGCGATGGCTCGTCAAGAAGCAGCACCTTCGGGTTTCCCATCAGTGATCGCCCGATCGCGAGCATCTGCTGCTCGCCGCCGCTGAGCGTGCTCGCTTTCTGTAAGCTGCGCTCCCTCAACCTGGGAAAATATTCGAAAATACGGTCAAGGTCGGCTTCGACTTCGCTACCCTTCTGTCGCCGGTACGCACCGATCCGCAGATTCTCCAAGACGGTGAACTCCGGGAAAACCCTTCGCCCCTCCGGACAATGGATGATCCCGGACTTCACCATGAAACTGCATGACTTACGCTCGATAGCCTGACCGTGGAGCATGAGCCTACCGTCAGTCGGAGCCAAGAGGCCCGAGATAACCTTGAGGGTACTCGATTTCCCGGCGCCGTTCGGCCCAAGCAGGGACACGACCTTTCCGGCGGGAACCTCCAACGAGATACCGCGAAGCGCCTGGATGCGCCCGTAGTTCAAATGAATGTTCTCAAGCTGCAGCATCGGTTTCCCCCTCCCCGAGATATGCTTCGATCACGGCGGGATCCCGGCGAACTTCCTCCGGAGTGCCTTCGGCTATCTTCTGCCCAAAGTTCATGACCATGATGCGGTCGGACACCTCCATCACGAGGGACATGTCATGCTCGATGAGCAGCACGGTGATCTTCATTTCGTCTCTGAGCCGAACCAGCAGGTGGGACAGTTTCTCCGTCTCCGCAGCATTCATACCCGCGACGGGTTCATCGAGCAAAACGAGCTTGGGATTGACCATGATCGCCCGTCCGATATCGACCATTTTCTGGTAGCCGTACGGAAGGTTCCCGACCTTTTCGTCCGCGTACCGGCCGATACCGAACAGATCCAGGATTTCCGCGGCCTTTGCCCTGGCCCTCGCTTCGGTGCGCCTGATGGAGGGAAGGTTGAGCGCGACTCTGAAGACGTTATGCCCTAGCTTGGGATGCAAGCCGACAAGCATGTTGTCGAGTACAGACATCCCGGCAAACAGCTCGACGTTCTGAAAACTTCTGGAAATACCGAGTTCGATGACCTGATGCGGGCGGAGACGCGTGAGATCCTTGCCTTGGTACTCGATCACTCCCTCGGCCGGGGTGTAGAATCGGCTGATACAGTTGAACAAGGTGGTCTTACCCGCCCCGTTAGGTCCAATGATCGAATAGATCATGCCCTCCGGTACGGTCTGGGATACCCTCGAGATCGCGGTCAATCCCGCGAATTTGACGGTCACATCTTGAAACTTGAGCATTTTTTGGTCGCTTGCGCTGGCTTGTTACGGCTTGCTGTGGACGTTGGTTGGTGTGCGAACGAAGATCGACCCGAGAGAGCTCAAGCCGGCGGGGCGGAGCAGGATGATCAGGATTACGGCCAAACCTACGACCAGGTTGGTCACGCCGACATAGGAATCGGCGAAGTGCGGAATGATCGTAAACAGGACCGCGCCGATCACTGACCCCCAGATCGACCCCAGTCCGCCCACCACGATCATGGCAAGCAGCAGGAACGAGGTCATGATGGTAAAGTCGCCTGGGCTCACATACTCGATCCAGTAGGCATAGAGGCCACCTGCAACTCCAGTGAAGAACGAGCTGATGATGAACAGCAGCGTCTTGTAACGGGCAACGTTGATACCGTTGGACGCCGCAGCGATCTCACTATCCTTGATGGCAAGGAACGCTCGTCCGAGCCGGCTTGTCGCGATGTTGACGAGGAGCCACGTGATCAAGAGGGTGGTCCCGATGATCACGTAGTAAAAACGTAGGTCGGTTGCGACAATCTCGGGCCGGGAGAGCAGTATTCCGGAGTATCCCTCGGTTAGCGACTGCCAGTTCAACGCGATCAATGGAACCGACAAACCGAAACCCAGCGTGGCGACAGCCAGGAAATGCCCGCGCAGACGCACTGCGGGTAACCCGATGACGAGACTGATGAAAGCGGCCATCAACCCGGCGCAGGGAAGGGTTATCCAGATAGGCAGACCGAGCTTCGCCGAAAGAATGGCGACCGTATAGGAACCGAGCATGAGGAAACCCCCGTGGCCTACGGAAATCTGCCCGCCGAAACCAGTCAGTAGATTGAGGGACATAGCGGCGGTAGCGTAGATCGCCGTCATGACCGCAAGGCCCATGAAGTAGGAAGACTGGTCGACTAGGAACGGGAAGCTCAGTAGCAACAGGATTAGCGCGAGGATGGACAGGCGTCCGTAAAGGTTTCCGAGTGCCATTGTCTTGCTCACACCTTCTTGATGTTGGAGGCCGCAAAGATCCCCTGCGGACGGATGTACAGGACCGTGACGATCAGCGCGAACGTGGACACCAAGGCCATTTCCGGCGCCCAGTAGTAGCTGACGAGGTTACCGAAGACGCCGATGATAAGCCCCCCGATCACGGCCCCTGGGAGGCTGTAAAACCCAGCGAGCGTAGCAGCCGCGAATGCCATGATCAGCACGTTGAACATCATCGTGACGTTCAGGAAGGTGAAGGGGGCCGTGAGGATGCCCGCGATGCCCGCCAGCACGCTGCCAGCGGCCCAGGTCACCGTGAATACGATCCGCACGTCGATGCCCATGAGACGCGCCGCAGTGAGGTCTTGGGAGGACGCGCGCATGGCCAACCCCACTTGCGTGAACCGGAAAAGGGCGAACAGTATCGCTGCCAGAACGCACGTGGTCAGCAGTACGAAAATCTCATTGGGCGTGATGAAAACAGGTCCGAGGGCAACAGACGGTCCCTCGAAAGCCGGAGGGAAGCTGCTGGGCGAATGTCCCCAGACAAGCCCGGCGACTCCATGGATGGCAAGGAACAGCCCCAAAGTCAGCACCAGTTGATTGAGGTGTGGGGCACTGTCCACAAAGCGTACGAACAGGAGGTAGACCAGTGCACCCAACGCTGCCGAGAATGCCAACGCGAGCAAGAATGCGACGGGGTATGGCAAGTCCAGTCCGCTCAGGAGCGTGAATGCGACGAACGTCGTGACCATCGCCATTTCGCCATGGGCGAAGTTGACGATCCCCGTGGTCCTGAAGATCAGGACCTGGCCGAGGGCGACCAACCCATAGACGCAGCCGAATATCAGGCCGCTCATCACTATCTGTTCCATCGGCTGGCATCCTAAACGCGATAGTTGTGCATGCTTTTGGGAGTCCGAAAAAATCGGTGGCGGCCCGGATTTCCCGCAGGAAACCCGAACCGCCTATCCGTGAGGTCCTTCACTCCCCCGCCGGGTAAGTGATCTCGCCAGTTTCCGGATTGAAAGTGATCGGCTTCGAAATAGGCGTAATCGCGCCGTTCTTTGCCTCGGTCATGTACATCGATGTCAACCCGTAATGGTTGGTCGGCGAGAACGTCACGCCTGCGTACATGCTACCAGTCCAGTTGTCGAACGTGTTGAACGACGCAAGGAAGTCTTGCCAAGTCAGGTTCTCGGTCCGCCGCAGCGCCTCTACGAACACCTCGGCCAAAGCCCAACCGTTCTGGCCGAAGTCCGCCACCGGAATGTTCGGGAAGTCCTTGCTGAACCTTTCGACGTAGAGCTTCACGCTTTCGTCGTCGCTTTGACCCGGCTTCGGAAACACCGACGTGGATATGGTGCCGTTCCAGACGGACTCTCCGGCGAGGTTGAACAGTGTCTGAGAGTCCGCTCCAATCGAGGATACGAGGTAGTGCGGTTCGGTGACGCCGATGTTGTGCAGCGCTTTCTTCAGCTGCGCCGCGGGACTAGGAACCGAGAGCACGACAATGGCGTCGGGATTGGACTGGCGGATCCGCTGGGCTTGCGTGCTCAGGTCCGAGTCAGAAGACTGGAAGTTGACCTCCTGAACGAGTTCAACGTCGCCGTGCTGCTTCAGAGCTTCGGTGACTGCCTTGGCCAGAGGCGTGCCGTAATCATCGTTCTGGTAAGCGATCGCGACACGCTTGGCGTTCAGTTTGCCGACGGTGTAGCTGGCGAGAACACGGGCGTCGAATTCATAGTTTGCAATGCTTGAACCGACGTAGTTCGGGATCGTCGGATTGACGAATTGGCTGGAACCCGAGCCGACCATGACCATCGGAATGCCCGACTTCTTGTTCCTGGGGAGCACGGCGACGTTGCATGGCGTACAGATGTTGCCCAGCAGCGCGAAGACCTTGTCTTCCTCAACGAGGCGCTGGGTCAGTTGCACTGCCTTGCCCGGTTGGTACTGGTCGTCGTAGGCGATCAGCTTGAGCTGCCGCCCGTGGACGCCGCCCTGCTCGTTGACGTACTTGAAGTACGATTCAATACCCATTCGGATCTTGTCATAGGCACCTGCAACGGGCCCGGTTTGCGGACCAAGGTGGCCCACCAGGATCTCCGTGTCGGAAACGCCCTGCGCCAGCTCGGCCGCAACGGCAGGCGAGGACAGTACTATACCGCCCAAGGCCATCGCGTAGGCTGTACTCTTGAAGAATTTCATGACTATTTCTCCCATTTGTTGATCAGTGAACTTATGCTTTGATCTCTAGGCGGTATGCGTACTTGGAACGAATTAAGTCCTGTCCGATGTTCACATGCTACGCCATGCCGTTCAAAGATCGTCCATGGGACGATCTAGTTTCTTGGAAAGCCAAGAAATCAGTAAGTTGGCGATATCGCCGCTATTGCTTTCGCTTATCAGCATATGGCCATTGCCAAGTATGCCGTGCTCTTCCAACCTTATGTGCTCGACTGCGGGACTCCGACCGCGGAGGTATTCAGATGCGAGCGCGTTAGCTTCTCGCATCCACGAGGCTTCGCCCGTAACGATGGCGATCGGTCTGGCGAACGGGTCGGCCTCCCCGGACAGCGGGGCAGCACATAGCCCGTGTTCGAACGTGCCCTGGGCATGGACCATTCCTGGGAAACCCTGAGGTTCGATAGCCAGGATGGCAGCGACTTGATCGCCGCCTTTCGCGGCCAGTGCCCAACCACAAGGCCCACCTGCCGAATGACTCACGATTATCGTCGGCCCCGTCATCTCGAAGAGCTCGTCCGCGATGGCTTCGACGTGACGCTGGCTTTCCGAAAGTTTCGTCGACATTGGCCCCTGACTCGCTACGAAGCGGTCTCCGGCGAGCGGATCGGCTGGCCACTGACTGTGCTTGTCCGCCTCCGTCCAGACGCCATGCCTTTCCGGCTCCACGAACCGGGAGCGCAGAAATTCATACTCGGCGACAGGCAACGCGGGACCAAGTGCAGCTTCGTTCCAGCTGCAGCGACCGTGACCGGGCCGATCTAGAATGTAGACAGGATAGCCGGCGCGCAGGAAATCGTGCACCCAGCCGGGCCTGCCGTCAGGCGTGCGGAGGAATTCCGAGCCCTGCCCACCCCCTCCATGGACAAAGAGCACTGACAGTGACCGCGGCTCGGATGGCTTGAACCATTCCACGTACGCGCTGATACCCAACCGCGTCTTCCCCTCGACCTCAATAGGTCCAGTGGTAAGGAAACGGCCCCCGAAATCTTGAAGCGCGTAAGTTTGCATGACTATCTCAGAAACGGGTTTCCAGCTGCTCGGTGAAACTCATTTCCCGTTGCATCAGATCATCGCTTGCTGAAACTTGACGGAGAAACTGGACGAACTCTTCCTTCTGCTGCCCCTCCTTAAGCTGGTAGAGGTTGCGCAAGTTGGACGAAGCCCGCACTGATGACACTTCGATGAAAATCCGCCTGCGGTCCCGCTCGTAGTAGTCTAGGACGTCATGGCTCGCGTCATCTTGCAGAACGCGGTTCAACGCCTCGATCAAAGCGAACGCGTCGAACATTCCACCTGTGAGACCGAGGCCACCAGTCGGATTGGTGACGTGAGCGGCATCGCCTACGAGCAGTATCCGGCCAACCCTCATCTTGTCCGCAACGCGCTGGTGCATTCGATACGGAGCGTATGCCTCGACCTCGTAAGGGATGTCAGGCAGGTGGTCCGCGAACATCGCATCGATCCGCTCGGGGAGGCGCTCGATAGGTAGCGACGGATCCTCTACGAAGGTGACCCGCCAGACATCCGATTCATCGATCTTGCATATGACGGCGCCGTGCTTCTGGTCGATCTGCATGACCGAAGGGGAATATCCGCAGGCAGAAAGGTCGATTTTGGTATTCGTCGCGATATACCTGTCCGGCCACGTTACACCGTAGAATTCCAAGCCTAGTACGCTCTTGCGAACCGTACTGTTGGCTCCGTCTGCTCCGACGAGGAAGTCACACTCCAGCAGCTCGGGACCACTTGGCCCGTCTACTTCGGCGACTACCCGGTCGACGTGCTGGACACAGCCGGACAAGCGGGATTCGTAACGGATTTCGATGTTCGACCACCGCGCGACATGACGCGCGAGAACCCGCGAAAAGAGTCCCTGATGGAGGTGCAGAGCCTGCCCGGCGGCCGCCTTCGGGAGGCAGTCCCACTCGATCATCTCTCCCGTGCTGAAGACATGCCACCCAAAGCTCTGCCGGAGGAACCCAGCATCTAAACAATCCTGCAGCAGCCCCATCCGCTCGAGATGCGGGAGTACCGGATAGTGATAGACCAGCGCGCGCGGGCTATCGTTGAGCTGCGGTTCCGCCTCCAGAATGGTAACCCGCGCTCCCGCCTTCGCAAGCCCCAAGGCAGTCAGTAGACCTGTAGGGCCGCCACCGACGATAATTACATGCCGTGACATGACTTGATCCCTCCCGCTTTCCGCGTCGTTGATGAGCGACGGTTTAATAATTA
>VFQN01005359.1_pt1 | contig 15783 bp, 11 predicted proteins | sample 3512371 | NCBI WGS metagenome assembly VFQN01 (sample SAMN10412370, study PRJNA504923) | tailings metagenome | isolation source: Replicate 2 from Balatoc abandoned mine | place: Philippines: Itogon, Benguet | collected 2017-08-28
CTGCATCTCGCGGATCCACGAGCCGAGGTCGATCGGGTTCGAGCGGTAGAAGTCGAGGTCCGTGACATCGGAGGGCACCACGACGGGCGCCTCGTCGGGCCCGCCGCCCGCCGGCGCGAGCCCGTGACCGGCGTAGAAGAACCAGAACCGGCGTGCGCCACCGCCGTGCTTCTTGTGGTCGAACAGCGCCCGCCTGATCGCTGCTTCGGTGGCAGGTCGGAACGGGACGTTCGTGACGGGGCGCGCCGGGTGCGGCGACAACAGGAGCGTCAGCGTCTCCGTCGTCGCGCGGCCGGAGCCGGGCGCGGTGACCCAGTTGGCGAACGCCAGGGCATCGCGCACGGCGGCCCGCAGTTCCCAGGCCGGGTTGTCGTAGGCATCGAGGCCGATCACCAGCGCGCGATCCGTCATGACGCGAACCCAATCCCCTCGTCGGCGAAGAACGGGTCGTCCCTGAGGAGCCACAGCGGCACCGCATGGTTGGCGACGCCGTACTGCCCCTGGTAGTGGAGGGCGACGACGCGGTGGTTGTCGAAGTCGAGGACCGGTGAGCCCGAACTGCCTCCCAGCGTGGAGCCGTCGTGACTCTGGCGCGGCCGGTTCACCGCGACGGGCAGGTCGTCCACGAGTGCGACGAGCTGACCGGGCGAGACGCGCTTGAGGCCACTCGACGTCGCGCCGGCGAACAGGAGCGCCGCGACCTGCGGAGACACACCGAACGGTGGGGTCACGGCGGGGTACCCGGCCAGATAGACGTCGTGACGCACGACCGACGCCGGTGGCGACGCGTGCATGCGCAGGACGAGCGTCGCGCTGTCTGCGACGCCGGTCACGTCGAGCAGCGCCATGTCGAGAAGAGGATGGCACTTCCGGATCCGCGCGATCCTCCCGGTCGCGGAGCTCGCAGCGCCCGGTGCCTCTGCGGGATCCCACACGGCACGCGCCGACGGATCGGCCCGCCACGACGCGTTCGTTGCGGCGATTGCGCCCGGCAGCTTGTCCGTCCATGCCACATCGGCATGGGGATTGAGGCCACAGAGCGCAGCCGCAACGTGCTTGTTCGTGAGCAGAAGGTTCTCGGCGACCAACCACGCGGTTCCGACGTGCCCCCTCTGGCTGGTGTCGATGCGGCCGACGCCCCGGATCCGCCGAACGACCGAGTCGTGGGCCGTCTGGAGCCGCTCCCACGGCTGCGGAATCGCCGGAAGGGCGCCGTCCACCACACGGAGCGCGGGTCGAGCAAGGAGGTGCACGAACGCGTGAAGCGCCTGGATCTGCGCGGTCGTGAGCGCCGCCGACGCATTCTGCTTGAGCGTGGCCGCGGCGACCTGCGCCACCGCGAACTCTTGCCTCAACTGCGGATCATCGCCGGGTTCGCCCAGAAAGCCGGGCTCAATCGGTGCGCGGCTCCGTGCCACGCCGAGGAGTGCGGCGGCCGGGTCATTGCCCAGTACCTCGTCGAGCTGCTCCTGCGACGGCAGCACCGATGCGAGCCACCGCTGCGTCTCGACACGCCTCGCCTCGTCGTTCGAGGGGTTCATGGCTGGCTCCTTTCCGGTGTACCCACATTCTACGAGCCTGCACGAGGGCGACAAGACACGGGAGTGGTGGCGTGGCCCGACGGCGTTCGGCGTGACGGGCAACTGGCAGACGGCACCGGGCAGCCGGCATCAGGCATCAGGCATCAGGCATCAGACTGCGCGAGCACCTGGACGAGTTCATCGAGGAACACCACCTGGGGCGGGAGGATGCGCTCGCACGCGGCCGGCACCGCGAACCAGGCAGCCCGGTCGACTTCGGGAAACTGCTGGATACGGCCCGACCGGGGCGGCCACTCGATCGAGAACGTCGTGCTCGTGATGCCGTGGGGATCGATGTCGCCCTCCACGGCCCACGCGTGCACGACCTTGCCGCTCTTCATGGTGGCGGGGCGCAGGGGGAGGAACTCGCCGGTCATCGACGACCCGGTCTCCTCGCGGAACTCGCGGCACGCCGCCGCCAGCGGTTCCTCGCCGGGTTCGATCTCGCCCTTCGGAATGGTCCAGGCCCCGAGATCCTTGCGTGCCCAGTAGGGCCCACCGGGATGGACGAGGAACACCTCGATCTCCTGGTGGCGACGTCGAAACACGAGAAGGCCGGCACTCGCCCTGGCAGGCATGGATTCGCAGCGCCCATCGCGCTGTCGGGAGTGTATCCCGCCGACGACGAGTCGCGTGCCTCGTCGCTGACGCGTCAGGGTCGTGCGGCGCGCACCCGGGCAATCGCCGCGGCCAGCGTCTGCATCGTCATCGGCTTGGACACGTAGTCGCGGAACCCCTCGGCCAGGTACCGCTCGCGGTCGCCGGCCATCGCGTTGGCGGTTACGGCGATCACCGGGATGTCCGACACCGGGGGCCCCAGATCGCCCATGCGCCGCAGGCAGGTGGGGCCGTCCATGACCGGCATCTGCACGTCCATCAGCACCACGTCGAACGATTCGGCGCGCAACGCCTCGAGCGCCTCCGCCCCGCTGTCGGCCAGCCGCACGTGATGCCGGCCGGGCGCGAGGAACGCCTGCATCAGGCGGCGGTTCACCGGGTTGTCGTCCACCGCGAGGATGCGCAGCGGTCCGTCGGGCGTGGGATCGGGGACGCCGGGCGACGGCGCGGCAGGACTGGACGCGACGTGGCGTGCCGCGACGACGAGGGGCACCTCGAACCAGAAGGTGCTGCCGTGCCCGGGCACGCTGTGCAAGCCGATATGCCCGCCCATGAGCTCGACCAGTTGACGGCTGATCGCGAGGCCGAGGCCCGTGCCTCCGAAGCGACGCGACGTCGAGGAGTCGGCCTGGACGAACTGCTGGAACAGGCGTGCCTGTGCCTCCGGGGCAATCCCCTCGCCGGTGTCGCGCACCTCGATGCGCAGGCACGAGCCACCGGCATCTCCGTCGCGCCGCGACACGGCCACCACGACCTGCCCTTCGGTGGTGAACTTGATCGCGTTGCCAATCAGGTTGAGCAGCACCTGCCGGAGTCGCATGGGGTCGCCGGCAATCCACGACGGAAGGTCCGGATCGATCTCGCGCAGCAGGCGCAGGCCCTTCTCCCCGGCACGCGGAGCCAGCAGCGCGGTGGTCTCCGTGACGACGGCCGCCACGTCGAACGGGATGGACTCCAGCGTCACCTGGTGGCTCTCGAGCTTCGACAGGTCGAGGATGTCGTTCAGGATGCCGAGCAGCGACTCGGCCGACGCGTGCGCCACGGCCGCGTGTTCGTGCTGGGCGGGCGTGAGGCCACTGCGCAGCAGCAGCTCCAGCATGCCGAGGACCCCGTTCATCGGTGTCCGGATCTCGTGGCTCATCGTCGCCAGGAACTGCGACTTGGCGCGCGTGGCGGCCTCGGCCTGCGCACGCTCGGCCGCCAGTTCCTGCTGCAGGCGCACGTCGGCCGTGACGTCGATGTTGACGCCGACCATGCGGCGTGCCCCATCGAGGTCGAAGACCTGCGCGTTCGAGCGAACGTGACGGACCTCGCCGTCAGGGCGCACGATCCGGTACTGCGTCTGCAGCGCCCGCCCCTGCTCGACGGCGGCGAGCACATCGTCGATGGCCCGGTCGGCGTCGCCGGTGTGGAGCCGCTGCGCCCAGCTGGCGAACGTCCAGGGGGCGTCGGGCGGTTCGAGGCCGTGTATCGCCCACACGCGCGCATCCCACTGCAACGTGCCCGACGCCGGGTCGAACTCGAACACGCCGACATCGGAGGCCGACAGCGCGAGCGACAGGCGCAGGCGCTCACGCTCCAGTTCCCGCTCGGTGCGGCGCCGGGCCTCGACCTCTCGCGCCCAGGTGTCCACCTGGCCCGAAAGACGCAGCAGGGGAGCGAGTCCCGCGACGAGGCCCTCGTCGAAGCCGTGGGCATTGGCCAGCAGCACGGCGCGTGTGGGGGCGCTGCTGCCCGGAATCGGCAACACCAGCAGCCAGGCGACGTCGAGTTCGCCGGCGGAAAGGGCCAGTCGCTCGTGCAGGTCGGCCGGCACGCGGGCGCGCACCGGTTCGCGCGTGGAGAGGGCCTGCCGGACGTAGGGGGTGGCGACAGCGACGAGTGTCTCGACGAGCGCCTCGGCGAGCGGGCTGGCGTCGCGTGGCCGATCGGCACGTCGGTGCGCGTCGATGCCGAGGGCGAAGGCGCCGTCCCCGCGGGTGGCCCACTTGACCAGCGCCGCCCAGTGACTGGCGGTGACGTCCAGGAAGGCGTCGAGCGCCAGCCCCCGACAATCCTCGACGTCGAGCCCCCACAGCAGCGCCTGCTGCACCCCCGCGACGGCTTCGTGCACCGCCGCCGAGACCCCGAGCAACTCGTCGGGAACGGCGACGCCGGCTGTCGGAAGATAGGAGGGATCGGCGAGTGTCGGCGCGAAACGATGGGCGGAGGGCGGGGGCGACGACTCCATGACGGGGGCGACCGGAGCGGGTGGGCTCGAGTCCCCCGGTCAATCGGCAGGACGGCCGCCCTGGTTGAGGCGACCGGCTACGACTCCTGTGGCAGCGTGATCGTGAACTCGGTGTGACCCGGCCGGCTGGTCACGCCCACGCGGCCGCCGTGGCGCTGGACGATCGCGCGCACGATCGAGAGGCCCAGACCACTCCCCTCCTGCGATGCCGCCCGCGACGGGTCGGCCTTGTAGAAGCGGTCGAACACGTGGTCGAGGGACTCGACGGGAATACCGGGTCCGGTGTCGCGGACCGACAGGCACACGCCCTCGGGCGCGGGGATCGCGCGCAGGACGACGACTCCGTCGGTCCCCGTGTGGCGCATGGCGTTGGCGACGAGATTCTCGACGGCCTGTTCGATGCGGTGGGGGTCCCCATGCACCTGGTCGGCGGCGGGCGCGACCTCGATCGCGAGGCGGATGCCGGCTGCCGCCGCCGCGCGCTCGTGACGACGCACGACCTCCTCGAACAACCGCCGCACGTCGAAGATCTGCGGCGAGAACTCCGCGACACCGTGTTCGAGCCTGGCCACGTCGAGCAGGTCGGCGACGATGCGTTCGAGGCGTCGGGTCTCACGCGAGAGCGTGGCGAAGTAGCGGGCGCGCCGCTCCGGGTCGGCGTCGATCTCCGTCATCTGGAGCGTCTCGATGAAGCCCCGCATCGCGGTGAGCGGCGTCCTCAGTTCGTGCGAAACGTCGGCGAGCATCTGCCGCCGCCGCTCGTCGACGCCGCGGAGGGCGTCGTCGCGCGCGGCGATCTCGTCACCCATCCGGTTGAAGGCGTGGGCGACCCGAGCGATCTCGTCGGCCCCCGACTCGGGTGCGCGGGCCTGGAGGTCGCCGGAGCCCATTCGCTCCGCGGCGGCTTCGAGCGCCGCCAGCCTGCGGCGGGCAGGCGTGAAGATCACGACGGCTGCCAGCACGGTCGCACCGAGCAGGATCAGGAATCCGGGGAACGAGAAGAACTTCAGGATCTCGTGGTGCAGGTGGTGGACCGGCGGCGAGATCACCACCAGCCCATGGAGCTGGCCGCGTACCCGCAGCGGCGCCATGATGACGGGCCCGCTGGGCCGCACCACACCCTGCCGCGCCGACGCGGTGGGGTCGATGGTCTGCCGTGCCGTGGCGAGGACGTCGGGGGCCAGCGGAGTGGCCGTGGCCCCATGGACCTCGCCGCCCCGCGTGACCACGTAGAGGCGGGTCCACTCCGGGTAGCGCGCACGCTGCAGCGCCGCCAGGTCGATTGGCTGCCCACGCTCGAGCTGCTCGGACAGCGCGAACGACACGTCCATCGCGACGGCGTTGGGCGACGTCCGCAGATCCTGGGCGTCGCGGCGGACCCGATAGCTGAAGATGAGGCTCTGGGCGAGCGAAATCGCGACGACGAAGGCGACGAAGCTGACGCCGATGCGCCAGTACAGACTTCGCCACCATCGCGTCGCTCGACGTTCGGCCCCCATGCGTCCATCTGACCACGGATCGGCTCAGCCGGGCCCAGGGCTCACGGCTCAGGGCGAAACGTTGCGGCCTCGGCACTCGTCTTGAGCCTTGAACCCCGAGCCCCCGAGCCTTGATGAGCCCTGAGTCCGTCCCCCGCCGTGCGCTCGTCGTCGAGGACGACACCTCGATTCGCGAGTTGCTGCTGCTCCACCTCGGCCTGGCCGGCTTCGACGTGGACGACACCTCGCACGGGCGCGACGCCCTGGATCGGGCGAGGGCGCAGCCCTACGAACTCATCGTGCTCGACGTGATGCTGCCCGGGCTCGACGGTGTGTCCATCTGTCGCGCGGTGCGGTCGTCCGGGCCCAACGCCAACACGCCGATCCTCATGATCACGGCCCGCGACTCCGAGGCCGACACCGTCATCGGCCTCGAGAGCGGCGCCGACGACTACCTCACCAAGCCTTTCGGCGTGCGCGAGCTGCAGGCCCGCATCGTGGCCATCACGCGGCGGCACCGCCACGCGGCAGGCGAGGACGCCGACGCGTCGGCGTTGCTCACTCTGGCCCCGGGCGTCACACTCGACGTGCCGAAGCGGCAGGTCCTCGCGCACGGGGTCGAGATCGAACTCACGCGGCAGGAATTCGACCTGCTCCACCAGCTCGCGGCCAACCGGGGCATCGTCTTCAGCCGGGCGCGTCTGCTCCAGACGGTCTGGCACGGCGACACGTACGTGACCGAGCGCACCGTGGACACGGTGGTGAGTCGCCTCCGCAAGAAACTCGAGCGCGACCCGCGTCAGCCGGCGCTGATCCTCACGGCCTGGGGTGTGGGCTACAAGTTCGCCGATCACCCCTGAGCGGCGGCAACGCTCGCGTCGTCGGGCGACGCGGACGGCGGGACGGCCGGCCCCGGGGCGACGCCGGCGCCCGGAACGGTCGGGCCGGCGGCTGGTACGATGCAGGTGTGACCTCCCGACTCGCGATCATGCAGCGCGCCCTGTTCCGCCGCACGCTGAAGACCTGGGCGATGGCGGCCCTCGGCCTGTGGGCCGCCGCGCCAAACGCGGAGGCGCAGATGATGCGGCCGCGGGCCACCGTGGAGCCGCACGTCGCGGCCGACACCGTGGCCGCCGGCTCGACGACACGCGTGGCCCTCGTCGTGTCGCTACCCGAAGGCCTGCACGTGCAGTCCGATGCCCCGCGCGACCCGTCGCTCATCCCGACGGTCCTGACGGTCGAGGCACCGTCGGGTGTCGCGGTGCGCAGCCTGATCTATCCGGAACCGTCGGATTTCGAGCAGGCCGGGCAACCGCAGCCGCTGGCCGTGTTCGAGCACGAGTTCGTCACCGGCGCCGAGCTCACGATCGCCCCGGACACGCCCGCGGGTGCGCTGGTCATTCCCGGTCGCCTCCGCTATCAGGCCTGCGACGACAAGGTCTGTTTCGCGCCGCAGACGGCCACTTTCGACTGGCGCGTCACCGTCGGGCCGGCCGGTGCCGCCACGGGCTCGGCAAAACGACCCGACGTCTTCGCGCGGCTCGACGCGGGCCGAACGGTGGCGCCGGGCCGCGCGCCCACCACACGCGCCATCGCCCCGCAGCAGCCCACCACGCCTGCGACCGCCTCCGACGCCGACGTCCTGAAGGCACTCGACCGCTTCACGGTGCTCGGCACCACAGGCGGCTACCTGCCCGCCGCCGACTTCATCGCGTTCGTGCGCGACGCCGAACAGGGTGTGCAGCAGGCCTCGCTGCTCGAGGGCAGGGGCCCACTGGCCATCCTGCTCATCGTGCTCCTCGGCGGACTCGCACTGAACCTCACGCCCTGCGTGCTGCCGATGGTGCCCATCAACCTCGCCATCATCGGCGCAGGCGCACAGGCCGGCTCGCGACAGCGAGGCTTCCTCCTCGGGCTGGTCTACGGCGCCGCCATGGCGCTCGTCTACGGCGTGCTGGGCCTCGTCGTCATCCTCACGGCGGGCACGTTCGGCACGATCAACGCCTCCCCCTGGTTCAACCTCGGCATCGCGGTGCTGTTCGTGGTGCTCGCGCTGGCGATGTTCGACGTGATCCTCATCGACTTCTCGAACCTGGCGCGCGGACCGAGCACGCAGGGCAAGCGCGGATCGATCCCGCTGGCGTTCACGATGGGCGCGGTGGCGGCGCTGCTCGCGGGCGCCTGTGTGGCGCCGGTGGTCATCCAGGTGGTGCTGTTTGCGAGCAGCCTCTACGCCGGCGGCACGACGATCGCGCTGGCGTTGCCGTTCGTGCTCGGCCTCGGCATGGCCATCCCGTGGCCGCTGGCTGGGGCGGGCATGGCCTGGCTGCCGAAGCCGGGCGCGTGGATGGTGCGCGTGAAGCAGGCGATGGGCGTCCTCATCCTCGCGACGGCGGCCTACTACGGGTACCTCGCCTACACCCTCTTCGAGAACCGCTGGGTGGACGCCGCCGACGTGAGCCGGAGCGTGCAGGACAAGCTCCAGGCCGGCTGGACCGCCTCGCTGGCCGACGGGCTCGCGCAGGCCGAACGCGAGCAGCGCCCCGTGCTCATCGACTTCTGGGCCACCTGGTGCAAGAACTGCCTGACGATGGACTCGACCACGTTCGAGGACGCCGACGTCAAGGCCGCGCTCGAGCGGTACGTCAAGGTCAAGGTCCAGGCCGAGGATCCCGACGCCGAGCCGGCACGATCGCTGCTGGCGCGCTTCAAGTCGGTAGGCCTGCCGACGTACGTGGTGCTGCGACCGGGTGCACAGCCGGCGACGACCAGCCAGGCCCCGTCGGCGCCGCAGACCCTCGTGCAACAGGTGCGGGCCTCCATCACCGCGAAGGACGTCCCCGCCGCCGAGGCGACCGTCGAGGCCTTCCGGCAGGCCCGGGGCCAGACGCCCGAGTGGCTGGAGGCGTACTCGTGGATCGCGCGGGGACACCTGGCCGCCGATCGCCTCGACGCGGCGGAGACGCACGCGCGGAGGACCTACGCGCTCGCGACGGACATGCTGAAGTCGCGTCCGCTCGACGCCGAGCCGAAGTTGCCGATCGCGTACGGAGCCGCGGTGGAAGTGCTGGGCCAGGTCGAAGCCCGCCGGGGCGCCCGCACCGACGCCATCCGGTTCCTCGAACGGGAGCGCGACGCCCACCGGAACACGTCGGTCGAGAAGCGCATCCAGAAGAACATCAACCTGCTCACGCTCGAGGGCACGCCGGCCCCGGTACTCTCGTCGAGCGAGTACGTCGGCGTGCCGCCGCCGTCACTCGGCGACCTGCGGGGCAAGGTCACGCTGCTGTTCTTCTGGGCCCACTGGTGCTCGGACTGCAAGAAGATGGCGCCCATCCTCGAGCGCCTCGACGCGCTGTACCGGGCGCAGGGCCTCGCGTTGCTCGCCCCGACCCAGCGCTTCGGCTACGTGCAGGCCGGGCAGGAGGCGCCACCCGATGTCGAGAAGGCCTACATCGACCAGGTGCGACGCGAGGTCTATCCCGTGCTCGCCGACGTCGGCGTCCCCCTCGACGCGGCCAACCACGTGCGGTACGGCGTGAGTTCGACACCCACCCTGGTGCTGGTCGATCGCGACGGCGTCATTCGTCTCTATCACCCGGGCCAGATGACCTTCGAGCAGCTCGAGCCGCGCATCCGCGCACTGGTCGGCGACGCGGCGACCGAGGACTGATCGCGCCGTGTCGCCAGGAGAGGCCCCCGATCCGCTGCCGCGCGGGGAGACGCGGCCGGTGCCGCCAGCCCTCATCGAGGCCCTGCGCGCCCGGTTCGCCGATCGCTGCTCCACCGTGGAGTCGGTGCGCGACGCGCACGGCCGCGACGAGTCGGCGTTCACGCGCGTGCCTCCGCCCGCGGCCGTCGTGTTCGCCGAGTCCACCGACGACGTCTGCGACGCCGTGCGACTGGCGTCGGCGCACCGGACGCCCGTCATCCCCTTCGGCGCCGGCTCGTCGCTCGAAGGCCACCTGCTCGCCATCCACGGTGGCATCAGTCTCGACGTGAGCCGGATGCGCCGCATCGTCGCCGTCCACGCCGACGACATGACGATCACGGTGCAGCCGGGTGTCACACGCACGGCCGTGAACCGCGCGCTCGAGGGCAAGGGCCTGTTCTTCCCGGTGGACCCGGGCGCCGACGCCACGATCGGCGGCATGTGTGCCACGCGTGCGAGCGGCACCAACGCCGTGCGCTACGGAACCATGCGCGAGAACGTGCTCGCGCTCGAGGTCGTGACGCCCGGCGGCGAGGTGATCCGCACGGGGACGCGCGCGAAGAAGAGCAGCGCGGGCTACGACCTCACGCGGCTCATGATCGGCAGCGAGGGCACGCTCGGCGTGATCACCGAGGTGACGCTGCGGCTGCATCCCCTCCCGGAGGCGATGGCCGCCGCGACGTGCTCGTTCCCCGACATCGATCGGGCCGTGCGGACGGCGATGCACATCATCCAGATCGGCATCCCGATTGCCCGCTGCGAGCTGGTGGATGCGCACACGGTGCGGATGGTCAACGCGCATTCGCGGCTCACGCTGCCGGAACAGCCGATGCTGCTGATGGAGTTCCACGGGTCCACGGCCGACGTCGCCGACCAGGCCCGCGCGGCGGAGGCCGCCGCTGCCGAGCACGACGGCGAGGCGTTCGCGTGGGCGAGCACGCCGGAGGAACGCGCCCGCCTGTGGACGGCGCGACACAACGCCTACTTCGCCGCGATCCATGCCTATCCGGGGCGCCGGATCATCTCGACGGACGCATGCGTCCCCATCTCGCGCCTGGCCGATTGTCTGCTCGGATCGGCTGCCGAAGCGGAGGCCTCGGGCCTGCCCCACTACGTGCTCGGCCACGTGGGCGACGGCAACTTCCACTTCGGCTATCTGATCGATCCGGACAGCGCTGCCGACTGGGCGGTGGCCGAGCGCCTCAACCACGCGCTCGTGCAGCGCGCGCTCGCGCTTGATGGAACGTGCTCGGGCGAGCACGGGATCGGCCTGCACAAGATGGCGTTCCTGCGGCAGGAGGCCGGCGAGGGCGGCATCGCGATGATGCGCGCCATCAAGCAGGCGCTCGACCCCCTGGGCATCATGAACCCCGGCAAGATCTTCGAGTAGGCACGACGGTGGGGGACGACTCTCCCACCCGTCCGCGCGGCCCGGCCGTGGGTAGGGACGGCGGTCCCTCCCTACCCCTGCGGGTCGAGAGCGGCGTCGTAGACGTGCCGAACCGGCGGGCGGTCGCCGCCTCCCGGGCCGCCGCGCCCCCCTTTCATCGTCGTCTCGACGGTCAGCTGGCGGGTCTCGGCGTTTGCCCGGTACGTTCGCACGACGGTGGGGCCGCGGCCCGTCTTCCACTCGATGACGAGCGCGCCGTCCTTCCACCGCGAGGTCGTCTCGAGGGTGGCGGCATCGAGCTGGTGCTTCTCCTTCTTCCCGTTGGCCACGAACTTCCGCACACGTCCCTCGTCGTCGGTGAACGTGACGGTGTCGTCGCGCTGCACGATCGTGAGGCGCACCGCGGGCTGCAGCAACTCGCGCATCGCGTCGCGCATGCGCTGCATCTCCTCCTCGTTCGGGGGACCGCCGCCAGGCCCACCGGGCCCGCCCATGCCGCCACCAGGGCCACCCATGCCGCCGCCCATGCCGCCTGGAGGACGTCCCATGCCCCCGCCGCGCCCGCCACCACCGCCCCCGCGACCACCGGGGCCACGCATCTCGCCGCCTGGCCCGCCGCCGGGGCTTGTGGAGAGGTCGCGATTCAGCTGCCACACGCCTGCAAGCGCGGGGCGCGGCGCCTCGTCTGCAGCCGCGAGCGCAGGCGCGCCGCAGGCCAGGAACGCCGCCACGAGTGGCGTGGTCATCGTCAATCGCAGGCGTCTCACCGTGTGAATCCCCATCAGCCCGGTCAGACGACGGACGGCTGTGCGCAGTTGTGGCGAAGTTGTGAAACGTGCACGTGGGTGGCGCATAACGCATAACGCATAGCGCATAGCGCATAACGACGAACGCCGACGGCTGGATGTATCCACAACGGAATGCGCGGCCGCACGGCGCCGCGGCGCGCGCCGGGCGGACCGGCGGCCACGACCGGCGCTGGCGGCCAATCGGGCGGCCACACGTGCGCTCAGCGACGGCCGGCGCGATCGCGTACGCGCCAACCCAGCACGCGATCGGCATTGGCCTGGTAGATCTTCCGGAGGACCGGGTCCGGCAGGTGCAAGCCGTAGACCCGCCACTCCCCAGTCGGCGGGAACGGGTGGTCGTAGTACTTGAAGTACTCGTCGTCGGTCTCGAGCAGCCGGTAGTACAGGCGATGGCGCGGCTGGTCGGTGCGGCCCGGATACCGGTCGGTGCCGAAGAGGACGCGATCCTGCCAGCGGATCAGGAATCGCCGTGCGGTGTAGGGCTGGCGTCCGAGTTCGGCCTCGCGCGCCGACAGATCGACCACGAAGTTGGGGTAGCGGGCGAGACGTCGCTCGAGCGCCGCGAGATCCTCGCCGTTGTCGCCGAGGTGTGCGCCGATGAACGTGGTGCGCGGGTGTTTCGCGATCACGCGATCGCGCTGGGCCAGCACCTCGTCGCGTGCCGGGAATCCGGGTCCGTGGAAGCTCCAGTCCGGGTGGCGCTTCAACTGGAGCCAGCGCTCGTTGCGTTCGTCGATTGGCGCGAAGAACGCGGCCGGATCGGCCGAGTGGATCAGCACGGGGATGCGCAGACGCCCGCAGGCCGCCCAGATGGGGTCGATGCGCGGGTCGTCGATCGGCACGACCGTGCCGCTGCGGTCCTTGATGGTGAGGCCGAGACTCTTGAAGATCTTGAGGCCGGCCATCCCTCGTGCGTGCGCGCGCTCGAGCATCGCGACGTGGTCGGCTGCGAACGTGGGCTCGTCGATCGTCGAGAAGTCGATGTTGGCGAAGATGACGAGCCGCCCCGGCGCCGCATCGTGGTACCGGGCCAGCATGCGATCGAGTTGGGCCCCGAAGCCGCCGCTGAGGTTCACGGCACGCTCGACGCCGAGGTCGTCCATGGCCTTCAGGAGCGCGGCCGGCTCGACGCTCGCGGGCCAGTGCGCGTGGATGTCGGTGGCCGGGTACTTCGGGCGATCCACGCGGGTCTCTCGCGTGACGAGCGCCGGTGTGGGGTCGTAGGGCTTGATCACCGTGTCGCCGACGAAGATGGCCGGCCCCATGGGCGGGTCCTGCTCACGCTCCTGTGCCACGCGAGCGACCCCAGCTGCCCCGGCGACGACCACGAGCACGACGGCGAGGACCGTTCTGTTGTGAAACGTGTTCCGAATGGTGCGAGACTCTCGCATGCGTCATTCACTCCTGGCTCTGGCGATCCTGCCTCTGGCAGCAACCGCCCTCGCGCTGGCCGCCCCCCGTCGACCGGCGTCGGTGCAGCACGTGGACGTCTACAAGGTGGCCGGCCGGTACGGCGGCTGGCCTGCCAATCATGGCATCTGGGCGTGGGGCAACGAGATCCTCGTGGGTTTCGAGGCGGGCTACTTCAAGGACCGCACTGGCGGCCACTCGATCGACTATGCCCGGCCTGCCGAGCACCTGCTGGCCCGCAGTCGCGACGGCGGCGTCACGTGGGCCATCGAGCATCCGGAGGGCCTGAAGCCGCCGCCGGGCATCGAGGTGGCGGGCGTCCCGGCAGAAGCCGGCGGGCGGCCGGTCACCGAAAGCCCCGGCAACATCCCCTTCACGCACCCCGACTTCGTGTTCACGGCTCGCATGGCCGACATCCACGTGGGGCCTTCGCGGTTCTACTACTCGACCGACCGCGGCGTCCACTGGCAGGGGCCGCATGCCCTGCCGGACTTCGGCACGGCCGGCATCGCGGCGCGCACCGACTACCTCGTGGACGGGCCCTCGACGATGACCATCTTCCTGACGGCCGCCAAGGCCAACGGCAGGGAGGGCCGGGTGTTCGCAGCGCGCACCACCGACGGGGGCCGCACGTGGACCCGGCTCGGATACGTCCACGACGAACCGGCCGGCAACGACTACGGCATCATGCCCTCGTCGGTGCGGCTGTCGCCCACCAGCGTGCTCACGACGGTCCGCTTCCGGCGCTGGATCGACGCCTACCGCACCGACGACAATGGCGCCACATGGAAGGCCACGGCCCGCGCGGTGCCCGATACCGGACGCGGCAACCCGCCCAGCCTGGTGCGCCTGACCGACGGGCGTCTCGTCGTGACCTACGGCTACCGCGCCGAGCCATACGGCATACGCGCGCGCATCAGCCGCGACGAGGGCCGGACGTGGGACGACGAAGTCGTGCTGCGCGACGATGGTGGGTCGTGGGATCTCGGGTACACGCGCACGGTGCAGCGCCCCGACGGACGGCTGGTGACCGTGTACTACTACAACGTCGCCAACGCCGACCGCTTCATCGGCGCGACGATCTGGGAACCGTAGCCTGAGTCGTGCCTCTCGACGGGAGGCACGACTCAGGCAATTCAGAGTTCAGAATTCACAATGCAGGATCTACCGGGAAGGCATGGGAGGCGCGCGCCGGCGCAAGGCCTGGATACGGCCGGATGCCCCTGCATTCTGAATCATGAACTGTGAACTGTGATGAGACTTTCCCTGTTCCTGTCGCTGATCGCGGCCGTCGGCCTCGTGCTCGCCCCGGCACTCGGCGCCCAGGTCGATGCCACGTACTATCCGCCTGCCGGCACCTGGGAACGGCGAGCGCCGGCCGATCTCGGCATGGATCCCGCCCGGCTCGCCGACGCGATCGCGTTCGCCGCGGCGCGCGAGTCGACCCGCGCGATTGACTTCTCCGATCAGGAACGCATCTTCGGCTCACTCCTCGGATCGGTGCCGACTCGCCGCGCCACGACCAATGGCCTCGTGATCTACAAGGGCCGGGTCGTCGCCGAGTTCGGCGACACGCACGCCGTCGACCCCACCTACTCGGTCGCCAAGAGCATGCTGGCGACGGTGGCCGGCATCGCCGTGCGCGACGGCCGGATTCGGCTCGACGATCCGGTCCGCGCCACCGTGACCGACGGCGGTTACGACTCGCCGAGGAATGCGCAGGTGACGTGGCGCATGCACCTGCAGCAGGAGTCCGAATGGGAGGGCGCGCTGTGGGGCAAGGCCCACGACTTCGTCGGCCGCGAGGCGTTCGGCGAGGGCGAGCGCGAGCCGCGGGCGCTGCAGGCGCCAGGCTCGTACTACGAGTACAACGACGTCCGCATCAATCGCTTCGCCCTCTCGCTGCTGCGGGTGTTCGCGGCGCCGGTGCCCGACGTGTTCCGCACCGAGGTGATGGACCCCATCGGCGCGTCGCGCACGTGGAAGTGGGTGCCCTATACCACCAGCTACGTGGACGTCGGCGGCCGGCGGATGGCATCGGTGAGCGGCGGCACCCGCTGGGGCGGAGGCATGTGGATTCACGCCTGGGACATGGCGCGATTCGGGTACCTGTGGCTGCGCGGTGGCCGGTGGGGCGACCGCCAGATCCTTCCGCCCGGGTTCGTGAAGGCCGCGCTCACGCCGAGCGCCCACGGGCCCGACTATGGATTCCTCTGGTGGCTCAACACCTCCGGGAAGAACCTGCCCGGACTGCCCGTCACGGCCTACTCGGCGCGCGGGGCCGGCGGCAACACGATCACCATCGTGCCCGACCGTGACCTCGTCGTCGTACTGCGCTGGCAACAGGGCAACGAAGCCGACGTCGTCTCGCGCATCCTCACCTCGATTGGGCCCACGACTCACGTGCGGTGATCACGTCGTGGGCGTTCGGTTCGCGGCTCAGGGTTCAGGGCTCAGGGCTCAGGGAGAGCTCTCTGATCCGTGAGTCAAGAGCCTGGAGCCACACGCGGGAGCCAGGGACTGGTGAGGCCGCTGGGCGAGAATGCCGCGATGCCG
>VFQN01005360.1_pt1 | contig 15782 bp, 16 predicted proteins | sample 3512371 | NCBI WGS metagenome assembly VFQN01 (sample SAMN10412370, study PRJNA504923) | tailings metagenome | isolation source: Replicate 2 from Balatoc abandoned mine | place: Philippines: Itogon, Benguet | collected 2017-08-28
ACAGGAAGAGATCTTTATTTAGGTGGAGGCGGAGTGAGAATGTTTCAAGAAACCAATTAAATTGACAATCATTTTCATATCATTTTCAGAAATCTTTTGCTTTTCAACGGTTTTCTTTTCTTCATTACCTTGCTCTTCTTCTTCTTCTTTCTCTTCCCCTGCAGCGTTTTTAGCAGATTCCAACATGGACTTGGAACTATTTCGGATAACATCATCGACAATAGAAGAAATTGCAGATAAAGCTTCTTCAGCGGAAGCCTCCATCTGATTGATGAAGAAATGTTGCAATGCTGAGGTCGTAACGGATAACTTATTCTCCTGTAATATCTTGATTAAATCCTTTGAGAACTCATTTGCTAACGATGTATGTTCTGGATAAAAGTTATTCCACATCAATTCCATTTGTTCAGGGATGGCATAATTAAATTCAAAATGCAAGTCAACACGACCATTACGAATTAAGGCAGCATCTAAATTTTCACGGAGGTTGGTGGTAAGAACGAAAATTTGGCCATGAGTAGAAGTGATTCCATCCAATGCGTTCAATAAACCAGAGAAGGTTAAAGAAGATCCCTTCACTTTGCTGGAGCGCTTTGCATCAAACAAAGCATCAATATCTTCAAAAACGACAATGGAGTTCTTTGGAATCCTTTGAATAGCTTCACGTAATGAATCATCTGTCATTTCTGGGTGTGTTGGGAGGAGGAAACATACATTTCTATGGAAGTGACCGGCTAAAGCTTGAACCATTGAGGTTTTACCAGTTCCTGGAACTCCATAGAAAAGATAACTTCGTCGATAAGGAATTCCATTTCTTACATAAAATTGCTTCGTCTTTGGAGAAAGGAAACGCTCAACATCTTTAAGCAATCGATCTTTCGTCGTAGAAGGTAAAACGACAGATTCAATAGGACGAGCATCAATGCGAGCCTCTTCTCGCCAATATTGACGTCTAATATTCCAATTATAGCAAATAAACTTTCCTTTTTGAGGTGTTTCAGCAATGGTAATCATCTTGGAGATGAATGTACAAAGTTTCTCAATCGAAGAAGAAGAAAAGATTACTAAGTTTTCCATCAAATCAACCCCACAATCTGTTCCGACAGGTTGACCAATATGCTGATAAAGGGCATATAAAATATTTCCATCAAAGCTTTTAAAAGTATATTGTCCATAGCCAATCTTTGGTCGAACACGTTCATAGACTAAGTTGTTTAAAGGATTGTCAGATTCTTCATCGTTTGGATCAGCTGAAAGAATCTGGATTTCATAACCGCCTTTACAACTAGTTAAATTAGAAACAATATACCATAAAAGCAAGGAAAATGCTTGATGATCAGAGGGAATTGTTACCCAAGTCTTATCCGTCACATCAAAGGATAAGATCTTAGCATCAAAGCTTTCATCTGCATACTGCATCTTTCTGAAGATTGTTTTGCACTGAAAAAGAAGTTATTAGAACAAAGTTCCTTGGTTTCAATTAAATTGTGTTTGTGAGTGTTTTGTCAACGAGTTCTTCTTGTTTATCTTTCCTCTGAATCATCTTCCGTTACTTGGAGATTTCTTTTGAGTCGTTTCACATTCCTATCTTTCCTTTTTCTTGCACAAAACCTCAAATTTGGACAATTAGGTTACAGTCGTTTTGTTCGATCGTACTTTTGATGCTTGTTCAGTTCAGTGTAGTTCGAGAGTCCTCGAGTTTTCTCTTCTTCGATGAAGAAGTTAAAGAAAACAGAAAAAAGATCCAACAACCATTAAATATCACTAATACTCGACTATTCACATAATTTACAGGTTAAAAGTAGAATAGTGATAGGTACAAAAGTAGCTACGATCTCCTCTAGAAAAGCCTAACAGCCTTGGAATTCTTTTATTATCTCGATAATTAATTGAAACATTGAGGGATTTAACTAAGATTGTTGATCACCCTCCTCTCTGTCTTTCTCGATTCTTACTAGAAAGGTTGACTTTGATTGCGCTTTATAAGACGAGCTACTCATGACTCATCCTCTGATCCATACCGTTTCTTTAAAGTGCGATATTTATGAACCTGACCAACAGTCTGCAATTCCCGAAGTTGATATCTTCCGAATGCGATTAATCGCTTAAATTCAACACTATCGATCGTCACATCACGATTTTTGAATATCTCATCTCGAAATCTTTGTTTGATTACCGGGAAGTTATCAAAAGGATATTGATAACGTCCAATAAAGACAAGTCGCTTGTACAAATCTCGAACCTTCGGATTCATCTTCCTGACAAAGAAAACAAAGAAAAAGAACTAACCTACCGGTAGATTATTGACTTACCGACTTGCCGTTACCTTTGATTGCCTTTCACCAATTATTAATATCATCATTTTGCAGTAGAAGTCTGTCATTCCAAGCGAGAAAATGGCTCAATTTATTCCAGAAGGAACACCTCCAAGCTTTACTGAAAAATCTCCGGCTCTATGCTTCCACCTGCATAACACAGCTTTGAGAGCACGAGCTGCTACCGTTCATCTACCTCATGGTCCTGTGAGGACACCAGTCTTTATGCCAGTCGGCACGAAAGGAAGTATCAAAGGTCTAACCTCCACACAGCTAGAAGACGATGAAGAAACCCCAGAAATCATTCTAGGGAACACTTATCACCTCGCTTCTCAACCAGGCACCGAACTCATCGCAGAGTTTGGAGGCCTTCATAAGTTCATGAATTGGAAGAGAAACATGCTCACTGATTCAGGAGGATTTCAAATGGTTTCTTTGCTTAAATTAGCAAGGATAACAGAAGAAGGTGTAAACTTTCAGTCACCAGTTGATGGGAGAGAGATGATGTTAACCCCAGAGGAAAGTATTCGATGTCAAAACAACATAGGCGCTGATATCATGATGCAATTAGATGATGTTGTAAGTAGTGTTAACCCTGACTACGAGAGATTTAAGGAGGCTACATCGAGGTCGGTCAGATGGCTGGATCGTTGTATATCAGCGCATCAACGACCTCAACAGCAAAATCTCTTCGCTATCGTACAAGGTGGACTAGATGTATCACCTGGAGGGCTGAGGGAGGAATCCCTTAAAGAATTAATTGCGAGAGATCTACCAGGCTATGCGATTGGAGGTCTCGCTGGTGGCGAAGATAAGAGTCACTTCTGGCGTGTCGTTGCTCATGTATGTGTTTCTCTGAATTCCTTTGATATCTGAACTAATTCTCCTCTCGTTTCAGAATGCACAAAGATTACCTGATAATAAACCCAGATATCTCATGGGAGTTGGTTATCCTCTTGACCTTGTTGTCTGCGTTGCATTGGGTGTTGATATGTAAGTACTTCACTCTTCACCCACCAAACGTCAAATTAACCATTTTACTAGGTTTGATTGTGTTTTCCCTACAAGAACAGCTCGTTTCGGAGTTGCTCTAATTTCTACAGGAAGTATTCGACTCAAGTCTAAGGAGTATGAGGCTCAGATGCTGCCAGTGGACCCACTGTGTCGATGCACCACATGTCGTCATTACACTCGAGCGGCATTGCATGTGATGTTCAAAGAGAACAACCCTCTTGCATCTCAGTTACTTACAACACATAACGTGCACTATATGATGACCTTAATGCGTTCTATGAGGCGTGCGATTATGCAAGGTTCAACCCACTTCGAGGTCTTCGTAAAGAACTTCCTTTCAGCACAGTTTCCACAAGGCAATGTCCCTATCTGGGTTGTTGATGCTTTGCAGGAGGCAGGCATCGCTGTGACAACTACTCTATCGAGGGAGGAAACAGAGGCAGGTAATGTAGGAGAACTCGCTGGACAGATCGATGAAGAATGAGATGATGATTCCATTGATAACATTTACACATTAAAATATAAGAGATGTAGTGCCTCTTTGTATGATCTAAATAGCTATTATTTGGATGCTTTTTATGAATAAAATAAACTATCACATCATATTACATTTCTTAGATCTTAAATCGTCTTACAATTCCTATAAATACAACAACAAAAAAAAGGACGAGGAGAATGTGATCTCCATTGAGTTTATTCCTTATTATGAATCATATGAAAGCATATTCATCAACTATTTTAACGTCTGCCCCAAGAACGGAAAATATAGAAGGAGGCAACAGTCACACCAGCAAAGAAAACAGCATACAGGGCATTACGTTGGAATGATGAAACTTGAAGATCGCTGTCTGACGGACCGCATGGTGTTTTATTCTCTTTCTTAGAGCTACTGGAGGTTGGAGGAGGTGTAGAAACAGGGGTTGTCGCTTTCTCAGATTTCTCCCATAATGGATCCGGAGTCGCAACAACAGGTGCTGGTGTAGGCTCGACTGCTTTAGCAACAATTGGTTCGACATGAACACTCTTTGGGACAGATTCAGATTTTACAGGGGTTGGAGTTGCTGCAGGAGGGATTTCAACGCTGTCAACAACGACTGTGTCAATAACTTCGACTTTCTGTGTCACAGGCTTCTCAACAACTGCGGCATCATTTTGTGCAACAGTTGGTGGTGCAACAGGCTTGGTCTCCACTACTTGCTCAACTTTCTCGACAACAGGAGCAGGAGCTTCAGTGTGATGACCGTTTCCATGAGAAACTGCCTCAGTGGTGACAAGAGTTTCCTCAACAATCGCTGTTTCAGGCTCAACAGAAACTGTTTCAGGGACTACTGGCTCTGGCTGCTCTGAAACAGAATTGTTGTTAACTTCTTCTTGTTTTTGTTTCTTTTCTTGCTCATTTAATCGATTTAAATCACTTTCCAACATCTTTCTAGCGATTGGATGATACCTGTAATAGAGGGATGAGAGGAGTCGTGGAACAACGAGTGGATCGACATGACTTACATTTGTTTATTACTCTGGAATACTGTATTAGCAATATCACCACCAACCTTTGATGTTCGTAAAAGGCGATATAAAGGACGAACAAACTTCATTCTTCCTTGTGAAGTGATAAACTCTGTTACTTGAGGAATAATCCATTCAGCACCAACCTTTAATCCTAATGATTGCCAACGTAAACAAATCTCAGCATTCTTTGTTTTATTAAAGCCATAAAAATCAGCAAGTTTCTCTAACAATGAAACAGAGAAGTTCGCTTCAGTTGCAAACTCTAATAGCTGATCAAGGAATAAACAGATTTGTTGTGATGACCATCCTAGCATATCATTCTTAGATGGGGTAAATTTCTTATTATTTGTTTCTTGTGCGATTCCAATCCAATGACGGGAAAGAACCTTTGCTGCAATGGATAAAGAATTCTTAAAGTCAATTGGATATGTTGGGAAGCCTTTTGTTAAAAATAAAGCATCCCAATCTAAAGCTTTCAGCTTCTCAAGGATTTGTTGATTTGCTTCAGAGATCTCTGCGGCACTGGCAGTATTGGCATTGTTATTATTGTTCTTCTTCTTTTTCTTCTTCTGAGCTGAGGTGGTGACTGCAGGATCTGCAGTTTCACCAGTCAGCTTGTTAGTAAGTACTTGTACGAAATGATCTCTGAATTTACCGGTCGTCACTGATTTAAATTTGAATCTAGACAGAGCAAGAGCTTAGTAAGACAGGAACAGACCAGAAATAGAATCGAACTTACTCTTGAATATAGGATTTAACGAACACATCAAAGTTTTCCCCACCAACTAAATTCTCTAAGTAGTTTAGCAGGTTGAAACCCTATAGAAAATGGAATAAGCTATGACGAATGATTCACATGGCGGACAAAGCCGTCAATAGGATACAAGAGGCTCAGACTAACGTGCAAAATGGAATTCATCAATGTTACGTTCAGAGAAGGAATTCAAAAAAGTTTTTTTTCTTCACTGCTTCTTATATCCCATTGTCACCCCGTGCTAAAGAGAGTTACTTACCTTCTCATATGGAATTGAACTAAAGGCGTCATCAGGATCTTCACCACGTAAAGGCCAGACCAATTGAGTGAATTTATTATCTTCCCCTTGCTGCTCAACGCTTTCACGCAAGTGAACTAATCCGATCTACAAAAACGAAGAATCAGGATAAAAGAGGATTGAGACAATATCGGCTCACCTCAGATGACAATCTTCCAACTTCATCGTTGCGCTTGAAGCGGGAAGTAATCTTGCGTTCTAACCAGACAGTCCAACCCTATCATATAAAAAAAAAGTAAAGACGATGAGACCAATTCGTAGAAGAAACAGTCTAGGCTTACCTCATTTAACCAGAAATGATCCCAAACAGTGTTTGTGACGAGATTTCCGGTCCAGCTGTGAGCGATTTCATGAGCAATCACATCAGCTAATGAGCGATCACCAGCAAGAAGTGTGGGTGTGGCAAAAGTCAGGCAAGGGTTCTCCATTCCACCGTATGGAAAAGAAGGAGGGAGGCAGACCACATCGTAGCGAGTCCACTGGTAAGGGCAACCGGTAATCGCTTCAGCAGCTTGGACAAATTCTTCAGTCTCTGCGAACTCATTATGGGCAGATTCGATAACCTCTGGCTCGGACCAAATTCGAACACGGGCAGAGATATCCAATGAAGTCAGGTTACCACCTGCTAAGGCAACAAGGTACGGAGAGGTAGGAACAGGCTGAGTCCAGTAAAATACATTGTATTTAGAGGAATCAATATTCTGAGGATCCGTTATGTTTCTAGAGGCTAAAGCAGACATTAAAACGGTACACCACTTTGGAGCAAGGACTCTGGCACTGTATGGAGTCTTCACACCTGGAGAGTCCATGCAAGGGAACAAGCTTCTGGCATGAATGGCTTGACACTGGGTGAAAACATACGGAAAGTTTCCACCTTTTGTGGCAGATGGTTCTAACCACTGGACGGCACTTGCATTGGGGTCGACGGAGTAAGGGAAATGTACAGAGAATAGTGTATCCTTTGCTCGTAATTCTGGAGGAATTTCGACAGTAATCTTTGTGCCTAAGACAGGATCCTCTTTTGCAAGAGTATATTTGGCTTTATTGTTATTAATGAGAATGTCTCCGTGGAGACGAATCTGACGACTGTCAAAGTGCACCTGTGTGGTACCTTCGACTAAAACTTTGACAACATGGTCAGCAGAACCAGAAATTGTTTTATTGTCAAAGTCTAGAGTCCAATCCAACTTAATGTCTGTACTAACAACTTCATCATAGTTAGCAAAAGAAGAAAAATCCTTCTTATTATATAGGAGTTCTTCCGAAGTGGAGGACATCAGTGTAATGAATTATGAGAGGGAGATCAATGACAACAATTCTAACTAGAACTCCAAAGGCACCTCTTAATATAAGAAGAATGAGCTTTGGTGAAAGATTGCGTGTCAAACAACAAAGAAATGCAGTAAGATCTGTAGTTTTCTTGGTGCAAAATGCAATTGTTCTTTGGTGGCCAGTGGGAAAAATCGAAAATCTTTAAAACCCAGTGCTTAGAAACCAAACTCATCGATTTCCAGGAAAAAGTAAGGATTTCTTATTTCTTCATTCAATTTTAACGATTTTAAAGTGTTTTTTTAAACTTCTCAGAACAGTTTTATTGAATTATAGGATGAATTATTTAAGCGCCCCTTCCAACGAGGGATTACCTCGAAAAATGACAGCTGTGGGAACAGTGGGTTCTTTGAATCAGCTGTTTACTGTGTATGAGAAAAACTGGCATTGTCCAGATTGTTCACAAGAGAACTACGCAGCAAGGTAAGTAGCAACTGTCACATTTTTCATATTTTATCTCTCCCTCTCCCTTTAGACCTCGTTGTTTTCGTTGTAAGAAGGCAAAGCCTGAAAGTTTAAATAATTATGTGATGGATCCAGCTGCTCAAGCTTTCCAGGAAGGCAAAGAAATTGAATGGCAAGAAGTTGTCGACCCACAATCGTATCAAATATATTACTACAATAAAAAGACTGGCGTCACTCAATGGGACCGTCCGTTAGAGATGGGAGCTGCACCATTAGCAACAGGTTGGTTTGGCCGTGGTAAAGCAGGTTCTTCCGCCACTCAAATCTATGCGGAAATCAACAATGTTTATCTCTCAAGACCTGCTCGTAAACAAAAGGAGTATATAGACCCAAAGAAATACACTTTACAAGGTGCAGAAGAGTTTAACATCTGGTATGGAAGATACATAGGAGATCTTGCTGATAAAATGGATCGAGAACCTGCCACAGACCGATGTAAACTGGAGACTGATGCTGGATCAACTAAAGCTGATTTCCTCGCGAAGGATAAAAAGTCGGGGAAACGATATTTTTGTTTACATTTTGCTCGTGGAATGTGTGCGAAAGGAAGTGAATGTACCTTCTACCATCGCATTCCAACACCTGAAGACGACGCAGCAACTGATGAATTATTTGATTGCTTTGGTCGTCAACGACATAGTAAGCATAAAGATGATATGAGTGGAACAGGAAGTTTTATGAAACCTTGTCGTACTTTATTTGTTGGAAATTTATTGAAAACAAAATATGATTCACCTCAATCTTTGGAAGATGCTTTGTGGAGACATTTTGGCGAATGGGGCGAATTAGAAAGTGTGAATGTTATTCATCGTTTATCGATTGCTTTCCCGAGATATCGCTTGAGAACATCAGCAGGTAAGATCGGCAATTCTTGTGATTTCTTTCTTCTCACTCCCGAAATTTGTAGAATTTGCTAAAGAAGCTATGAGTTGTCAAGCATTAGAACAAGGTGAAGTATTGAGCATTCGATGGGCTCATGATGACCCAAATCCTGTGGCTAAGGACTCTATTGAGCGTGCTGACAGAGATGCAATGGTCGCACTGTTAAGAGCGAAAGGAGTTTCCTTGACTCCTGCAGGTTTTAACTATCCAGCTGAGTACCAAATGCCTGAACCAAAGAGATTAAGAACTGAGGAAGGTGGATCAATTTTAGAGCAGTATCCTGAGTTAGCCTATCCTAATACTGACGCTCAATACCAACAATACCTGAACACCTACTATCCTCAGATCGAGAACTCATCTTCCAATGCCACAGTGGGAGAGGGTTCAATCGTTACGTCAAATTCTACTTCAGTCGCCCAGAAGGAGGCTTTGGCTAGACTAGGAATCACTTCGTCAGACGAACCAAGTAAATCTGATGAGCAGAAAGAAAAGACTGATGGGAAAGAAGGTGATGAGGGTTCTGATAATGAAGAGGAGGATGATGATAAGGAGGGAGGATGGCAGCCTTTTGTTGATGAGAGTACTGGGGCCACCTATTACTTCAATACAAAGACGGGAGAATCATCATGGACTCTGCCAGAGGGTGTCACGAAATAGACTCCTTCATTTATTATCTACATTTGCTACTTTTGATTATTTAATCTTTTTTGTTGGAGCGGGGCAAGTTAAGATTTAAAGTGCGATCTTTTTCTCTTTTTTACTCTTTATGGTTGAAGCGACATCCTTTGAGTTGAACTTCAAAAATAGTCTTCATTCTACAAAACAGAATTCCTTCTCCTTTTCTAGAAAAACGGCGATTTTATGAAGGAAAACTGAGATTATGGGAGGGAAGGAAAAAAACAAAGTGAAACTTCATCAAGAAAAGCAGAGGTTAATAACACTCGATAACGATTGATCACACGTTTGAAAAACACATTTTCAATACCTTTTCTATCAATTTGATCAGAAGATCGTAAAATTTAGCAGGCTGGAGTATCAAATAAATTTGATTACTATTCGGACCAAAACAAAAACGCGTTGAAAGAACCCTAATGAAAAAAGTTAATAAAAGATGATCTCTATTTCTTCCTTTATTCGAAAGACCCGTGCTACCCAAGTAAGTGTTTGGTTTAGGATTCTTTAAAATGGAATATTAATTTTTTTTTTACTCGGTTAGATTCGCTCCTTGTCTCAGGACTTTTCTCACCGTCCCAGTTTTAATGGACATTGGATGCCTTTTACCGATCATGACCGCTACAAACAAAAGACCAAGCTTTTTAAAAGAGCTAAAGGAATGTATTTTTACGATGAAAATAATCGTGAAATACTTGATGGTGCTGCTGGTTTGTGGTGTGTTAATGCCGGTCATGGACAACCAAAGATTGTTGAGGCTATCCAAAAGCAAGCTGCTACCTTGGACTATGCACCTGGTTTTAACGCCGGTCATGAAGATTCCATGAAATTTGCACAAAAGATCTTAGAGTTACTTCCTGGTAAAGGATATACTGAAGTCTTCTTCACTGTCTGCGGTTCTTCTGCTGTGGACACTGCCATGAAGATGGCTCTTCAGTACTATCGTGCTAAGGGGGAAGGTCAACGTGTGAGATTTATTGGACGTGAGCGCGGTTACCATGGAGTGAATTTTGGTGGTAAGTATCCAGAATTCTATAGATCTTGTCATTTTTAAATGTGTGTTCAGGTATCAGCGTTGGTGGTATTGTTGGAAACCGCAAAGCTTACTCTGCGAATTCCTTACCTTTCGTTGATCACTTATCACATACTCAATCCTTGAAGGATATGGCCTTTTCACGTGGTTTGCCAAAGTGGGGTGCTCATTTAGCCGACGAATTAGAGAAGCTTGTTGCTTTTCATGATCCGTCTACCATCGCGGCTGTTATCATTGAGCCTGTTGCAGGAGCTACTGGAGTTTTACCTGCACCTGAAGGATATTTGCAACGTATCCGTGATATTTGCACCAAGCATGGTATCTTATTGATCTTTGATGAAGTTATCACTGGCTTTGGACGTTTGGGATCTCCTTTTGCCACAATGAAGTATAATGTCTCTCCTGACATTATCACCTGTGCTAAAGGGTTAACCAACGCTTCCGTTCCTGCTGGTGCAGTCATTACTCAATCTCATGTCTTCGATGCCATTCATGCCGGAGCTCACAAAAACCCTGAGATGCAAGTTGAGTTTTTCCATGGATATACGTACAGGTATGTTGATCCTCGACAATTTTTTTCCTCCATCTAACTTTACCTCATCTTTTTAGTGCCCATCCTTTAGCTATGGCCGCTGGTTTAGCTACTTTGGATGTCTACAAAGAGCAAAAGATCTTTGAGAATGCAGCAGCTATGGCGCCTTATTGGGAAGAGGCGTTGCACTCTTTAAAAGGTTTACCAAATGTGGTGGATATTCGTAATGAAGGATTATTGGGTGCAGTAGAAATGACTCCACTTTCTCCTACTGCTCCAGTGAAGCGAACCATGGATATCTTTGACCGTTGCTTCGACCACGGAGCTTTTATCCGTGTTACCGGTCCAGCAGTGGCCTTTTCTCCACCGTTAATCTGTGAAAAGAAACATATTGATCGTTTGATTGATATTGTAACGCGCTCCATTCATGAAAGTGCCAAGAATCTCTAAACCACTTTTAACTTAACACATTTAGACGGTAGGAATGAAATGATTTAAGTAGACAGTAGAGTAGTAATAAGTATGAAAAAAAAATAAATTGCAAAATATATTCAGTTTGATAATTTCTTTGTTCTATGTAGATTTTACACTTACCTTGCATCTGAAAACGATGCTGATAACTTTAACGAGAACTGACTGAATCGTCTACCAGCCTCGCTATATTCCAGATATATCTATTCTATCAAGGGAGTAAAGGAATATGACACTGCCCTATTTGAGATCATTCCTCTTCCTTCGAACTCTAACAACTGCTCTTCTTGTTAATCCTTCTAAACATGCTATCATTTCTTCTTGGATAGTTGATAAACCTGAATTTGTGGCACAACGTATTGACAAGCATATCTATGAGAGGGAAGGAGGTTCGTCGACTGGTGCGAAAAATTTGATTCGCAGAGGCTTGGTTCTCATCAATGATAAGCCGGTCTCAACGCCTGCTACTACATTACAATTAGGGGATGAAATTAAGCTGATAGCGAAAGATTACCAGAGCTCGACTGCGAATTACAGAGCAACCTCGTTTAATGCACCGAAAATTGAAGTTATCTATGAAGATGATCACCTCGCTGTCGTCATTAAGCCACAAGGAGTCTTGACATATCGAAGCAGCGACGTATCATCCGCTCCTGTACTTACCTCGCTGATCTATTCTGCTCTAAAGCATCCACCGAAAATCGACCTTGCGCGACAAGTATTCCCGCTTTTAAGGCCCAGGCCAGTTCATCGAATAGATAAGGATACGGGTGGAATCATGTTAGCAGCGAAAACGAGGCTTGCTCAAGTAAATCTCGGTAATCAGTTCGCCGAGAGAAAAATTAAAAAGACTTACCATGCAATCACACAAGGGCTTATCAGCACAGATCAGGGCACAATTGATGTTCCATTAGATGGAAAGGAGTCTATAACAGAGTATCAAGTGATATCGAGGTTATCACAGACTGACTTTGGTCCGATATCATTAGTAAGGCTAAATCCTCTCACTGGCAGGACGCATCAGATTCGAAGGTATCTATCAGCGATTAACACATCGCTTAATTTCATGCCTCCATTCCTTTTTGTAGGCATTTGAAATGGCTTGGATACCCCATCCTAGGTGATGAAGCTTATGGATATCGAGATACAAGAGAGGCAAGTAATGGTTAAATGGTTGGGAATTCAGTTTATTAACCTTTAAATATCGTTCAATTGTAGAATCAAGATAAAACGGTGATAATGCAACTTTTCGCTACTGGAATTCAATTTTTTCATCCTTTTACAGAAGAAAAACATTCTCTGACATACGATACCCCTCCCTTCATCATCAAAGAATTGAAATCATTAAAATTTAATCTTTTGTAATAAAACTGCAGTATAGTTTTAGAACTTAAATATTGTTGTGTTTATCTATCTCGATATACTTCCTCTTCTCATAGTGTATCTTTTGATATCAAGTTTTCAAGTTTTTGTTGGGGAAAGAGCGCTTGTTAAGCGGAAATTCCGGTTTTAAAAGCGTTTATTTACGGATGTTGTAGAAATTCTTCGCTGTGTTGATTGAAGAAGAACAGCTGGACATCTTAGCCTCTCATTACCTTCAAAACAACCATTTCAAATGGCATCCTTATCGCAGGCCACTAATTCAGGTAGTGGCACTAATCAATCATCAATGATACAACAGGCTGTTAGTGTTTGTTATAGTTTACCGACATCAATCTCACCAATTCGATTACCAATAACAGAATGGTTACCAAAATATACGAAAGAATTACTTTTTAAAGATTTAATAGCAGGTTTAACAGTTTTTGTCTTCCTTGTCCCTCAAGGTATGGCATATGCTCTTCTCGCAGGGATGCCACCTGTCTACGGCCTTTATTCCGCAACCGTTCCTCTTTATATATATGCAATCTTTGGGACTTCACAACAACTTTCTATCGGTCCAATGGCAATTACTTCATTATTATTAGGCGTAACCTGTCAGAAGTATGGTTATACTGAAGGAAGCAGTGATTACATTCGAATAGTTATGAGTATAACTTTCTTAGTTGGAGTATTCACCTTCTTTTTAGGTTTATTTAGATTAGGTTCTTTGTCGAATGTAATAAGTCATAGTGTTTTAACAGGTTTTCTGACTGCATCAGCCCTTGTCATTGCTGTAAGTCAAGTGAAATATCTCTTTGGGATTCATGTCCCACGATTTGATTATAATCATCAGACAGTGATTTATATCTTAGTTCATTTACCGGAAACAAAATGGGCAGCTGTCCTAGTTGGAGGCTGTGCTTTAGCTGCGTTAGTCGGTGTTAGAGAATGGAAGAAAAAGAATAAATCATCCGCGAATGTTCGAAGTGTATTACTCTTTCGAACATTAACAGTATTATCGAATTTCAGTAATTTCTTGATTATTATCTTTGGTGCGATTATTGCACATGTTATGGTTGCTTCTAACATTGATATTGATGTTATTGGATCAGTGCCATCAGGAATTATGCCTCCTTCTTTCCAGATTGTCGAGTTACCGCAACTAATTGACCTTGTTCCTTCAAGTCTTGCCATTGCCTTTGTCGCTTTTGCTGGGAACTGGGCAGTAGGAGTAAAATACGCCACGCTGAACCATTATACAGTCGATGCAACACAAGAGCTCGTCGGGACAGGAGTAGCGATGATTGTTGGTGTTTTCTTTAATTCCTTTGTTGTCGCTGGTGGATTAGCTCGAAGTGCAGTAAATGCAGAGAGTGGTGCAATGACACAATTATCAAGTTGCTTCACTGCAACCTTTATGATTATTGCGTTATTATCATTAACTTCTTTCTTCTATTACATTCCAATGACTGTCCTGGCTGCTGTCATCGAAGTATCCATTATCTCCATGATTGATTTTGATTCAATGATTAAAGCATACAAAAAAGATCGTCGTGATTGTTTTGTGATGGTAATCACTTTTCTTTTCACTTTCTTTTTAGGTGTAACCGAAGGCTTATTCGTTGGTATCTGTATTTCCATTGCAATGGTTATGAAAACTACAGCATTCCCACATATTGTAATCTTAGGGAAATTACCTGATCAACCAACAGGACAATATCGTGATATTAAAAGATTTCCTGAAGCAGAACAAATCCCAGGATATGCTATCATACGTATGGATGCATCATTATATTTTGCTAATTGTAATCATTTTAAATCATCAATATTATCTGCTGCAAATGGGAAATTTCATACAGATTCTGAATCTATTCATACAGTTATTATTGATGCATCTGCATGGGTTGATATTGATTTAATGGGGATGCAGACACTATTTGAATTACGTGATGAATTAAATAAACATACCCCGAATAAAATACAATTATTAATTGCATGTGCTAAAGGTATGATACGTGATCGATTAAAAGAATGTCAATATATCGAGACAGTGAATATGCAATCATCATTCTTTATGTCGATTGATGATGCAATATTAAGACGTCGACCATGTTTATCGATTGCTAGTATGAATATGTATTATCAACAAGCAAACGGCACTGAGAATCCTTTACTATCGCCAACATCGAGTAGTAGCAGGAATAGAAGAGATTCGAAACAAAAGAATGTTTCATCGACTGTATCAGAGTTATCGCCACCACCTCCTCTGCTGAATCTACCTGAACAATTGTTTACAGCTTCGGATCCATCAGCTAACCCTTCTGCGAGTACCATCCTTCCTTCATTCCGCAATGGCGATATCGAAACAGCAGATGAAAACACTTCCATCAACCCTCTGAATAATAATCGCAAACAACCTGAAAAGTTCAAAGCGCATCAATCGAAGCAATATGCGAGTATCCCAACGAATGATGATGGAAATGATGATGAAGCTGACCCTTCATTGTTCTTGTAATAGTTCTTCTAGATTCTCTTTCTTTCTTACTCTTCTTCATGCACTAGTTTTGTGACGTGTTTCTATGATTTTTCATTCTTTATGTTCATTTTTGATATTTCTCGTGAATAACAACTAACACTATAATAGAATAAAACAATGATTAAATGAGATAAAGAAATGTCTTCCTTGGAAGTATTTTTTGAAGGAATAAGATGAGTTTATATTATTATTTAGCAAAAGGGAAGAAATCTCTATTGCTTGCTGTTGTTGTTTGACTATTGTATATCTTTCGAAGCAATGATCAAAGGAATGAAAAAAAAAACAACAATAGATCAAAGAAGATTGAAATGAATTCTATTTAAAAAAACATATCAAATCAAATAGAAGGAAAGGAATGAAAGGCAGTGATATAATATAATTGATTTGATTATTACGATTCGTATGATTATTTTCTGGTATAAAGATCTAATTCAGGGAACCATGATTGTAATGTTTCAATCAATTGATTAAAACTTTCTTCAATTTGATCATTCACAATAATACGATCAAAGTTACCAGGTATTTTACTATAATTGATTTCACTAACAGCATTTTCTAATCTTATTTTAATCTTTTCTGCTGTTTCTGTACCACGATCTCTTAAACGATG
>VFQN01005362.1_pt1 | contig 15779 bp, 5 predicted proteins | sample 3512371 | NCBI WGS metagenome assembly VFQN01 (sample SAMN10412370, study PRJNA504923) | tailings metagenome | isolation source: Replicate 2 from Balatoc abandoned mine | place: Philippines: Itogon, Benguet | collected 2017-08-28
CGTACTCTCTCAGCACTCACGCCCTCTCCCCACATCTCTTCCCGCCTCGACTTCCTTCTCATCTACGTCAAATCCCTACCTTGCCTTACTCCTATCCATTCAACCCCTTTTCTTCAATCTTGTAATTTGGAGGAAGAAGAAGAAAAGACGTTTTAACACTATTCCTGGGATACTACTCTGGGTTAGTGCAACCTTTACCTGCATGTTCACTACAAGTGCATCTAGTCTCAAAGACACTTTCTTTAAGGATTGAAGGATTGACGACGAATCCTTCAATCCTGAGAGAATGTACCTTTGAGATTGGACGCACTTGTGCAGATGTCTCTATCAACGTCCAGGGGATCGTTCATGCGCTCGCATCGAGTTTAAGAAGCTTTGGGAAGGAGCGTCTAGCTCGCGGGATGCGAAAGCCCAACAGTACGCGGAGGTTATCTTACAAAAACGGAGAGTCACAACATTTAAACTGAAAGAGAGAGTCACAACCTTTAAAGTCACAACCTTTCGGCTTGATGATCGTATGAAAGAGAAAGTGGCGCAATCCATCGGACATGCACCCTAAACATCCCATAACAATATTTCAGTTGATTTTCGACAATCTTTTCATTTGAATTTCAACTATTCCAATAAGTGCATTGAAAAGACCAGCCGTCTCTTGAGAAAGGAACGTTCTCATTCCCCTCTGATCCTTTATTCTCTTCATAGAGAGCAGATGAAAGAAGAATTCCAATACCCGAAAGGTACTCTCACTTTCATCTAGAATAAGGTATATCAAGGTTGATGTGATATGTCTACCTTTGATTTGGAAAAAGGGATCGATGAGGATTTTCAGCGCATAGCTTCTAACTGCCAGAGATTCAACCATCTGAACCGATTGGACGAATTCGGAGTCAAGAAGAAACGATAGCAGGTATAGGTATCTTCGATTCTGATCAAGAATGATCTACTCCTAAGGGGAAGCAGAAGAATTCAGAAGGTTCGGGAGATAGAATCATCCAGAATCAAGAGATCAGCAATAAGATTGATTCTTCAGGGATGGGCAGTAAGGAGTCGCTATGTTTCCCTCTCTGCCTTAAAATAGCGATTACAACATGTTTCAGAAAGACATCCTTATTGAACGTAGAGCATCGATCAAACCAAAACGCACAAACCGACTCACATCAACGATCTAAAGACAATCTAGATTATTTATTTGTCTTTCATCGAAGCCTACTGGTAGTAACTGATATACTATATCTTCTAGCAATTCTCTCAACGAGGGGAAAGTATCTGAGCAATTAAGGAATGGCGAAAGCGCCGATCGTCTATCTGGCAGTAATTTCCGCCATGTTCTCGGATATCAATGTCCTGCGAGTATGCGGGTGCAGTTGCTATCTGGTTAGCAACGTTCTTGACAGGGCCACGAGTATCCTCGATTAACTCATTGAAAGGTAGACGAAATTTCACAGATATGAAATAAGAATCCAATCTTGTGATGTCAAGAATTCTTCTTCCCTCAGCGAACAAGAGATTCGCGAGACTGTGATAATTGTGTTGATTTTGATTCAACTGTTTCCATTCGAGGCATTTTCGCAGTTGTCGCTCAGTTATATAGGCGGCTCGTGACACCTCCGATGCCACGTCATAAACAAGAAGTGTAATTCCACGAAATAGCTGAGAAGTTGTATGATTCGAATTTGTGTTTCGTTGAATCGCATCTAAAGAAACATATCGAAGACCTGCCTCAGGAACAGCGACATTTTCTGTCACGGACAAAGCAGCCTCCGTCATGATGCCATACAAAAAATGAAGGATCACAACCCGTCCATCATTTCCAACAACAACACCCTCTTTAAGTAATCGATCAAAAGAAAGAATTCGATCATCCTCAGAGGAAGAGCCACTGTTCTCGAACTTGCTTCCATTGCATAACCTTGGAGGGGGTAAGGCCTTAACTCGCTGAGAAAAGCGAAATCTTTTCATCACTTGAGTGAATTTACTCTCACTCAGGGGGAAAGTTGATGAGCGATTGCGAAGAAGAGGGTAGGGGTCAAAGTCAGAACCCTCTGACAAAACATCCTTCAGCACTTGAGTGAAAATGACACTTGTCCATTCATATCCTCTCTGTACTGCAAGAAGTGAGGAGTTTTTGAGAAATGCAAGTTCACGACCCTTAACGACAGGGCACCTCACAGCTCTCATCTCTACGAAAGAAAGAAAATCTTGGATTTGTGCGAATGATTTCTGAAACTCGTCAAGATCTTTTTGGTATTGAAGAAACTGCAAGCCTCCTTCAACTTGAAGCACTTCAAGCGGGGAAATACCAGTCGCTCGAATCTCTGAGGAAAGAAGATGCTGCTGAAGAAATTCCAACCACCGAATTTGTTTCCTAGATCTTTCCCAAAACAGTTGCAAACGTTTGGATTCCAAAAATTGTGCCAAGGCGACGTCATCTTCTTCCTTTTCATCTAAAATATCATCCTCTGCGGTAATTAAGGAATTGGGCACCTTCGGTATCTTAAAGTGGAAGTGCTGGTCAGAGGTCAGGAGGGAGGTGCGCGAAGAAAGAAAATCCTTTAGGATATCCTGCAATATTTCCTGTGCTCGCGAGTCTTCTCTATTTTCATCGTTCATCATCGATGGAATCCTTTGGTCATCGGACATTAGACTCTGCTCCTGAAGTTTGACAAACCACTGCGAGCGCAAAGATCGACAACAAGGGAAAACGCACTGACTCATGGCTTCACTGCAAGTCGTGATGTGACGTTGAAACAAGGCATACAGACACTGGATTGGAGAGATAAGCCTCTGATTTTCCTCGGACAAGCGAAGTACTTTCCTCGTTTTGTGACGATTGTGAAAACCCTGTACTTCGCTGAAAAGATATTCAAAGTATTCGTCATCTAAGGCATTGCTAACTACTTCGTGCTCGTTCACAGATAATCCATCTTCTTCTATCATATCATCTCTGATCCCTCTCAAGGACAAAGAATATTCCACAATTCTACAATCAAATTGTTGCAGGTATTGTTCATCGTACACCCTCGACTGCGGCAAGAAGGAGTCAGCTCTACTCAGAATATCTCGCCAGAAGTCCGCAGAAGAGGAAACTTTCTCCTTTTCGAAATCAAACCAGCGCAACAGCAGTCTGATGAATTGCATGATGATGGAGTAGTTGTTTCCATAGTAGTGGTTCGGAGATAGAGAGAATGTTGGTGACGTAAAGGAAGGATGGGATCGATCAAAATGTTGAGATCGGAAGGTTTTCCCTCGCAATCGATGACAACCGAAGAGACTTTCAGCTAAAGGAGTAAGCATGTAAGAAATCCGATGGATGTGAATCGAGAATTTTTGTTGATTCAATAACTTCCATTGTCTTTCCTTCCCAGCTTTCTCTTGGCGTAGTAAAAGCAATGGACGATAATCCCGCTCCCATTGCTGAAAAGCAGTCACCAGACGTTGAATGAAAGTTTTATCCTTCGAGTCTCGAATCAATAGAACTACATCACCACGGGGAGGGAAAGGAGGTGGAGAGAGAGCTTCATTTGCTTTTGCTGACCGCTGTTCCCCTTCTTTCGAGGTTCCCACAGTGAGTGCAGCCGCTTCGAACGAAGGTTGTTTACGACTGAGTAAGAGGGGTAACAACCGCTGTAAGCGAGGATTAGGGCGTGAAAAGTTTGTAGTTCTGTTTAAATCATTCTCATCAGGATTCATTCTTGAATATTCCCCCACCGCCTTATTTTGATACAAAATAACTTGAGCAAGGAGGAAATGATCTGTTTCCTCGAATAGATGGCGTCCTTGCAGATTTGAACATTGCAGGGAGGTGGCAATAAAAGTTGAAATTTCGGAAGTTTTTAGACTTTGAACTTGCGCAGGTAATGCTTCGTCAACGGGAATGTAGAATACATAATGTGTTGCTTGGCAAGGTTGAAGTCTTGAGCTATTTGTTGGGATTGTATCAAAATTAGAAACAACAGATTCACCTACTTCGTTAATGTCACTTTGGATTATCTTTGCGCTAGCAAAGAACATAGGAATCGACTGCTTTCCCTTCTTGCAAGCAAAGAAGGTAGAAAGTAAATCCTCAACTTCATCATCATCTTTTGCGTGTTCTTCTTCCGGAAAACTTTCATTGATCTCAGCTGTCTCAGGAGAAAACTCAATATCATCACCACTCTGAAGTTTGTCTTCCAAAGAGAAGATACTTGAAGCATCGAACTCCTCTAAATTGGATGGATCAGCCATGGCATCTCTGGTGACTGGCTTGACCACAGATTGGAAATGATTAGAGGTAGGATACTGCACTGTCTGGAACTGATCGCTTTCATCAATGAGAATAGAATCATGTTCATCGCCAGTGATGGAAATTCGAGCAACATTTGAACTATTCTCTTTATCGATGCTATCTAATTGCATCAACGCACCCCTCTCTTCCAGCTCATAATTCAGCAAGTGAACTTTCATCATTCCTTGCAAGAAACAGAGTTGAACAAATTGACCCGCGAACTGCTTTGTGAGGAGAGTTGACAAGGTTTGTACTTGCGATACCGGATTTTCGAGGGCTTGAAAGATTTGATGCCCTTCGAATGATGGCTCACACGTTTTCTCCGAAGAAGAAGAAAGGGATGAGATGGAGGAAGGATAACAAGGAAGAAGATAAAGACGATAACTGGAATGGTTTTTTAAATGAAAAGCAGAAAATTCCATAACACCAAAAGAAGTCAGTTGCCAACTATCGACAAAGATGTCTTCAGAAGGGAGAGAAAGAGCAGAACAAAGAAATCTTCCTCTGGTAGAATTAGAATTAGGTTTCTGGAATACTAATTCATTCCGAAACCATAAATCTCTCGAGCGAAATTGATGATCGTTAGATGATCTGCTCGGAAGGCAATCTTCCCTCAAAATGTGGGAAGATCGATCAACTTTCAAAGCATCACTACGGATAGCGAATACTTGGAATCGAAGGGTCTTGAAAAAGGCTTCGATAATCAGTTGGAGATAAGAATACTTCTTAAAAAAGATCGAGGACAGAGCAGTTAAATTCCAAACCTTTTCTTCTTTTCCTTCATCGTTGCAAGAAACATTCATCAACTCAAGAACTTTTCTTTCCAAAGAATTCATAAAATTAAGTTGGAATAAGGTTCTGGCGCTGCCTGTTTCATCTTTTCCGAGAGATGAACGTAAAATCTGTTGGAATAGAGTAACAGCACCTGAGGCAAAAAGTGGGAAAAATCTCATGAAATGCTGAGCAAAGAATCGCCAGAAGAGTTTCAACTGCAAATAATCCCGAAACTTCTTACGTACTCGATCATCTTGCTTATAGTTGTAAAAGCGCGATGAGAGCATAGTTCGCCTCTGAACAATCAGCGAATTGTGCTTTGATTCAACGAGCTGTGCAGATACCCGTCGAGTCGATTCGAATTTTCGAGAATTTTCTGTTTGCTCCGTTAGTCGATGATAATATTTCCTTAGTAATTGGGAGAAATGGTCTTCGAACATCATGATATTAGTTTCATCAGAAAGCATCTCTTCTTCAGACTCTTTCAACCTTTCCTCCTCACTGCATTCTGTAATATTCATGAAAAGTGAAGACTTGTCGGCATTTGTGCTCAAGCGAACGCTTCCCAAGAAAATGTGATTATTTCGCGATGTGAGATGACCTCCTCGAAGTTTAGAACTTTTCTCATTTGAAGGCGAAGAAGGAAGCGACCAAAAACCTTGAAAGATCGGAATTTGCTCTTGTTCATTTGTGAATATTGTAGTAGAAATCTTCCCTGATCCATTAATACTCGCTTTCTTTCTTTTCTCTCTCCCTAGATCTTCATATGATTCTAACTTAGAGCTATTATTTTCCGTCAAGTGCCAACGTGGTGGTTGTGATGAAGCTCGTAGCTCTTGGAGCAGGTTAGGACTCACAAGATCCATATGCTTTGTTGGGTGCCTGCGCTCGACCCACGATTTGTATTTGGAAATTTCTTCTTCTGCGAATTGATGAAATTTCTCGAAGTTGATCGAGATGACGTTCTTGTGTTTTTCCGTTGAGCCGTTCAGAGACGGAGAAGGAAAAAGTTGACCGAATTGAACCTCCTCAACTTTTTCACGATGTTCACTCCAACTGCCATCTCGACTCTGCATGCTTTCGAAGGAAAGCCTTGAGAGTATAAATTCCATGAGGTTCATTTGAAAGGATCGTTGAAAGAGATTGTAACATCCATTTTTCAATAAGAAAATTCGAATTAAGTCCGTGGGCAGAATAACAACGATGAGTGATCCTAGGTATTGATGATTTCCATATAAATTATTTCGAGGTTTTGAGAGCTCTATCTTGATATGGCGCTCTGAAAGTGTGAAGAAAACTTTCACACAGCAATACTTTCCACAGACAAAGCGGTGAATCTGAAAGTGAGAAGACTGCTTAAATAAACGATGGATGGAAGGCTCGAAACGAAATATTGGGATTTCATTGGATAAATTTGGACGGAAAATGTGGTTGCGTAGCTTCCCAGTCTGTTCATACATTAAGCGGGAAACAACGTGGGATAGAAATCGGAGATTTGTCGAGTCAGTTTGTTGAATGTTCTCGGATAAGTTTTGATAATTTCCAATAATTGCACGATGAAGGAAAGCTAAATACTGCAATACAAGGCTTTTATCGTGAAAAGAGGGGGATATTTCACCAGCATTAAGGACAAAAGAATGTAGAAGTTGATTTAAGTGCACCTCCGCACGAGTCACAAGAGGGACCAATTTGTCCTGAACCACAGATCTGATAACAATTTGAAATCTTTGAAGATGTTCAAACAATTCCAGTTGTAACCGTTGATTTGTTGCAGGAAGATAAATAATTTCGCGGAGGAGAACATTTGTAAGACAAGCAGGTTCCCCAGTCAGCTTATCCGAGTACCAAGCGCACTTTTTCCACCTTTCAAAACAAAAGTGACGCCGTCGAATGAGATGGAGTAATCCAAAACAAGGACGACAGCTATGAGGATGAAGCTTCAAATATGAAAGAAGTGTTTGCGCAAACAAAACCCTCTTTTCTTCTTGCACTTGACGTCTGCGATAATAGCTGACTTGTTGTCTTCCATCGACCTCTTTGTTTCCTTGTTCATTTAACTGAAAAAGTTGGTCTGTAATTCGTTGAATCGAATCTTTGTCTCGTAACGTAGGTCCAATTTTCCGGATTTCATCATTATCTAGACATCTGTAGGATTTAAGCAGGCGAGGTCGTTGGGACGGAAGAATAAAAACTCTGTTGGAACTATCGCGTGCGAGTAAAGACGAGTTTGACGCTGGCCAGTCTTGATAGTAATTCGGCGATCTCTTGAGAAGGCTGGAAAGATCCCCAGCTGTCAAAACAATATCTCCTGGTTGAATGAATTGAGTCAAAGGAGAGAAGGCGCTAGGTTCTAACTCCAAGTCTTCATGCTGACAACTCTCTTCAGTTTTTAATAGCGAAGAAGGACCCCCAGAAAGATTTATAACAACGCTTCCTGTGATTTCATCCAGGAACACAGACACCAAATATCTCTTACAATCTTTGGAAATGGCGTAACTGTCTTTCTGAGCGACATTAAGAGCCATGGGATATAGAGTCATTGCCTCTCTTGTTAAGCCGACCATAACTTTGCGGTTTTCTTTCTTCAATCTCTCAAGCGGATGTCGCAGAAAGAACAAATCATACGGGTAAAAGCCGATGTGAGGACCTAACGTCGGGATAAGTTTCTGTCGAAATGAGAACAAAGAAGCAAACATTTTAAACGTAACCCTGAGATTCCTTTTATCCTCTGCAAGTTGTTCATTAATGATTTGCAGCCGAGAATTGAAAGCTTGATAATCTCGCAAAGCAGAGTCATGAACTATTTGACTCGATTCTAGTGCTTGCTTTGTCTCTACGTAAGCGTTTTTCGCCGCCTCGACTTCGGTAATGGAGATACTTAACTGCGAGCTTTGAAGATCGAGATTTTTACGAATCTGTACAACTTTGTACATGTCTTTCCAACGAAATCCATCTTCCAAACTGTCATAGGAGCGGGTTTCATCCGCGTGCTGTTGCAGCTCTAATTCAGTCATTTGCTGCATGAGACCTTTAGTGAATTCCATGATTTCTTTATTTTGTTGAAGAAGAGAATCGTAGGTCCTTTGCAAGGAATACAAAAGGCTCCTTTGGTCTTCGTTGATCATCATCGCAATTTCCATCGCTTTTAAACGATCTTCACACACTACCTGCAATTCCTCGCAAACATTTAACGATTGTTGTCGTCGCAATTTTGCTGCTTCAATCCCACAAACTAGCTCATTTCTCAGAAGTTGCAGCTGTTGATGATCATGTAACGGTTCCCAATTCCAATAACTTTCGATTTTGCGAGATTCAAGTTCAACCAAGGCCGAATTCCGACAAACGACAGATTCGTAGTTGAGGATGGTCTTGGGGCCTATCGTCGTCGCCAGGTGTTCAAGCTGAGATCTACCTTCCTTGGAGTGGAGAACCTTTCTGATCGGTTTTGGCAAAGAATACTGGACTCTCGGGAGAACCGCGGATTCTCTCGCTGCCTGAAACCAAGCTTGCGAGTAGCTATTATTAGCGCGGTGGACAAATGTCTTTTCAGGCATGTTCGTCGTTTGCTTCGAAATTCCAACGAGAGATCGAAAGAGTGGTCGAAAAGGTTCCAGCAAGACTTTGCTTTCGATCAATGAAACAGAATTTGTCGGAGACTGTAGGGGACCCTCGAAATTTTTGTTGAGAAAGGAACTGTTCAAAAATATTCGCTGAGCATCCTCGTACTGCGTTAAAGCACCGGCGATATCTTGCATCGAAAATTCTCGTGATAATATTTTCCCATCAACAGGAAAATAATATCGAACCATCCACTTTTCACAGCATCGAACTAACCGACAAAGGCAAAGTCTCGATTTGGACTGCACTGATGGATTGGAAAGGCAATAGCTGCAGAGATCTGTTGGTGCGAGCGGATTTCGAAAGCTGCGGGCACCTTCAAACAATGACACGATACAGAACACATTCGAGAGATTAACTACACAGGAGAAGAAAGGTCGTTTTCGCTTTCTCAAGATATTCTTGAAACCCGTCTCCAGCCAAATTGGTGTAACAAGTCTGGCTAATCGCGACGCTTCGATTTCGACTAGTCTTTGGAGTCGAAGACGTGCAGTTCTTTCCTTTTTCATTTGTCTAGCTATCGTTCGAGCTCGACTTCCACGGTATAAAGCTTGCATTAAAAGTGCCCAAGTACAGGTATCGTGAAAACGTTGAATGAAATTCTCTGCTTGGATTATATCAAGTTGCAGCACAGATCCTCGAATTTCCTTTGCCTCTTCGATCAATCCTCTAATGTACTTCTCATCACATTCCACGATATGAACAGCGATAGCACTTCGAAGTCGCTCTTGCATGTTTTTGCGAATTTCCTCGCGTTCCTTACCTGTTAGATATAACCGTTCCTTGAAATCAAAAGCTCGCACTGCGCGACCTTTGGTTAGACCTGCAAACTCTCCAATGTCTGTTCTGGCGAACATATCATCACGACGATGTGCAGGAGGGAAACGCTTTTGGACCAGAGTGAGATCAACGCCACGGTCGAAATATCCCGCTGATACATCAATTGTTTTCGACATGTCCGTCTTCTCGTCCTTCGCTTTTCTTTGAGGATGTAAAGGTTTCTCCAGCGACTTCGATAAAATTCTGTGGTTTCTGGTCTTATCAATAGTGGTTTTATTTGATGTTGCGGTATCGTGATGGGCTGTCTCAGTATCAATCTCTGACGTGGTTTGATCACTCGCCTGATAATTCTGAATGATTATTTTCCACGCAGTTTTCAATCTAATCATCGGAATATCTTGCAAGGCTTCAGAAAAAAGCACAGGAATTTCCTCAGAAACATGATTTTGAAATAAGGATGAGTGTAAATTACTGGAGCGAGATTTCTCTAAAGCCTTCACTTTCTTCGTCGCCACGGAAGGGAGTAAAGTGTCGGTTGATCTTGAACTCGCCAACTGAATAGTTTTCCCGCCTTCATTATACGGAGAATCTCGATATTTTTCTTCAAACTGTCGTCGTTTAAGGTTTTTATAATATTCTCGACTAGCCTTTAAAGCGGTTTGTAGTTTTTCCCGCGAATTGGTCATGTAATACAACGGGTCATCTTCACCTCGAAAATCCTCTTCATCATTCTTTAGCTTAAGCATTGACTTTCCATCGTTGCTTGTGTGTTTAATTGGTGCAATTTGTGCAATTGCATCCTTAGTAATAGTAGGTACAAGGAAAGGATTCTCGTTGAAGGTAATTGCCTCCAAGTTGTAGTGTTTCTTGATGACTCCGAATTCAGATAAAAAGTTGAGATCATTCCAAATCTTTTTACTGTAATTGTATTGCTTATATAAGAAACTGGGAAATGGTTTTCCTTCATAAAGCACAGCTGCCTTTTTGAATATTTGTTGCTGTTGGTTAATCGCGCATTGCTCACATGGTGTTGAGGGAGGGATCATGGATGTTCTCACTAGATAGTGTTTGAGACACGATCGAAACGAAACGAGTGGTTTACATCCAGTAGCGAGGTCATCGGGATGAAGCAGTTCTTGGGGGACCCGAGTGATGGCAGAGTGAAACGCGCGAAACGCTGCTTCTTCTGTGTCGTATTCTCCGACGTACTGCATCGTAGTATTCTTCTTTGGCGGCTCGTAAGAACGACGGAATTTCTTAGAGTTTGATTTTACTTCTTCTGAAGCACCATATAAATCTCCAACACCATAATATCCGATTACCACGCAGAAGTTCTTCCGGTGAGAATCTTGATTCCAGTTGCTCAGCGAAAAGGATTTCTTTGTTCGGTGAGCACGAGCATAGAAGCGAGCCCACCTTCCATACGCCTCCGCAAAATCGATGGTACTCAATCGCAAATCTTGAAAAATCTCTTCTAACATTGCAATTCCTTCTCTTTGAATGGCTTCGTAACCCTCCGATAAATAAATCTTCTCCAACTCTTGAGCGTATTTCCTCAGTTTCAAAAGCTTCTCCTCTCGAGATTCGACTGCTGAAAGTACTTCAGCCGCGAGCTCTGATTCGATATCCCATTGTTCATTACCTTTCGAGTGCTTTCCTGTGCGTAGATCAGGATGAGAATCGAGAGAGGTACTCTGGTAAGTTATTTGCCTATTAATTACCATCTGTAGCTCAATATTTTCTGTTGTCACTTCTTCTAGATCATTTTGATTCAATCGCTGACTTTCATTGCCTTTGAGCGAAGGAGTGTGAGATGTCGTAGGTGAGGTCATGAGCAGCTCTTGCTTGGGAGAAGACGAAGTTGTTGGATGAATAGCAAACCTCGCCCCAGCAATCTGACGGAGTAAATTTAAGCTCGCTTGAGAAATAAATTCTGTTCGTCGATTATTGTAGTGAAGGTTCTGGATGGTTTGATCCGCCGTGACGAGTCTATTTCCAGCTCGAGCGATTTCAATGAAACGAGTGGTAAAGTCAGCACTACCATCTTTGATCGATCTATCGTCTGTAGCTACAATTTCTAAGAAGGCTTTCTCTGCTTGGGGCGTTAGAGTGAAGAGAATAAAACTAATTTCTTCGATTCTCTTACCTGCCTTCTCGAAATACTTTTCTGCGGAGGCCCTTTGGTCGTCTAACAACCTCGCTTCTTCCTTAGTAATTCCTAACTCATCGATTTCTGATAAGCTGCATCGCAAGATCACCCATCCACGAACGTGAGTAAAGAGAGGAGCATGGTTGAAAGTTCCATTTTCCATGTATTTGCCATTTATATCCTCCACAGGGCAATTCTGCACCGCGTACCCACGATAAAACGTTTCAACAGCCTTTTGCCTTGATTTATAGGACTCGTCCTTTAACCTGATTGGTTGAATTTCAAGTTTAGCTGCCGAGGCTTCTTGAATTTCTCTTTGACTGAGTTTCGCCAGCGACTGCAAAGTAGGATCTAATGAGAAAGGGATAGGATCAAATAGAAGAATAGCTAATGTTGTATTACCATTCGCGAGGAAAACCCAGTTTGTAGTAGGTGGAAAGAGTTCTTCTGTAATGACACCATAAGCAAGTTCTTTGATATGGCTCAACATAGACTGCTGGCCTATCGAGAAAGTCTGATCGTTCTCTTCGACGGCGCTTTTCAACTTACAGAGAACCCAGCCATTGATCTTTCTTTCCATTCTTTCCATTCATCTAATTTATCAATCAATAGTAATAATTCGAAGAAACGCCAATCTCCAGTATCGCGAGAAGTCATAACCCTAGCCCTAGCCCTACTTAGCAATCTCAGTTTTTAATTGTATTTGATTTCTTTATTTACGAGCAATAGGATGATAGACTGTTGATTGGTCCCGATCCTACAGCAGGATGACAAAACAGGTGCGGGGAAAAGAAAGAGTAGAGCTTCTATCTTATAGATTACAATCAAATCATGATAGCTTAGTTTATACCTCAATCGCTTCCACCTAAGATTGCTCTAGTTGAAAAGCGAGTTGCACTTGCTGGATTGCTGCTCGAGTTGCATCACCCTCAGTTTGCTGACGCAAATGACTCATAGGTCCGTGCAACAACTTCGCAACGATGCCTTTAGTGACTTTCTCGACTACCTCCAAGTCTTTTGCGTTCAAAGTCGAAAGCTTTTTAGCAGCCTTCAGCATCTCCTCCTTACGAAGATTTTCTGCTTTTTCTTGCAATTTCGCGATGGTAGGAATGGCGCCGAGAGATTGTTGCCAAAGGCGAAACTTCGAGAGTTCGTCGCGAAGTATATTTTCTGCTTCGACCATTTCACGTCTGCGCTTGGCAGTGTTCCTCTCGACAACAGCTTTTAGATCATCGACATTGTAGCACTTCACACCCTCTACAAAAGCACAGTCTGCATGGACATTGCGAGGTACCGAAATATCCACAAACTGGAGTGCAGATGACTTCTGACGTCTCGTTAAAGCAGCTCTTAGAGGTTCAGGATCGATGATCGTTGATGTTGCTGCTGTGGAAGGATAACAAACATCTGCCGAGCTTAAAACTTCCCACATGTCATCCATCAGTTTCATTTCGATCTCAATGTTGGGAAACTCCTTTTGCAATTCAATGATGCGATCGAAAGAGCGGTTGATTATCGTCACTTTCGTCACACCCTGTGTTTCCAAGTGAATGAGTAAGAGGCGAGCCATTTTCCCCGCTCCAATTATTGCGATATGAGCATCCTTCATGTCAGTTAATTTGCAATCCTCTTCTAGTTTGAGAGCAGTAAACTCAGCAGCTGCGGAAGAAATGCTCACGGCCCCTTTAGAAATGCCTGTTTCAGATCTCACGCGCTTCCCCGCCGCCACAGCGTTATTCAATAAGCGAGAAATCACCTTACCTGCAGGATTACCAGCTTCTGTTCCATGTTCGTAACATTTTTTAACTTGCGCGAGGATCTGTCCTTCACCCACAATGAGCGAATCGAGACCTGCAGAAACACGTAGCAAGTGCCATATCGCATCTTCCCCAGACAGCATGAACAGATTTCGACGCAAAGTTACTGGATCAACAGAATGATTTGAGTATTCCATGAGGAATTGCATGGCATCTTTGATCACTTCGTATTGATTGCTACCTGCGAGGTAAATCTCGAATCTATTGCAGGTTGAAAGCACAGAGGCCTCCGCAATCGAATCATAATCATTCACCAATTTCGCGGATACTTCATTCCAGTTCTGTTCTGGGACAGCGAGCTTCTCTCGGACTTCCACTTTGGCGTTGTGATGCGATAATCCGATGACAATCACCTCTAATGACTCGAGGTTCTTCTTCTTTTTCTTGCGTGTCTCTTCAATGGACGGAGCAATCGGAATTTTAACGTCTTCGACGAGGATGGAGGGACTTGTGACCGCTTTCAAGGAGCTTCCAGTAAAATAGCAACGATTCGTGGAAGGAGAAGATCTGTCGGACCAGCCACTGCCTGCACCGTAATCGTGAAAGTGGTGAAATTGCTTCCAAGAGTTTGCACCAACATGCATACTCAATCCCCTCACTGAACTGACACCACGATCGAGCGAAGATGACACGGAAAACAAGGAATTCGCGATGAATGCCGTCGGTTGTCTGAGGAAGTTGTGTGCAACCTTGAATGGGCAGGAAGAAACTTTAGAGTCACCACGATAAGCTCTTGCCGTCGAAAAGGATCGAAAGAAGAAAACTTGAAGGTGGAGAGCGAGTAAACTCCAAAACAATACACAAACCAAGCCACTCGACTTCCAGAACATTGTGTTGTTGACAGAAGAATCAAGTCAAGAGAATAAGGATAAAGCACTAATAATAATGATGATAGTTATTCGTTGTAGTTGTAGTTGTAGTTGTTATTCTTCTAATTCTCTCTGCTTTGATTGTTTTGTTGTTTGTTGTGTGTTGTTACTACTATTACTAACAGACTCTACACTATCACTATTGTTACTTGCTGTTTGTAGATTTTTTTTCTCAGGCGGCGATATGACGTTGCTCTAGGAATCCGCCACTTTCGAACTTTCGAACTTTCGAACTTTCGTTTCATATCAGAGGATAGTGCCGCGCATAATTAGGCGAAACTTAATTTCTTGTAAGGTTGGCGCAAGCCGAAGCGGAAACTGGCGTATTGTGGCGTAACTTCAAAGCGAAAACATAAGAATAAAAACTCTTTGACTATTCTAAAACACAATTAAATTTGCTATAACCTATGATGGGAGATGTTGTTTAACTTGTTCTCGAAGTTCATGCATGTTTTCTTCACTCAAGAAAAATGCCGGAGTTGTCCGGGACTCGCCGCCAGGAAATATTTCTTGGAAATACTCTTGGATTTCCTTTGGAATTCCAAAGGATAAAATCACCAAATTTAGAGCAATTCTTCGGAAAGATGGGGAAAAGAATCAAATTTACTGGAGCAAAGCGCAAGCGGCAATTAAAGGAGGCTCGTTCTTCAAAAGGCAGCAAAGGAAAAAGAAAACTTCGTCATCAAAAGAGTCTCATCATCAGAAAACCTCAACAAAAACCTGAAGAATCAACGCTGGAGGCGATGGAAGTGGTGGATGAAGGGTTAATTGCTGAAGAAATTCCGAAAGTACTTCTCAACTTTCGAGAATTCGATAAAAGATTTTTTAATTACTTATTATCTTGGGGAAAATACTTTATTACTCGAGAGATGTACCCAGTTTCTTGGTGCGCGTCACCCTGCACAGGCAACCTCTTTAGTCATCCCACCAAAGGAGCTCCCATTATCATATCCGGAGGTTCGTAATCTTAATTTTACAATAATGAATATTAAGAAGGTCTTGATTATGACAACAGCAGTGGGCAGGTTAGGGTTAGGGTTAGGGTTAGGGTTAGGGTTAGGGTTAGGGTTTAGTGTTGCACTTGACATAGCTGAGTGAGAATGACCTAAGGGTGTTGTGTGATCGTGAGGTAGCAACTAGTTTCGTTTACAATGATAAACTCATCAGGCTAAAACTACTATTTTCATGATCAACACACATTTCAAAAAATCCAAGGGGATAAAATAGAATAAAAACCACACATCGAAACCCATGGGATAAATAACAAAAAATCCATTTCAAAAAGTAACACGTGTTTCCGTTAACGTTTCCGTTTCTCTTCGCATGTCGCGTAAAATTAGAAAAAATCTTATTTTTTTCATAATTTAATCGAAACGACGAGTTATATGAAGGGCCAAGGCAGCGTCGCAGGTCGGATGGGTCTCAGCTCGGCTGATTACTCTGATACACTGATGGCTCGCCTACCGGGATGATAATCTCTGAGTTGAGATTAGATTTGTTGGAAGTTG
>VFQN01005363.1_pt1 | contig 15774 bp, 13 predicted proteins | sample 3512371 | NCBI WGS metagenome assembly VFQN01 (sample SAMN10412370, study PRJNA504923) | tailings metagenome | isolation source: Replicate 2 from Balatoc abandoned mine | place: Philippines: Itogon, Benguet | collected 2017-08-28
GCTTAAGTGATTAAACTCTTGAGTTCTGATGTGCTGTATATCCTGCTGATTTACGATTTGTGGGACAAACAAATCACTTTTAAGCGTTTGCTTAGATGTCAAAGCGACCGACACCGCCGTAGTATTAGTAGGTTTCATTTGCGCCCATTTACTCTGTACAGGCGCATGACAGACTCCTGCACAAAATACTCCCACCAGCACGCCTATGATTGTTTTTGACCAGGGCGAGTGATGTGAATGCTTCGGTAAAGCTTTTTCAATAGTATCCCAAGCATCCGGTCGAGGTTCTGATTCAAAGTTTTTGAATATTCCTCCCAAAAAATCCTTCAACTCATCGTCTTGATTCATACTGGTTTATAGCGTTATTGACCAAAGGCCTACTGCTTTCAATTTTCGTTTTAGAATTTCACGAGCTCTTGCCAATTGTGACTTAGAGGTGCCTTCCGCAATCCCAAGGATTTTAGCGATTTCGGGGTGCGTGTATCCGTCAATATAATACATATTTGCCACCATTCGATAGCCGTTTGGCATGGCATTTATTATCTCCAAAATTTCCTCTTGTGAGAGCTTATCATATACTTGGGGAGATACGCTCCAATCATCCAAGATCGTTTCATAATCAACTTGTTCGTTTTCACGACGATGCTGACGATAATAATCTATAGCCGTGCGGATGACCGTCGATTTTACCCAATATTCGACAGACTCTACATTTTTGAGGTCTCCAATATTGAGAAAAATCTTAATAAAAGCTTCTTGAAAAATATCTTCTGCCTCTGCTAGCGTACGTGCATACCGACGACAGACCCCCATCAAACGCCCCTTGTACAGGTTGTAGAAGGCATTTTGGGCCTGACGGTCGTTTCGCTGACAAGCTTTTACTAATTCTATTTCTTTTGCAGAAGCAGCCAAAATTTTATAATTTGAAATGAGTGGATTTATAGATATTTTTTAATGAACAAAGAGCATCTAAAATGAGTAGGAGGCTGGTAAAAGTTGGTGAACGAATAAAACAAAGATTGCCTCAAATAATAACCACAACTACCGACATCCATTTACATTTTTTTGTATTGAAATATCCACTGCCCTTCTCCATCAAAAACTATCACATTGTCTTCTCCATTTACCCTTATTTCAGCCACATATTTTTTGGGTTTAGGTTCACCTATCACTTGCAGTTTACGTCCTTTTGCCCATTGCCAATTGCTCCACTTAGTATCTATGTATTGCCGAGCCACGCCTGGTAGTTCAGCGGCTGTGGCATAGCTAGCTTTAGTAGTCGATAGTTGATTAGTTCGCACATCTAAGCTCATCCAGAAGGTCTCTTGTAGCGTATTTGTGGCTCGCATTTTCCATTTGTTTATTTTACCAAATTGCTTTTCTCTAACACTATAGTTCCAAGTCCAGTTGGTTGTTTGGGAGACCAATGCTTCACTGAGTTGAGAGGGGGTTTCGTTTTGGGTGGCTATCTCATATCCAATTTCTTTTTCGAGCGGCATTATCCATTCTTTTATTTGGCCATTAGCGTCAAGCAGGACTTCAGTCGTAATCAAGGAGTTTTTGTCTCGTACTGTATTTGTCACAATAACCCTCGTCGTTTTGTCTTCATATACATATATAGATACATTGGCACTTGCGTAGTTGTGAGTTTCAAAAAATTGCTTCACAACCGAAGGAATACGAGCATCGTTTTTAAGCTGCTCTACGGTAGTCAGAAACAGCGCCGTTACCCTCCCCGCACTATCATCAGTAGTATTACTTTCCAAAGCATTATTGGCATTGAAGCGAAGGCGTCGACGCTGTCCATCTTTCTGTACTACTTCTACCAAGTGGCCTATTTTGGTTTGGGAATTTTGTAAAATCACAGCAGCATCTTCTATAAAACCTTCTGGAACAACACGATACACTTCATCTTTAACGACCTGTGGCAATGATTGCGGGCTACCAACTAGTTTGTTTTCAAAAAGTATCTCGCCCTCATTGTCAATCAACATAAAACTACGGTGAGTAGCAACCGGAAAATCTGCTTGCCACACATCTTTATTTACACGCGATAGCAACACATCAGCCATGCCAGGATTAGACACCCTAATCACCTCTACCACGGCCTGCGGTACACCATCATCATTGGGAGGTGCAGTGCTTTTATCTACAACCGAATCGCAGGATGCTACTCCTAATAAAAAAAGCAGGTATATATATCGCCGAAAAGACATGCCAGATTATGAATCTAAATAGGTATACATCAATAAAGACGATACAACAGACAAAGGGGTTGTATCTTGATTAAATTTTTATTATTCATGCTCATATTTATGTTTTTGGGGTATATCCTATCATAAAAAAAACGGGGCGACTCCGTAGAGTGGCCCCGTTACCAAAATCCATATTTTTTAGGATTACCAGCGCTTTTTGAAATCATTGTCACGACGGAATCCACCTCCGCCACCGCCACGGTTTCCACCGTCACGATTTCCACCGCCAAATCCTCCACCAGTACGAGGACGCTCTTCGCGTGGACGTGCTTCGTTTACGACAAGTACTTTCCCCATAAAATCAAAATCGTTCAATTGTGAAATGGCTTGTTGAGCCTCATCGTCATTAGGCATCTCGACAAATGCGAAACCCCGGCTTTTACCCGTAAATTTGTCCATGATGATACGGGCCGAAGATACTTCTCCAAATTCCTCGAATAACTCGCGTAATTCGTCATCGTTCGCTTTGAACGGGACGTTTGCTACATAAATGTTCATTGTGCTTTGATTTGTAAAACGTTTGGTGCGCTACGTACGGTTTTCGATTTAAACTCCTTCCGGATGGATGACAAATACGCAGCAACGCGGTCGAGAGAAATAGAGAAAGTACCAATAGCGCACAAATATAAAAACTAATTTTTTGATTTTTAACAAGCGAAATAAGGATTTTAGAGTTTTTTTAACCTTGCACGCAACGCAATCGCGACTTTTTGCGTAAATGTATACTGAGAATGTAAGGCCATTATTGTCTACATTCTTTATAATTGAGGAACGCACAGGTGGAAGTCGAGGGGGGCAATTGCCCCCCTCGACTTTTTTTAGTCGGATGTTTTGGATTTAGAGCATTGGATATTAATTTCCCCCTCTCTATCAAACATATCATCCATGAAAACTTTTGTGTTCTTTGCGCTGTCCATGACCGCGCTCTGGTTTCAGTCTCTGGCTCAATCCAAGGCTTATGAATGGCAAACAGCCACAGCAGGAGGCTACGAATATAAGTATGTCAGCAATGACCCACTTCAAGCTCGTTTTTATACCCTTAAAAATGGCCTCACCGTCATCTTAAGTGTCAATAAAAAAGAGCCCCGTATCTTCACTTTTATCGCCACTCGTGCAGGTTCCAACACCGACCCGCGTAGCAATACTGGTTTGGCGCATTATTTAGAGCATATGCTGTTTAAAGGGACAAATCGTTTTGGTACACTGGACTGGGAAAAAGAAAAACCTTTACTTGACCAAATCGATGCGCTCTATGAGAAATACAACAAAACTACCGACACCACTGAGCGCAAAAAAATCTATGCAGAAATAGACCGCGTGTCAGGGCAAGCAGCCAAATTTGCAATAGCCAATGAATACGACAAAATGATGTCGTCGATGGGGGCGCAAGGCACCAACGCCTTCACGTCTCACGAAGTAACCGCCTACATGGAAGACCTTCCAGCCAATGCAATCGACCGCTATTTAGCAGTTCAGGCCGAACGCTTCCGTCAGCCTGTATTACGGATTTTTCACACGGAGCTAGAAGCTGTTTATGAAGAAAAAAACCGCTCACTCGATAACGACCCCTGGAAAGTCCAAGAAAAGCTCTATGAAGCGCTGTTTCCTACTCATAATTATGGACAACAAACTACCATAGGTACTATCGAACACCTCAAAAACCCCTCGTTGGTAGAGATTCGTAACTATTATAACAATTATTATGTACCCAACAATATGGCCGTCATTTTTGCGGGAGATTTCAATCCTGACGAGGTCATCAAAAAAATAGATGCGGCCTTGGGATACATGCAACCTAAGCCCGTCAAAGAATACAATCCTGCTCCCGAAGCCCCACTTACGAGTATCCAAGTGCGTGAGGTGTACGGGCCAACTCCTGAAAACATACGTCTTGGCTTTAGATTTCCTTCCATGGTAAATGATTTAAAGGGAATGGCCGTTTCGACGATTTGCGACGAATTGATGTCTAACAGCGGAGCGGGCCTCATCGACCTCAACCTCAACAAACAACAGAAGATTTTAGGAGGTAGCTCTACTATCGATTACCTCAAAGACTATTCAGTATGGATTTTATCCGGGCGCCCTAAACAAGGGCAATCTTTGGATGAAGTGAAGAATTTGCTCTTAGGAGAAGTCGAAAAACTGAAAAAAGGAGACTTTGATGAATCGGTCATTCGCTCTATTGTAAACAACTACAAACGTAATGCTATTCAGCAGCTCGAAAGTAATTATAGCCGCGTAAGTCCCTTGCTCGAAGCATTTATTAGTTCGGGGGGAAACAATTGGCTCAACTATTCGAGCCGCTTAGACGCGATGTCGGCCGTGACGAAAGCTGATATTATGGCCTTTGCCAATACTTATTTTAAAGACAATTATGCAGTAGTTTACAAACACAAAGGCCCTGACAAAAATATTGTTAAGGTAGATAAACCCAACATTACGCCCGTTGAGGTCAATCGCGAAGCACAGTCTCCTTTTTTACAAAAAGTCAACACCATGCAAATGGACGAAATCAAGCCCGTATGGCTCGATTATCAAAAAGATTTTAAGAAAAGTAAAATAGGGGGTGCCGAAGTTCTGTATGTCCAAAATGCTGACAATGAGCTTTTTCGTTTAGGCTATCGCTTTCCAATGGGTACTTATCATAGCAAATTGCTCCCGATTGCCACCCAATATTTACAATTTTTGAGTACCGACAAATACAATGCCGAACAAATCAGTAAAGAGTTTTTTAATCTAGCCTGTAATTATAGTATCTCTTCTTCTGGCGAATACACCACGGTACGGCTCTCTGGTTTGCAGGAAAATTTTTCTAAGGGGGTAAAGTTATTAGAACATCTTATCCGAAATTGTAAACCCAACGACGAGGCACTCGAGCAACTAAAAGGGAGATTGGCCAAAGCCCGTGCAGATGCAAAACTCAACAAAGGTGCCATCATGCAAGGACTGATGAGCTATGCTCAGTATGGTTCTCAAAACCCTTATAATAATCAATTGACAAATGAGGAATTAAAAAATCTTACATCGGCACAGTTGCTTGAAGTACTACATAGCTTGTTTGATTTCCCCCACCAAATCATTTATTATGGGCCTCTATCTTTGACGGTGCTTTCTCAAGAAATTAAAACAAGCCACCCACTTGCAGCAAAATTCAAAGCGATTCCAGCCAAAAAAGATTTCAAACAACTTGACCAAACTGCCACCCAAGTGCTTTTTGCAGATTATGACATGGTACAAGCCGAAATCTCTTGGATTCGCAACACCGCTCAGTATAATCCAGTACTTGCTCCTACTGTCGAACTATTTAACAACTATTTTGGCGGTGGCATGGCTTCCATTGTATTTCAAACCCTTCGCGAATCCAAAGCCTTAGCTTACTCGACTTATGGGTATTATGGTACTCCTCAGAAAAAAGGCCAAAAATATACTCTCACCGGCTATATTGGTAGCCAAGCCGATAAGCTCAATGAGGCGATTGCGGGAATGAACGAATTGCTCAATCAACTGCCAGAATCAGAGAAATCGCTCGAAACGGCTAAAATAAACATGAAGAAAACCTTGCAAACCGACCGTATTTTGCAAGACGGCATCATCTATAACTATCTCAGTGCGCAAGAAAAAGGGATAAGTAACGATGAACGAAAACTCATCTATGACCAAATAGACAAACTGACTTTCAAAGACTTAAAGCAATTTGCTGATACAAATTTGGCAAACAAGCCTTATACTTATTGTATAGTAGCCTCTGAGAAAAGAGTCAAAGAAAGCGACTTAACCAAGTATGGTACCGTCAAAAAGCTTTCTTTAGAAGAAATTTTTGGGTATTAAAAACGACTTAGATAAATGCAGGCAGGGTTTTGGGTAACGCAGGCAGGGTTTTGAACCCTGCCTGCGTTATTGCTTGCGTTATTACCTGCGTTTATTCATACTCTGTTATCAAATGCTTTATTGCATTTTCATCTATTTGGCTTTGATGAAATAATTGATAAGCTTCTTTTCCTCCAAACCATTCTAATACATAATCTCTCTCAAGCTTTGTAGGCGCATTACTCAATATACTTCGATAAGAAGAATGAGGATAAATTCTAAAATCATTCACTAATCTGTGTTTTCTGGGATTGTGATGAATATACCATATCAATCTTGTAAAGTACGCTTCAGAATCTACCACAATTCTCCGAAAAGGCTCTTCAAAAAGACCTCCTCTGCGATTGTTTATTTTATTTAGGGCTTGTGCGTAGCCGTTAAAAAGTTTTGAAAACTGATTGCTGATACAAAAAGAAGCGCCTCTGTCATTGATAAGTCTCAAATCTTTTGCGCCCAGCCTTGCTACGATTTCATTTTCAGAACGAGTTTTTATCAAAAAATGGAAATGATTTTTTAATAAACAATAGGCATAGGTTTCGACAATGGGTTCAATATAATCCGCGTATTTTTGAAGAAAATAACTGTAATTATATTCTTGCTTAAAAATAGTTTCTCCATTGATACCTCGATTATAAATATGATAATAAGTCTCGGTCTCTAACTTTGGTATATTAGCTTTCATACTTTTTGACCTTAGGACGTATTCTATTTTTATAAGTCACAACATTACAACGCAGGCAGGGTTTGAACCCTGCCTGCGTTTGTTCGCTCCCTTTGCCAATAACACCCTGATTATAAATTCAATAATAAGTCCCAGTCTCTAACTTTGGTATATTAGCTTTCATACTTTTTGACGTTAGGACGTATTCTATCTTTTCAAGTCACAACATTACAACAACGCAGGCAGGGTTTGAACCCTGCCTGCGTTTATCTTAGACTGCCAATAACACCCTGATTATAAATACAATGATAAGTCTCAGTCGCTAAATTAGCTTTCATACTTTTTGACCTTAGAACCTATTCTACTTTTATAAGTCACAACATTACAACAACGCAGGCAGGGTTTGAACCCTGCCTGCGTTTATCTTAGACTGCCAATAACACCCTGATTATAAATACAATGATAAGTCTCAGTCGCTAAATTAGCTTTCATACTTTTTGACCTTAGAACCTATTCTACTTTTATAAGTCACAACATTACAACGCAGGCAGGGTTTGAACCCTGCCTGCGTTAATTCAAAACTTGTAAACCCACCTCACGATAGGACGCCAAAATGGCATTGTCGGTTTCGTTGGTTACTAATACCTGAATCAAAGAGAGAGGGGCAAATTGTAAATATTTAGTAGTTTCTAACTTTGAAGCATCACAAAGCAAATAGGTAGTCTTGGCCTGTCGCGCCATGCCTACGGTCATTTCTGCTTCTTTTTCACTTACTGCACTCAGACCATTAGCAATACTAATCCCTCCTACCCCCACAAAAGCTTTGTCGGCATGATAACGGTGAAGATGCTCTTGTGCCACAGCCCCATGCACCGCTTGCCGTTCTTTATCAACTTCCCCACCCACCAAATTAACTTCCACCTCCGTATTCATCAATTCATAAACTACAGGAAGAGAATTGGTAATAACTTTTATTCTTTTGTTTTTGATAAAATCACAAAGCTTAAAAACCGTACTCCCACAATCCATAAAAATGACATCCCCTTCTCGGATTTCAGCCGCTGCCAATCGACATATCTGCTCCTTTTGAGCAGCATTCATGTTTGATTTTTGGACAAAGCTCACGGGTTGATTTACCAAACTCAACTTCATAGCGCCTCCATGCGTGCGGAAAAGAAGCCCATCAGCTGCCATTGTGCCCAAATCACGTCTTATCGTAATCTCCGAAGTATCAAGCTGTTGAGCCAACTCTTTAACTTCGGCTTCTCCTTTTTCTTCCAGTATTTTTAAAATGATTTGTTTTCTACTTTGATAACTCATTTCATTTATTTTATTTTGCTCAAAAATAATCAAATTCAATCAAAAATAATCAAAAATAACAGCCATGAATAATCCTTCGGTTAAAATCATTGAAGAGAATTTACTCTCCGACAATTGGTACATTCTCAAGAAAATCACTTTTGACTATCAAAATTCATCAGGCAAATGGTCGCGCCAATCACGCGAGGCCTACGACCGTGGCAATGGCTCTACTATTTTACTTTATAACAAAGTTCAGAACACGGTCATCTTAACCCGCCAATTCAGAATGCCGACTTACGTAAATGGCAATCCTACCGGAATGTTGATCGAAACTTGTGCTGGTCTTCTCGACAAAGATAATGCGGAAGATTGTATCAGACGGGAAACGGAAGAAGAAACGGGTTATCGTGTAACTGACGTTCAGAAGGTTTTTGAAGCCTATATGTCGCCTGGTTCGGTGACCGAAATCCTTTATTTTTTTGTAGCCGAATACCACAAACACATGAAAGTGAATGAAGGTGGCGGCACCGAACACGAAAATGAGAATATTGAAGTCTTAGAAATTCCTTTTGAAGAAGCGCTTTCGATGATACAAACGGGTGAAATCAAAGACGGCAAAACCATCATGCTACTCCAATATGCCCAACTCCATCAGCTACTTAATCTTCAACAGGGCGGTGATAAAGCGTAAGTCCCGCGATTGGGGTTTCCATAACATGACCTATTGTTATGCCTTTTTCGGCAGCGGCTCTGCGCAAAATATCGTTGTAATAAAACGCCACCGAACCCACAAAATGCACTTTATATCGCTGATAATTAGGAAGTTTACAAACATACTTAGTCAAAAACTCGACAAAAGCATCATAAGCCAATTGGTATGTAAAAGGATGGGTGCGATTGTCAAAAACAAATTTTGAGAAGCTTGCAAAATAGCGATTAGGAAAAGGTTTTTGATAGGCATTTTCCAAAACAATCTCCCGATTAAGGCCATAACGTCTGGCAAATTTTTCGGCTAATTCTTCGGGCATTTCTTTTTGTAAAAAAGCCACTACCACTTTTTTCCCAAGATAGCCGCCGCTCCCTTCATCGCCTAGCCAAAAACCAAGCGAAGGGATTTTGTCGGCAATATACTGACCGTCGTAAAGGCAATTGTTAGAACCCGTCCCCAAAATACACGCAATACCAGCTTCATGCCCACACAATCCGCGAGCTGCACCAAGCATATCACTATCGACTTCAATCGTATGCGCCGAGGGAAAAACCACCTGCAAACCTCTACGAACGATATTGCAAGGTTCTTCGCCTGCACAACCCGTTCCGTAAAAATAAATTTCGTTGACAATACCCGTCACCGACGGCAACAAATGTTGGGTCAATTCTTGGGCAATAGACTCAGAAGTTTGATAGTATGGACTCAGTCCAATCGTTTTAGCTTGTTGGATATTTCCGTCGGTATCGATAATGCGCCAATCAGTCTTAGTAGCGCCGCTGTCTGCAATCAGTATCATAAAAAGGATATTTGGGACTAGTAGGTGGCAAAAATGCTCATTTTTTCGTTGAAAAACGCCATTTTTTAAACACATAGGAATTGATTTCTGCCAATTGTCTAAATAGTAGTCGATTTTTAAACATCCAATTTCGAGGCAATTGTCGTGCAAGTATATTTTTTAGGAGCCCCAACAAGGGCCATATCCCCCATCGGAAATGCTCTTTCAGCGTAATAAAGCAAGCAGAAAGCACCTTTTCTCGCTTAGTGGATGATATACTTTTTTCGTTAAGTTCATAAAAAAGTAGGTATTCGGGAAGATTAGCCACTTGCCAATATTTGATTACTTCAAAATAAAAGGGCAAGTCTTCTCCTACCAAAAAACGCTCGTCGTATCCTTTTATAGTATTCAATACCTCTACCCTAAACATAATAGAAGGATGTACAAACGGGCACGACCAGTATATTTTTTGGCGGATTTCGGTATCGGCAATAGGCGTAGCACACGCAAATAAACCCTTTCCCGCTTTGTCCACAAATATACTCCAGGTTCCTATCAGTCCCACTGAAGGGTGTGTTTCAAGAAAGTTTTGTTGTTTTTCAAAACGCCGTCTCCCGCAAGTATCACCACAGTCCAAACGAGCAATGTATCGGTAGTTGTGTTTTTGAATCCACGCCAAACCTTGATTCATAGCCTTACAAATACCTTGATTTTCAGCAAAATATAAAAAATAAATTTTTCCATCAAAGTGCTTTACTCTTTTGACAGCGGCCTCATCTATTTCTTCCTGACTTCCGTCATCTACCACTAGCACATCCACTTTCTCTGTAGGTCCGATACTCGCAATTGATTTTTGAAGCCCCTCAAAATCATTAAAGTGAGGCAGCAAAATACAAACTTGAGGTTGCATATTTGTGATTTTTTAGTATATAAAATCTAAATACTCAGTATATTATTCTAAAACAATTGTTTTTGTTACCGAAAGAATCCATTGTTAATCAGTCTTATACTTGTAGCCTTTAGACGCCTAAAGGTCAAAAAGGAACTTAATGCCCCAAATAATTGTGCAGAAGAATGTAAGCCGAAAGCTTACCTTTATATCGTTTTTTTGAACTCCTATGAACACACTTACCGCTCATAAAGTACATTTCGAAGATTTAGGGTTGATTGATTATCAGCAAGCTTGGGATTATCAAGAAAAACTATTGGCCGAAAATGTAGCGATTAAAAGCCAAAATCGTCAGCTACCCCTTGAAGCTCAAAAGAGTACGACCAATTACCTGCTTTTTTGCCAACACCCTCACGTCTATACTTTAGGCAAAAGTGGTCATCTTGAAAACCTGCTTTTGACCGAAACCCAACTCCATGATGTAGGAGCTACCTTCCACAAAATCAACCGAGGAGGGGATATTACTTATCATGGGCCGGGGCAATTGGTAGGCTATCCTATTTTAGATTTGGAACATTTTTTTACGGATATTCACCGCTACATGCGCACTTTAGAAGAAGCTATCATTCTGACTTGTGCCGACTACGGCCTCTCAGCAGGGCGCATTGAGGGGCTGACGGGCGTTTGGCTCGATTTTGAAACCCTGCAAAACCCTCGTAAAATATGTGCCTTAGGCGTGAAATGCAGCCGGTGGATTACGATGCACGGATTTGCCTTTAATGTCAACACCGATTTAGCTTATTTTGGGCACATTGTACCTTGCGGGATTTCAGACAAGGCCGTTACCTCCCTCCAACAAGAATTGGGGCACCCATTATCAATGCCCGAAGTCGCTGAAAAATTGAAAGGTCATTTGCAGGAGTTGTTTGAGATGGAAATCACCGAATAAACATTTTTATGCCGTTCAGCGGTTTTAGAGTAATCAGTGGAAACATCATGGGTTGATGATGTTTGTCGGCCTCAAACGTAAATTTTTTCAATAAAGAAGCCAAAATCAACTGCATCTCAAGAATCGCAAATTGCTGCCCTATGCATATACGTGGCCCTGCCCCAAACGGCAAATAGGCATATTTGTTACGATTTTTCACCGCCTCAGGGTTAAAATTTTCTGGTTCAAACAGCATAGGATGTTCCCAAAGAGCTGGATGGCGATGAAGCGCAAAAATGGGCATGAATACAATGGCTCCTTTCGGAATTGTCATTCCTTCAATCGTATCATCAGCGATGGCTTCACGGGCTACTGCCCATGCTGGCGGAAACAATCTCAACCCTTCTTCTACTACCTGACGCGTATATTTCATGGCCATCAATTGTTCCAATGTAGGAACATCCGCAAACAAATGGCTTTCTGCCCGAATTTTGGCAACTATCTCTGGATGCTGCGACAGCTCCCACAATAACCAATTCAGGCCATTGGCGGAGGTTTCATGACCTGCAGCAAACATAGTAATCACTTCGTCACGCACCTGCCTATCGTTCATGGGTTGGCCCGTTTCTTCGTCGATACATTCGAGCAACATTTGTAGCATATCATCGTGAATTTCTCCCGAATTGCGACGTTGCGTAATGACATCTATTACCAACTGATCAAAATAAGCTACGTCTTTCCGAAAACGCCGATTGGCGCCATTGACCGACAGCCACGGTTTCAAATACGGTTGACGAATCTGGGTTATAATATGCTGCTGGGTATGGTTGATTTGCTGGTAAATCTCGGCTTTATTTTCATTGGAAATCGTACTAAAAAGCGTTTTGAGAGCAATATCGGCAGTAAGAGCCATCATTTTTTCATCTATATCTACTGCCTCTCGCCCTCTTTCCTGCTCTAATTCATGAAGAAATGCGGTAGTAATTTCACGCATGGTCTGGAATAAGGTTTGCAATCGCTCTCGATGAAAAACGGGCTGAATCAACCTCCGCTGACGCAGCCAAAAATCACCCTCACTTGTAAGTAATCCTTCTCCCAATACTTTTTTTAATTCCTTCACCGCGCCTCCTTTACGGTAATTTTTATTATTGAGTTGAAGCACATGCTTAAAAAAAGCAGGGTCACGAGTAAAGACTAGTTTACGAAATAAAGCAAGTTGAAATGTATCTCCACACGCTGTAAACCCTTTTTGAAGAAATGCCAAAGGATCTTTAGCAAATATAAAAGGGGTTTTGAGCGGAACAATACTAGGACGATAATGCGGAATCGTAGCCATATAAGAAATCACTGTTATATCATACTGAGCAAATCCTATCAAATTTCCATACTGAGACTTATGACAAGTCCATAACTAATAAATTTTTGATTAACAACACTGCTCTTTACGGTTATGGGGTTAGTGGCAAAATCATTAACGGTATAAGTAACTTTCTCATTGGCAGTATTTAACAAAGAATATCTAAAGGTGGGTTCCAAACGCAATGTAAAATAGTCATTTAATGCATAAGCTATTCCTAAGGATACTAAGGGTGTAACATTTATTTTTCTGTAGGTATTGCGTAAGGATGAATCAAAATAGACAATAGAGTTATTTCTTTGCTTTATAGGAATTAAAGGGTTATTTATAATTTCTATAAACCTATAACTAATCTTACCTTTTTCACTAACTCCGTTTCCCTTTATAGTACCAATGTTCTTAAAAATCAAATTAAGATTAAATCCCATTCCAGCATAAATTGAAATAAATCTTCTTTTCAAGAGATAAGAATCTATTTTAAAAGGAATATCAATCGAATAGTAATTATCTTTAACAACCCAAGGGTCATCCATTCCAGAATTAATGATACTTTTTTTTGAATACATGAGGCCACTCCCAAGCGTAAAATGGTCACTAACTGCATAATAACAATTCAGCCCGATGGTTTGACCAAAAGCAGGTTTCTGTATTTCTGAAAACTCCTTTTTTGCCCAATCTCTATTCTTTAGTCCAGTGTAAATTACTTTATCAATATTAGGGGAATAACTTAACCCTACTTGAAACTTTCCTACTTCTTGAGATAATACCCTTAATGCAAAGAGCAACAATACGAATGTAAGCCTTTGGCTTCTAACACTATAAGTCATAATCAAAGATTTTAAATATTTGTACCACTCCTCCTCTAGCTACCTCTCTTTGATATGACGTTTATAGACCCAAATTGTCACTTTTAAAAGGCTTGCCCATAAAGCGTCACTCTTAGGGTGGCATGTTTGCCAATACTAAAATAGTTTAAAGCTTTTTTTACTCTTGCATTCCTTAACTTTGCGCTCCATTTTGATACGCGTCCATGATTCACGACATTCTCAAAAAATACTGGAATTACGATACTTTTCGACCTCTACAACAAAACATCATCGAAGCAGTTTTGGCAGGGCAAGATACTTTGGCTTTACTGCCTACGGGCGGTGGTAAATCGCTGTGTTTTCAGGTTCCGGCTTTGGCCCAAGAAGGCGTTTGTATCGTGGTGACGCCACTCATTGCGCTCATGAAAGACCAAGTAGAGCAGCTCCGCCGCCGCCGAATCATGGCAGCGGCGATCTACTCTGGCATGAATTGGCACGAAATCGATATCGTACTCGACAACTGCATCCACGGCACTACTAAGTTTTTGTACGTATCGCCCGAACGCCTCCGTACCGATATCTTCTTGGCAAGGGTCAAACAAATGAAGGTCTGCCTTTTGGCTATCGACGAAGCCCACTGTATTTCGCAATGGGGCTATGATTTTCGTCCTGCTTACTTGCAGATTGCCGAGTTTCGAAAACTCATTCCCACGGTTCCTCTTATTGCCCTGACTGCCTCCGCCACCGAACCCGTCAAAGCTGATATATGTCAAAAGCTCGAAATGAGCCAACCCGGTATTTTTCAGGCTACTTTTGCGCGTTCTAACTTATCTTATTCTGCTTTTTTTGAAGAAAATAAAGAAGCACGGCTCCTCAAAATCCTCCAGAATGTGCAAGGTAGTGCCATTATTTATGTACGCAATCGCCGCCGTACCAAAGAAGTAGCCGATTGGCTCAATCGACAAGGCATTCGGTCGGAGTTTTATCATGCGGGCCTTCCTACCAAACAGCGCAGCGATAAACAAGAAGCTTGGATTCGCAACCGCGTACGGGTGATGGTGGCTACGAATGCTTTTGGGATGGGCATCGACAAACCCGACGTACGCGTAGTGATTCATATCGACCTGCCCGACAACCTCGAAGCCTACTACCAAGAAGCGGGCCGCGCTGGGCGCGACGGTCAAAAAGCCTATGCTGTTGCGCTCTATTCGTCCAAAGATTTGAATGAATTGATTCGGGTCGTTGATCAAAAATACCCACCCATTGAGCTTACCCGACGCGTATATCAAGCACTTGCCAATTATTACCGAATTCCGGTCGGAGGTGGCGAATTTGAAAACTTCGATTTTGATTTACAAGATTTTACGGGAACATTTGGATTACCCATTTCTGAAACACACTTTGCGCTAAAACTCCTCGAAGAAGAAGGATTTATCCAACTAAGCGAAGCTTACAATAGCAGTTCCAAAATCCACATTATCGTCGATAATCGGGCGCTTTATGAGCTTCAACTCAAATACCCTCAGTACGATAGTTTCATCAAACTTCTGCTCCGAATGTACGGAGGTGAAGTATTTACGCAGTTTGTGTATATTTCCGAAACTGCCATCGGACAAAAACACTATAGCATGGAACCCGAAGTGATTGCGCTGTTGCAAGGCTTGCACGACAAAGGGGTTTTGGTGTATGACAAACAACGCGACAAGCCACAGTTTTCGTTTACAACTCCTCGCTACGATGCCAACCAAATGCCTATCAATGCGTTGGCGATTGAAGAAAAACAAAAAACGGATTATCGTCGCATCGAAGCCGTCAGCAACTACGTACAGCACACCACCCGCTGCCGTACACAATTGCTCCAACAGTACTTTGGGGAAGAAACCCCTCAAACCTGCGGCATCTGCGACAACTGCCTTGCCAAAAAGAAAAAAGGAATGCCTGCCCCCGAACACCAAAAGCTCCGCAGCGAAATCCTACGTCTTTTAGGGATGAGTCCGCTTACTCCCCAACAACTCATTGCAACCTTTGGAATCAAAAACGAACAAAGCGCCATCGAGGCTATCAGGGAACTATTGGAAGAGGAGGTCGTTATCTATGAAAAGGAAGGGACTCTAAGACTCAAATAAAGAAGCTCAACTCCCCAATTTTCAAATTTGCACATTTTCAAATTTATTTAATTCTACACGTCACTCATGAAGATAGGAGATAAAGTAAGGTTAGTT
>VFQN01005364.1_pt1 | contig 15773 bp, 34 predicted proteins | sample 3512371 | NCBI WGS metagenome assembly VFQN01 (sample SAMN10412370, study PRJNA504923) | tailings metagenome | isolation source: Replicate 2 from Balatoc abandoned mine | place: Philippines: Itogon, Benguet | collected 2017-08-28
GGCAGGGGTGCGGTGCGATGCAAAGAGACAGCACAACCGACACAGTGGTCTCCCCTGTCGGGAACCAGGCGGGAGGGGGCGGGCTGACGCAAGGGGCTGTCCGGCTGCGCTGCAGCTGGAGTAGCTGGACCGAAGCTGTGCTATAGGACTAAGGTCTAAAGAACCGTGGACTAAGGGCAGGACAGCCTAGACTAGGGGCGAAGAAGGCAGGGTGCGACGAAGGCAGACAGGCTAGGGCAAGCTAGGGTCAGCAGGTAAGCTAGAGGCCGGACTCCAACGGAGCTCCCGCGGCGAAGGCACAGGGGAAGCCAGCCGAGGGGCGTTACAGTGCCCAGGGTGCGGGCGGAGAGCCCGCAGCGACGACAACCACCAGGGGCAAGGCCGAAAACGCAAGGCAAAACGGGCACCTAGCTAGGACGCGGAGACAGGGGCCGCAGGGCGGTACCCCCACTAGCCAGCAGGCGGCATCCCCCCCCCCCCCCGGGAAGCGAGGAAGCCAGGCCCCACAGCACCCCGAAACCCGGCCCTACCCGCAAGACGACCGAACAGGCAGCTCGCACAGCCAGGGCGGCAGCGCCCAAACAGCGACCCCCCCCCCCCCCCTCCCCCCAAGCAACGAACACACCAAACACGGCTAAGCAGGGAGCGTCAAGGCTCCCCACGGCACGCCTACGGCCCAAACAACGGCAAAACTCCCGACCCACCCACCCACCCGACCCGGCTAAGTGGCTAGGGGCTGGCGGGAACAGCTGTGTCGGTCATGTCCACATCGCCGGCGGGCTGGATGACGACGGCGTGCTGAGGCGTAGGCGTGGCTGGGGGGAAGGCGGCGAGGAGGGAGCGAAGGCGGCGAGGCCCCCACGGCGAGAGGTGGACGAATTGGGCGCCGTGATGGTGGTAGAAGGTATGGAGAGCGGCGCGGAGGAAGGGGAGGGGGTAGCCGTAGTGGGTGTGGAGGCGGCCAAGGAAGCGTGAGGCGGCGGCGGTGAAGGCGGAGAGGGTGGTGCTGTGGCGGGCGTAGGACACCAGGGCGTTGACGACAATGTTGCGCTTGCAGTGCATGGGAATGCACGAAGCGAAGATGACATACCGAGCGAGCGGGAGAGAGCGGAAGGCGGGGGCGTCACGCTTGTCGTAGGGCGCGAGGGCGAAGGCAAGGTGTCCGGGAGAGTTGGTGGCGAAGGCAGTGATGGAGAAGCTAAGGAAAGGGACGGCGGGGTTGTCGGCGGTGGACTGGCGCACGTGGGGTCGTGGGCTGCATGAGCAGGTGCAGGCCAATGGCTACTCTGGTCCAAGGCTAGCACCCCAACATACCGGTACTTCCACGTGCATGCAGCGGTAGCACGTTAATTACAGGAACAGGGCAGGTTGGGGGCCGGAAAGGTCACAAGACGATCTCCAGACGCTGCATGTAATAGTTCCTAACACACTGCTCGTTGGTGCAAAGCGTGTAAGGGTGCATGTGCGTACCCTGGGCTGAATTCCCTGAACTGCCTACGTGCCTAGGTGCCTACTACAAGTAGCCTTTCCTCCTTGCAATCCTCTTCCAAACAGAACCATCCTGCCCCTGGCTTTCCTTGAGAACAACGGGAGAAACCCACGTGCGCACCTGATACGCCACCACTGCCTCTCAACACCAACACTACCGGTAACCACCTTTGCCCTTGAGCTGTTGCAGTTACCTAGAATGGCCCCATGCTCTTCACCGTGGGTCGCAAGGAGTTGCCGCTCGCAACACGACGCTCACGCACAATGCCATATTGAATACGCTCGTGAAGGCCACCAATCAGAGAGTGCAAAGCAGGACATACACGCCAACAGACAGTACACACGGGTAACCGATCACAGCAGCGTACCGGTACCTTGGGAGTAGCACCATCCATGGCCTCCGCCGGCATATGGGACCGGTGCAACGTCCTCATGCATACTGCAACCGTGTTCCCCATCCACCCTAACCACCATGCCTACTGGGGCACACCCGCATCCATGTCGCCCCCCGCAGGCGGACCATGCAGCAGCCGTGCAGCCCAGTATTGACCTCCCGTCCGGAGAAAAAGTAAGTCCGCTGCCTGTCCAGACCGCCTGCCCCTGCGCCTCCCACCCACACGCGCCCGCACAGCAACACCCTTCGCCCCTACCTCTGCCTCACAGGTACGGCAGCGGGGCCCAAATCCACCTTGCCCACACAGGCGGGCAGCGCAGCCCCCTTGCAGCGCCTCGCTCCGCACGCCCCAACAACAACACCCGCCCGCCTTCCCCACCGCGTCACAGGTACGGCGGCAGGCCCCACTCCTCCGGCACAAATTCCTCCAGCGAGCCCAGCACCTGCCCCGCCAGGCCCGCCGCCCCCGCCGCCACCTCCGCCGGCATCCCAGGGTACGGCACCATGACACAGCTCATGCCCGCCGCCACCGCCGCCTCCACACCGTTCGGCGCGTCCTCGAACACCAAGATGTCCCGTGGGTCGGCCGGGGCGTGGGAGTTGAGCCGCTCCGCCGCCATCTTGAATATGGCCGGGTCGGGCTTGGCGACCGCGACCTGGTCGCCTGTGACGACGGCCCTGAACAGGGCGAAGAGCTCCCGGTGCTTGGAGGTCTTGAGCTCGAAACTCGGTCGGGACGAGCCGGTTGCGACGGCGATGGGCACCCCGGATGCGGCCAGGTGGCGCACCAGGCGCTCCGCGCCCGGCATGAGGGGCGTGTCAGCGAAGATGGAGTTGAGTAGCGCGTCGCGCTCCGCCAGGAATTGCTATGGGAAACAGGACATTGGTTGACGGATACGGTGTGTTACCACGGCGTGAGAGGCGCATGGTGGGTGCGCATGAAGAGGTGAGGTGAGACGGGTTTGTAAGGTATGCAACTGATACACAACTACTGCACGTTGAGGGGGCGGCTGTGCTACCACAGGCGTGCCACCGTGCAGGGAAGCAGATGTCAGGTGGGCGTTCCGGCGGACGGTTGTGAAGCCCCCGCCCCTCGCCACCAGCCGTCCATGCCGACAGGATTCTGGGCACCAAACCTCTCGCACCAAACCAGATCACAGCCAGCTGCTGCCGTGACCCTGTGACCCATCACCTACAGCAACAGCCGCGTGCTCACAGGCACCCCTGCCCGTACTCGTCTACCTGCACGTAAGCCACAAGGCACCTTCCCACGTGCCGCGTCAGCTGCTTCAGCCCTTCGTGTGCTCCCTTTCCACCCTGCCCCTACTCGTCCGCATGCACACAAGCCACCAGGCACCGCCCACCCTACCCTTCCGTACCCCACCTGCGGCGTGAGCTGCTCCGGCCCCAGCCCCAGGTCCTCCAACAGCAGGCGGGCGGCCTCCAGGGGGGCACGGCCCATCATCTTGGCCTGAGGGTGAGCGGGAGGGAGGGGCGAGGGCGTGTCCAGGAGTGTGACAAAGGGGTCGTGGGAAGGAGCCGTGTACCAGGTGCCTCGGAGTTTGGTGCGTGCAAGTCGGGCAATGCTCGGGGCCATTGGGGCTGCAGCGTGGCGGTGCTCAAGTGCAGAGACGCAATGCAAGTGGCCTCAGGCACACCGTAGACTTCATGCCACCATGTGGCACGGAGCCTCAGGCCATATGGCGGACAAGCTCTTTAACACGTCGTCCAAGACTGTCATTTGTCTCCCTTGGTCACGGCCACGCACGGCGCACTGCGCCTTGTCCCTCGGCCACACCCTTCGCCCTGGTCTCCCCCATGCAGCGCCTTGCTCTCGCCTTGTGCTCCCAGGTGAAGGTGAGGCCGAAGCGGTCCAGCACCTGCTGCTGCGCGATGGTGTAGGCGCCCTCCGTGTCCAGCAGCAGGCCGTCCATGTCTGGGGATGTGCAGGCAACGGGAGGCACAGCTGGTGATTGTCATTGCAACCACCTCCTCCATTACAACTAGACAATATCTGGTTATGCATACAAGGGGCTTTGACAGGGTTCCACTCTGGCCTTCAGTCAGGTGGCCCGGCCCTGCACTGTGTTGCTGCTTTCCCCTGAATGGGGCAGGGGGGCACGCGCCGAAGTCCGGGCCTCCGAGGACCACTGCTGTCCAGCAGACGTACCAAACAGTACGGCGACAATGCTGCCCCTTGTGGGCTTGGCGGTCGACATGGTCAGGGCAGGCCCGCGGGCTGTGGCTGGGAGGGCGGGGGGCCCGCGCCGGGGCGGGATGACAGCGCCGGCAGTCGGGCCGAGGGAGGTAGCGCTCGGCCGCACGCCCCGACCAGAGGGTAAAACTGTTGACCTTATTGTCTCACTACTTGCAGATATTCTCTTTGGCAAGCCTCGTGCCGGCAATGCGACACGCTTTGCTGCAGAACCGCTGTAAGTCCGCAACCGAGGTACCTATGTCCGATAAGGCACCGGCAATCGTGCAGAATATAGGGTCCTTGAAGCTTATGACGCAGTTTAGCACTGCGTCCAATTACTTGCATTTGGCGGGCTCCAACGTTGACCCGTACAGCGCCTGCATGACCTGTGAGGCTGTGACTCGTGCGCAGTATTGCTTCAGAGTGAGAATTATTGGCTTCGTGAAACGTGATTTAGTCCAGTTAGTGTAGCGACGGTGACGTTGCCTATAATTTACAGGCCAGGCAACAATCACAGCCTCACAGGTTGGCCACGTGCTGACCACAGGTGGCTGTGTACTTTTGCTGTTTTGCTGTGTAGGAGCAGGGGAGGGTAAGCGCCATGCTGATTCTGCACGGCATGTTGCAAGCTGTGGCACGCTGCAGTGCGAGTATCTGCTCTCCTGCCACGCCGCGGTGTCAGATGTCAGTAACGTGAGAGCGTGTGCAGGCACCAGCACGCCCGTGTTACACAGTACCGGATGCCACCAAGCAGCACCAAGCTAAGGCCCAAGCCACACACCGGCACCCCGGAACTGGACTTCCCTGAACTTCCCTCACGAAAACCACCCCAACGGTAATGCAACCGCACTGCCTATGAAACAAGTTTATCCACTCGCACAAAGCAGTATGCCACGTTTAGCTATGCCCAAGTGGTCAACGCGGCAATTTACGTCTGCAATTCATGAGCCAAAGGGCAACAATGTACTCGGTTACCACCTCGATATTAAGAGTCCCTGCCGTGGCTCTGCTTTATTCACGATGCAAAGCAAGGCTACAGCCTCCTCGCCGAGAGCAACTCACCAGTCTAGGTCAGGCGTGGCGGTTTGCATGTTATGAGCGCTAGTGAGCGTGTGCAGGCGGTGCCATGGCGGCAGCTACCTGCAAAGCCCGCTGCCAAGTGGATGCGCCTTGGGCTCCCAGCAGGCCCGCACACATGGTGGCCGCGTTGACCCACGCAGCAACTGCCACCAACCTGCAACCAGGGTGTGCGCACACTCCACGCGACCTGGTGTGGTAGTGAGTGAAGACGGCGACAGTCATGATGCTAAGCAATGACGATGACAAGCCAGGTCCTGTGCATCCTTGCTACCACCGCTGGGGTCAAAGTTCGTTGCGTCCATCCTCCGTCAGTCACAAACACCCGTACGACTGGCCCAGGCAACAGCGACGCATACGTGCAAACCGGCGTTCCTTGCAAGTTAGTGTACTGACATGTCTTGCTACGCTAATGCTATTGCCATACATAGTACATTTGGACACGCACATAGGCGAAGCTGAAGGCGTCTGACCCCCTTCAAGTGCTTCCGAATCAAGGCCTGCAGCACCAACGGCACCACGTGCCTTCTCCAAGTTTCTATATACCGCGAGTACAACAGGGGCTCCAAACATGGTGGAGAGGCGCGAAGGGCCACCATCTAACACGTGCGAATCCCTTCCGTACTGATGCAGGACGAAACAACGAATACCTGCGGAGAGACTGGGCCCCCATTTAGCTACTTACGCCTCCAAGGGGACAACCATGCGATCATCAGGCGAGTGACAGCGTGCTCTACCATCAAGCTGCCTCCATCTCTTCACACCCAAACCCACCCAAGACCCACCGCTGTGCTGCGAACCAACTGCGCATCTCCACACATCCAGCCAGGACGCATTGCTGTGCTGCCACATACGCGGCCAACCTTACGGCGCGCGAGGTATAAAAGCATGTTGTACGCGCAACACCCGTGCAAAGGCAACCCTGCTGCACACGCTCACAGCTGCTGCTTTAAAAGCACTGCACTGCCTTCACCTGCAGCGCTCCCTGCGTGGCAACTGAACGTCTGCACATGTATGCAGCCGCTATGCCAGGTACGCCAGCCAAAACGCGCCACGCACTGGGCACATACAGCCCAACACACAAGGGAAACAGGTGCTGGATGCCTTGGCGCTGGTTGCCAATATGCTGGGCCATGACGTGACACGGCACCGCAACACCACTTCCCACTGCCGCGTCCTGCCGCCCTGCCGCGTCCTGTCCTCCTGTTCCCCTGCACCTGCACCTCAACACCCTGCCCTGCCACCACTGCACACGTGCCATGCCGCTAACGCTATGCAACGCTTCTAGCAGCAGCAGACACCTGCTGCCCCGCACCGCTGTATCCCACCACCCGCAAACCCACGGCTTTGGTGCGCTGTGGCGCAAGCCAATGGCCACTCGGCACATACTATGAGCTTTCCGCAGGCATTCAAGGAGCCGCCTCCCCGATGCTGCCTGTCCAGAGGCAGACCCAGTGACCCTGGACACCGGGACAGCCCCCTGTGTGCGTGTCGAGCCATAAGCAAATGGACGGGCAGCACGCGAGGCCGCCCGTTGGTGTGACCCGCCGACCACGTGACCGCACGTCACAGCAGGTACTTGGTCTCAAAGGTGGACAGCGCCGCGGCGAAGGCCTGGGCGGCCGTCAGCACGCAGGGGTTGAAGTCCAGGATGTACACGCCCTCCTCCACCTGTACGGCAGCACGGAGATGTACGGCGACGGTTAGATTCGCATGCAACGGTCAGCCGTATGCTTCTGTGCAGTCCTTCGGAAAGTCAGGACAGAGCCCCAGGCGACCGCGGGGCCCCTTGAGGTTGCTGCAGCAGCGCGTGCTGCTCCGCAGAGCCCCAGCCACACCTAAGCAAGTCAGAACCACCGTCTGCCCACCTTGCCAAACTGCATGACGCTGCGCCCCGCCGCGTCCGCGCTGCACGCCAACTGGAAGTTCTTCACGCTGGCCATTTTGACCCGGCCCCGGAAATTGAGGCACCAGCACATGAGCGCATCGTTCCAGTGGGGGGCCTTGTTCTGCAGCCGCACCGACGGCACGGGCGGCGCCGCCGCCGCCACCGCCCACCCGCCCGGCGGCGCTCCCCCGCCGCCAGCCCCGCTGCCGCTGATCCGCCCGCCGCTGGACCGCCCATCACCCTCCTCCCCCGCCGCCAGCCACCACTGCGCGCCGCCGTTCGCGCCAACGCCGCCGGCCCCGCCGCCATCCGCATACGTCGGCCGCCGCCGCAAGAGGAAGCCCCGCTGCAGCACGCCCCCCAGCCCCCAGCCCCTGCCGCCGCCATGCCGACCGGCCCCTGCCGCGTGCCGCCCATTGGGGAAGGAGTTGGCCCGGCGGAGGCCGCCCAGCCCTAGGCCCCACCCGCGGCCGCGGCCGTTGTGCCCGGCGCCGCCGCCGCCGCCAGCCTGACCAGCGGGTCCGCCGCCGCCGCCGCCGCCAGCTGGGGCGTCGTCGTCATCCGCCGGCCGTACGGCAGCGGCATCGACCATGTTGGCGAACAAGAGGGGCTCCGCGCGTAGCTGGAGTTCGTAACATGGGGCCGGCGGCAGAGGGCAAGTTAGGGAACGGCGTCAGACAGAGCTGCACGTATGGGAAGCCGACTGCCTTTTGGGGCGATCAACAGCGCTGGTGCGAGGCCGGCAAACAGCACGCCATAGCCACGACTATCCAACATCCCGCCGCTGACTGCCGCCGCTGACCCTTGTATGCAACAGACCTGCTGTCCCTTCTCCACCCCCCAACCCCCGCCCCTTTTGTTCACCCCAGCTGCCCAAGGGCGGGATCGTCCCACTGCACACCGTCACACATCATCATTACCGTTCCCTACCCCACATCCCATGGCACCCACACCGCATGTTCAGCAGCACCACCTACCGCTGCGTCCAGCATGTCCTCCAAGTGGTCCATCAACCCCGCCTCGTTGCCCGCACCCCCTCCAGCTCCCCCTATCCCTCCCACGCCATCCACGCCCCCTCCGTCCCCTCCCGCTGCGTGCCCCCCGGCCCCCACTGGCGCCAGCACCGGCGGCGCCAACAGCGCCGCCCCGGGGGCCTGCCCGCCTGCCCCCCCTGCCGCCGCCCCTACTGCTGCTCCTGCAATACCCATGACCCCCTGGCCCTGGCCATGCGCTAGGCCCCCCTGCCCCACAGGCGGCAGCCAGGCCGCCCCGAATCCACCGCCGCCGCCGCCCGCACCGCCGCCGCCGCTGCCGGGGGTCATGGGCCCGTCGGCTGACGGCTCGTGCATGTCGTACAGGGGGTTCTGCACCACCCGCTGCAGGCTGTGCGGCACGGGCACCTGCACCTTCATCCTGCGGAAACAGGACAGGGGGCCCAACGTGGCGTCAAGCGCATGTGGTGGAGTTGGCGTGGTTAACTGCGGGTGCATGACCGGGCCGCAGGCCGCTCAGGTCGCTGTGCGCCTTCGGGTAGACCGTGTAGCGCACTGTCAACGCACTAAGTGCGGCCATACCAAGTAACCCCAGGACTCCAGGACTCCCGTACCCACACCTCTTACGTCCCGTGCTCACCTCCTGGGCAGCATGATGCCCCGCACCATAACCCACCCCCCACCACCCCTCACCTCCTGGGCAGCATGATGCCCCGCACCCGCAGGCGGTACTCCAGGCGGATGAGCGGCAGCGGCGGCTGCCCCGGCGGCGGCGCCAGGTAGCCCGCCACCTGCACCAGGCGCCGGGCCCAGGGGCTGGAGCTGCGCAGAGGGAAGGCACGGGTTGAGGCAGGGTCATGGCTGTGACACGGCACCAGAATTGGAGGTGCATCGCAGTACGGCATGGCCCAAACCCTCGCGTAGGCACGCCGCTGAGGGTTAGCGCCCTGCAGTGCTTTTGCCCATGCACCTAGCCGCTCGGACCTCCTCCGACAGCCGCAAACCACCCTGATTTTTGCCCGGTCGTGCACGGGCCTGGCAGGCGCCGCCCCTAAGCCACGCAGCCCTTGGACTCCCCCCGCACCAGCCACAGGCCTCGCTTGCCCCACCCGCCCCACCTCTCCGGCAGCAGCTCGTAGTAGCTGCACCTCATGTTGGACCGCAGCACCGCCACCACGCCGCCAACCCCGCCATGGGCCCCGTGGCCGCGGCCGCTGCCGGGGGTGCCGCCCCCACCGCCGCCGCCGCGGCCACCCCAGCCCCCGCCGGCCCCCGGGCCCTGGCCCGGCGCGGGGCTGAGCATTATTTGATACGACCGCCTGCGCGGCACGTGCCGGAAATATAAGAGGGTTAGGCACCACAGTAGACTCTCGTGTTCTACGCCAAACCCAAACCTGCCTGTTGCCAGGACACCACAAGACGGTACCTGCTGACACCCACATCGTCAGCAGCAAAGGCCGATACCAACACCCCGGTCCCACACGCCAAGCTCCATACCAGCAACCGGCCCCGCACCCCCACACGTTAGCCAAATGCCGCACGTCCAGCTTACTGTCCCTTTTTTCCAAGCCCCGCGCCTCCCGCACCTGCTGGTCTGCACGGCGGACATGAGCAGCTGCGGCCCCGCGCCGCCGCCCCCCGACCCGTGTCCGCCCCCCTGCCTGGCCCGGTGGTCGGCCCCCAGGTACATGGAGAAGCACCACAGGCGGCCCAGGCGGGGGGTGAGCCCCGAGGAGGGGCAGGGCGTGCGCCGCACGAAGCAGCGCAGCAGGTTGTCGTTCGTGGACAGGCGCAGAGGCGTGGTGCTCTGTGGGGATTGGTGGGATGGTGGGGATGTGGGTTGAGTTGCAAGAGCGCAGGGGAGGTGGGCGGGGGCAGGCGGGTGGTGGCAGGCGCAGTATGTGCGGCAAGCAGACTCAAAGGTGTAGGCGAGGAGGTGCTGAGGACGGATGGGAAGCAGGGCATGCTGTTTGGGGTTAAAACGTGGTTTTTTGACATCGTGTTTGGCATTGTGGTGCCCTGGCGGCACTCATGCCACGGTGTGTGCTGTGCCAGCAGGGGGTGGCTGGACGTCATCACGCACCAGCGTGAACAGCTGGGAGGGGTGCACCACGACGTCTGAGTGATTGCTCCAGACGTTGCTGAAGAAGAGGGCGTGCCCCACGCGGCGCCACAACCGGCAGACACCGCACACGCTGAAGAGGACCTGGTTCAGCGAGAGGATGGTGGGTGCATACGAGGGTTAACGCGCAGGGGGCGGAGTGCAACAATGTTTCACAACGAACCTTCGTTGACAGAGGTACCTTCAATAATACATTAAACGCTGTCAGCCCGGCTGTCCCCAGGCGGGCCACTGGAAGCTGCCTCGTTCGGTCTCTAGGGATTGAAGACGCGCACGAGAGAGCGCGTCGCAATCAGGTAAATAACTGACTCTCCGGTGTACCTCCCGTCTCAGCGACAAGGCTCTTGGGCCGCTCCTGCGACAAGACAGCTGTGCTCGCCTCGACGCACAGTCTCGACAGTTTTGGGACCAACCGTATCCTCACAACTATACTGCAAGCAATCACATACATGCAACGAGCGCCTCGGCAATGAACGCCCTTCAGGCGACGCCAAGCCGCGTACCTCAGTTGCACCCGACGCTTCTTCCCATGCCCAACGAGTACAGATGCATACAACTGCGTTTAATATACATGGACGCACCTTCCGCGAAGGCCATCGCCCTTGTTCGTCGCGTAGAGCACTCAATATGTACTCCAGTATGTGCTCGGTGATTGAGCCCCAGCCACTAGGGCCGGTACCAGTGACAGGGCTTGACAAGATAGGGCTTGGCAGCGTATGCTGCACCTCCGTCTGCGTACTGGACGGGGAAGGCACGTCTACGGGTGCTACCCGCTGCTGCGCAAAGAGCTGCAGTCGTGTAGGTGTCTGAGCCGTTACTGATTGCATTTGGCATGGTCCGGTGTCGTCGGGGGGCTTGTGGCGCAGTGACAACTGGGGTGGTGCCTGCGTTCTTGACATTGTGTTCGAGTGACAGGGATAATGCGCGTGCGCGCCGAGATGCAAGTAAGTATCGCTGTGAGCTTCAAGTATGCCAGGGCAACACTACGTGCGCAAGGACGGCGTGATGAGTGGTACTGTGGTTCCAAACATCTCAATTAGGTGGAGCTGGTGCCGGTCCTGTCGCTGTCCTGTTACACAATGTTCCCTTGAGGCCATCGTGTTTCATGCAGTAAATCTGTGCTTACAGCCCTCGTACGTTCCGTCCCTCGACGCGCAGGCCATAGTGACTCATGTGCCCGAGAGGCCCTCCCCTGTGCAGACATCCGGTTCCACATACACCCCTACCAGACGGCTAGAGAGACACAAGCAGGCATGCCACCCACCTGCAGCAGCTGCCGCATGATGCTCCTGCACGACGACTCCGGCAGGAACTGCTGCTGCTGCAGGTACATGTGCAGCTCCGTGCCGCTCCAGTCGTACACCACGTGCGCAGCGTCGTCCGTGCTGTACACCTTGTGCGGCATCAGCAGCTGCGGGTGCTGCGGGAGCTCCACTGTCAGCGCTTTCGCTGGGCTTCGCTGGAGGCTCTCCCACGTCTCGGGTTTGCCGCAATATTCATTACCTGTTCTGTCATAAGCAGTGAACGATTGAAGGCGTGACACAACGGTGATGGTACAGGTACATACAGGCACGGGCAAGGTTACATGTTGTAGCTGAGCTGGTTGGGGTGTCGTACCGCACCCACCGCCCCGTACGCTCTCAAGCGACTTTTCCACCTGGAAAGAGCCTGCGGCTCGAGGCCGTCGTGTGGCGGAGGATAAGTAAGCGGGGCGGTGCACCTTAGCCTCCTTTCCCACAATCCATGCCGCCTCCTCCCTGCTCCTCCCTCACTACGGTACTTCGCCCGAGCCCCAACCTGCCCCCACCCACGCACCCAGCCGCCCCAGCGTTCCCTGCAATGCTGCAAACACCACGCCGTCTACCCCCAACTCCCTCTCCCCGTCAACCCAGCCCCAACCTCCCATCCCATCCCCTCCTATAGCAATACCACCATATGCCGACCACACACAGCTCACAGCGGAGGCTCAGGGCCTTCACAGCGACGTATGCCGTGATTGGCTTTAACCAGCCCAGACAGCTGCCGTCAGCAGCAGCCAGTTCCGTCCATGGCCGCCGTCGTCGCCATGCTCAGCCATGCTACTGCAGGCCTGGGTTGGCCAGTGCCCGCAGCTGCACTCCCATCACCTTCAAAAACAAAAACAATACCGTCGTGGCAGTACCCCTCTTGCAGCTCGGAACCCTGCAGCAGCGATGGCGGAGGTGCCATAGCCACGGCAGCGTTGGAGCCCAACGCAGGCCAGTCAGCACGCATGGCAAGATGCCCTGCAGCACCTTGCTGCTAGCATATGGCAGCAACGCCAACAAGAGATTATCTGCAGTAAAGGGTTCATATAATGGGGTGACGTTGCTGGGCAATAGCCACATGCATGGCAGCCAGCCTTGGGTGTGCCCCTGCTGCGAGATTGGACGCCACAGTAGCCTACATTACACGCATCATTTCTTGTAGTGTAATGTTGCACGAGTCATACGAGAGCAAGCAGGGCACAACCCATGGGCCATATCTGGCCATATATACACCTCACGTGCCAGCACCTGTTGGCATGTACATGCCTACCCAGGGCGCCCACACCGCTGGGTGTGGCGTGTGGGTGGTGCCTACTGCTCTCTGGTTGCACGGTGCTGTTCTGGTGTACCGGTATGTCTTGCCATGCTAGTTTACCGCTGATGTTAGGGGCTTTTCGGTGTGGTCCCACAGCCGTGGCTTGGCCTTGGCCCCAGCGGCCGGTGTTGCTTTGGGAGGGTCGTGGCCCCTCTGCCCCTGGGTGGTGGGTGTGGTACGACACCCCGAGGTCCCTACAACGGCTTTTAACTGTAGCTCAGCTGAGCAGCGCTCCGGTATTTACCATGCAATACTCTTTTGTCCTGCCGCGGTGTAGTATTTAATAAGTTACTTTGAATGGGGCGGAAAGTAGGGCGGCATTCCTGGACCCGCACCACGTACGTAATACATGAGCGACGCGACAACAGGGCTCTTATCCGTACCAAAAAGTAGTTCTTACGCTCACACAACCTTTGTAGCCTAGTCACCCGGGCAAGCCCGCACCTTTACGGCTTTAGCCGGACTGCACATGGCCACTGCATCGCTGCACAATGCCACCTCCCAAGAGTTTGAGCAGTATATTGAGGAACAACATGCGGAAATTGCGAGAATGAAAGCGTGGCTTGCGCAAGCGCAGGCGCGGCTTGCGGAAAGGGACAAGGGTGAGTCCTCGAGCGTTGTGAAGCACATTCATTGCCGGCTTACCACAGAAACGGAGAAGGGGCTGGCTGATGCAACATGCGGGCAAGGCTGGGGAGGCGAGGCCAGAGCACACAATACCGCGGCAGGCAAAGGCTACAAGAGACCGCAGGGGGAGGGAGGGCCAGGACGCGGCCTGTGGGCCCCCTCTCTATCGCCCTATATGTGTACTTTGCTTGCGCTAATTGCCTGAATGCTCGGTGCGCCCTTGCAGACCCCCTCACCGAACTCTTTCATCTGGCGCGCGCTTTCTTCGGTTACGTGTCACAAAGCATCTCCGGCCTGGCACACGAGAAGCAGGCACACGAGAAGCAGGCGTAGCTAGACTTCCCCTGCATACAGGTGTGGTGGCCGTTGGCGCCCTAGCTGACACGGCACTGACCACGTATTTGGCTCTGAAGCCAGACCCATCATGAGCATTGCCCTGCACTCACTCCTCCATCATCCTGCCCTGGAGCAGCACCCTCTTCCCGTGCCTACTGCCCCGCAGAGCACTGAACTCCTACGCCGCAAGTGGGTGACCCACATGCAGCCCTCTTGCACGCACCGTCTGTTAAAGCTTGACACCCACTAGCAGGTGACCCACACACGGCCCTCCAGCATTGTTATTCTCCTCATCTCCCATCAAACCCGTAAACCCCTGCGACCCCTCCCGCGTCCCTCTCCCTCCTGCAGTGCGCTGTGCCCCTACACCCGCAAGTGGATGACCCATATGCAGCCCCCGGGCACTGTTGTGTTCCTCAGCATTACACTCTTGAACCCCTGTGATCCTTCTATCATCCTTGTTTCTCCCCCGCCCCCACCATCTCCCGCCACCGCACTGCGCCCCTATGCCCGTGAGTTGGCAACCCGTATGCAACCTTCCGGCCACTGTCGTACCACCAACCTCCCACAATTTCTAGAACCCCTGCACCCCCGCCCGGTTCCCTTTTGCCGCTTCGCGGTTGCGCCCCCTCCCGCATCTCAAGACGTGGAGAACTTCATCGACTTGCCGCAGTAAAGTCTCCTTCTCCCCCCCCCCGCCGCCCCGCAGCGCGCTGTGCCCTACACCCATCCGTGGGCGGCCCACACGCAGCCCTCTGGCGCCCCCGTGGTCAGCCTGCTGCCTGGCTGCTCCACGCTTGGGGCCATATCCACAAAGATGGGGCCCTCCACGCATCGCGTGCAGTGCGTGTAAGGTGCCGGCAAGCTGGGCAGAGGCGTGGTTAGAGTGTACGGGAAGGGGGTATGGGGTTACCGGGGCCATGCCTGGCCATCATTGCGTCACAGGCTTGGCATGTGCAGTGTGTCCCTGGCTGGCGGGCCATGTGGTGAGGCCCTTCGTTTGTGGGGTGGAAAGAGACCACACATGAGCCAGGCTGTGCAGGTGCACGGTGTGTTGGAATGTTTGGGGCTGCGGGTAGTGGGGCAGTGGCATGCCAATTGGCGGTGCTTCAGCGGGGTCTGGGAGGTACCACTACGAAGCCCCTTCCGTACTTGCTTACTGGGTGGCTGTCAATACGTCCTGTGAGCCATCGGTGTGACCGACGTTGGGTAGGCACACGCCTGCATGCATGTGGTCTACCTAGGCATGCTGTCGGCTGGAGGTGTGCAGAGATGCCTGGCATATTGATCGCCCTTGCCAAGTGGCTGTGAGTACTAGGGCAGGGGAGGGGTATCCCAGGGGTCGCAGTTTGCAAGGGTGCTGCTAAGTGACTTGGGAGGCAATATGGTTTGCACGTGTACAGTATGTGGTGTTGGAATAGACCCACTGGGGTAGTGACTTCTCATGGTTTACCGTAACACCTGATGTGATGGTACAATTTTAGTGCCTTGCCAGGGAAGTGGCTGCTGGTAATGAACTGAATTGAACTGATGTTATATTTAGCGAGTGTAAATCCCATACCAGCTAGCCATGTGGCCCGTCATGCTGTGAAGCAGAGTCCAAGCCGGATCTTCGGTGCTGGGACGCACTAAGGGAGGGAAAGGTGGTCACAGGACAACCACTGTGCGTGTGATTGTGTTAGTGAACTATCGCTGCAGAGAGCGTTTGGCCTCTGTAATACATGAGTACAGCCAAGAGTGCTTGTCGTGCCCCGTTACTGAAGTGGTGCCCCGTTACTAAAACCCTCAGCTGATCATCGGCCGTCGTGCGCCACCTGCAGCGACCCAATCTGCAGCTCCAGGCAGCGCAGCTGCACGCAATTGCCGTGCGCTCCTGTAGACTCCAGGCTGACGCCAAGCTGAATCTCAGCCGCGCTCCAGAGCCGCCCCCAGCAGACAGCACGGCGGTATGCAGGGGTGTACTGGGGTGGGCTGTCAGGCACACCACCTGACTCCGCCCCCCTACGGTGGATGGGGGCCACCTGGGCGCGTCCCGGGTGCAACACACCCCA
>VFQN01005365.1_pt1 | contig 15769 bp, 11 predicted proteins | sample 3512371 | NCBI WGS metagenome assembly VFQN01 (sample SAMN10412370, study PRJNA504923) | tailings metagenome | isolation source: Replicate 2 from Balatoc abandoned mine | place: Philippines: Itogon, Benguet | collected 2017-08-28
TCGCGATGGAGGAGAAGCTTCGCTTTGCCATCCGCGAGGGCGGCCGCACCGTCGGTGCAGGCGTCGTAACGAGCATCATCGAGTAGGCACGTGGCCTGGGCGGCTAAGCCTAGGCTAGAACTGGCGGAATCGGATGGCGATCAGGGCCAAAACCCCAATCGCCATTCTTGTCAAGGAAAAAGTGTGACAAGGCCGCCGAACTACGTTATGTAGGCCGTCCCGCGCGGGTCGGTTCCAGGCTCAAAGGGGTGTAGCTCAATTGGTAGAGCGTCGGTCTCCAAAACCGAAGGTTGGGGGTTCGAGACCCTCCGCCCCTGCCAGTTGACGCCGCCTAAGCCGTTCCGTGTCCGGGCAAAAAAGGTCGAGGCCGAACTGAGAACTAGACAGAGTTGAGGAGCGGGCCGGCCGCCATTTTCGCGGCCGACAAGTCATGGGCGAATGAAGAATCCAATCACCTTCATCCAGGAAGTTCGTCAGGAAGTCTCCAAGGTTACGTGGCCGACCTGGAAGGAGGTCTGGATCACGACCGTTATGGTGCTGATCATGGTCACGTTGACGTCCATCTTCTTCCTGATCGCGGATCAGATCATCGGCTACGCGGTGTCGTTCATACTGCGGGCGGGCCAGCAGATCCCGGGTTAGTCGGTGTCTGCGGCAGGATTGAGGGCGAGAGACGTGAGCATGGAGAAGCGCTGGTACATCGTCCACGCCTACTCGAACTTTGAGAAGAAGGTCGCGGAGGCGATCAAGGATCGCGCCAAGAACGCGGGCCTCTCGGAGCTGTTCGAGGAAGTGCTGGTGCCGACCGAGGACGTGATGGAGGTGCGTCGCGGCCGCAAGGTGCAGTCGGAGCGCAAGTTCTTTCCGGGCTATGTCCTGGTGAAGATGGCGATGACGGATGCGGCCTACCACCTGATCAAGAATACGCCGAAGGTCACAGGGTTTCTCGGCGCCGACAACAAGGCGGTGCCCATTACGGAAGATGAAGCGCGCCGCATCCTTTACCAGGTGAAGGAAGGCGTGGAGCGGCCGAAGCCGATGATCTCGTTCGAGATCGGCGAGAAGGTCCGCGTCGCAGACGGGCCTTTCGCGTCGTTCGAAGGGCAGGTGGAAGAGGTCGACGAGGAGCGTTCGCGCATCAAGGTCGGCGTCTTGATCTTCGGCCGGCCGACGCCGGTCGAGCTGGAATTTGGGCAGGTGGAGAAGGTGGCCTGATCGGCTGCCGTCTCAACAGGTAAAGAAGAAGGTCGGGTAACGAATGGCCAAGAAGATCGACGGCTACATCAACTTGCAGGTCCCGGCGGGCCAGGCGAACCCGTCGCCGCCGATCGGCCCGGCGCTCGGCCAGCGCGGCGTGAACATCATGGAGTTCTGCAAGCAGTTCAACGCCAAGACCAAGGATGCGGAGGCCGGCGCGCCGATCCCGGTGAAGATCACGGTCTATTCGGACCGTTCCTTCACCTTCGAGATGCGCACACCGCCGGCGTCCTACCTGATCAAGAAGATCGCCAAGATCGGCGGCGGCTCCAAGGAGCCGGGCCGCACCTCGGCGGGCACGGTGACGCGGGCGCAGGTGCTCGAGGTCGCCAAGCAGAAGATGAAGGATATGAACACCGACAACCTCGAGCAGGCCGCCAGGACCGTTGCCGGCACGGCGCGCTCGATGGGCATTCAGGTTGTGGAGTAGAGGAATGAGCACCAATCCAGGCAAACGGCTGACGTCGGCGCGCAAGGGCGTCGACCGGGAAAAGTTCTACCCCGTCGTCGACGCGGTGAAGGTGGTCAAGGAGCGCGCCAAGGCGAAGTTCGACGAGACCATCGAGATCGCCATGAACCTCGGCGTGGACCCCAAGCACGCCGATCAGAACGTGCGCGGCGTGTGCAACCTGCCGAACGGCTCCGGCCGTTCGCTGCGCGTTGCCGTGTTCGCGCGCGGGCCCAAGGCGGAGGAAGCCAAGTCGGCCGGTGCCGACATCGTCGGCGCGGAGGACCTCGTCGAGCAGGTGCAGGGCGGTACCATAAACTTCGACCGCTGCATCGCCACGCCGGACATGATGGGTCTCGTCGGCCGCCTCGGTAAGGTGCTCGGCCCGCGCGGCCTGATGCCCAACCCGCGCGTCGGCACGGTCACCATGGACGTCGCCAACGCCGTGAAGGGCGCCAAGGGCGGTGCCGTCGAGTTTCGCGCCGAGAAGGCCGGTGTCGTGCAGGCCGGCGTCGGCAAGGCCAGCTTCTCTGAGAAGCAACTGGTCGAGAACATCAAGGCGTTCGTCGATGCGGTGGTGAAGGCCAAGCCGACGGGTGCGAAGGGCAACTACATCAACAAGATTTCCTTGAGCTCCAGCCAAGGCGTGGGCGTCAAGGTCGAGGCAGCAAGCGTAACCGGCGCCGGCGCGGCGTGAGAGGAGGTGCGACGACAAGCGTGAACTGACCTGTCCGAGACTGCCGGTGCCGGATTTAGTCCGGCTTAAGCCTCAGCCGAGGGCCTGCATGAGATGGGAGATGGACAAAAGCGTGGAGTGAACCACGCCTGTCCGAACCTATTGGGTCTGCACCTTGCGCGCGTTGCGCGGGGGAAGGACGGGTTCCCGATCGCGCCGCCTCATCAGCGGCAGGGTGCAACCCGCGGATAAGGCACACATCGAGGTGCCAGCCGCATAACGGAGTGAGCAAGTGGATAGAGCCCAGAAAAAAGAGCTCGTTACAACGCTCCACGAGCAATGGAAGGGGAGCGGCGTCATCGTCGTTGCCCACTACAAAGGCATGACCGTTGCCCAGATGACCGACTTCCGCAAGCGGATGAAGGAAGCTGGCGGTTCGGTCAAGGTCGCGAAGAACAAGCTGGCCAAGCTGGCAGTGAAGGATACGGATATCGCGTCCATTTCCGATCTGCTCACGGGGCAGACGTGCGTCGCCTACTCGGATGATCCGGTGAGCGCCGCCAGGGTTTCCGTCAAGTACGCCAAGGAGAACGACAAGCTCGTCATCCTCGGCGGCGCGATGGGTCAGACCCGCCTCGACAGTTCGGCCGTGCAGGCTCTTGCCGACCTGCCATCGCTCGACGAGCTGCGTAGCAAGCTGATTGGTCTGCTTCAGGCGCCGGCCAGCAAGATTGCGCGCATCCTCAACGAACCGGGCGGCATGCTCGCCCGCGTCCTGGCTGCGAAAGGTGCTCAAGAATCAGCGAGCGCCTAGTCGGAAACTGAAACCATCGCTGCCGCTGCGAGGCCATCGAGCCGGTAGCGGCGAACTCAAAGACTTACAAGGAAGGAAGTCGAGTTATGTCGGATCTCGCTAAAATCGTTGATGATCTCTCCAAGCTGACGGTTCTGCAGGCTGCCGAGCTTGCCAAGATGCTCGAGGAGAAGTGGGGCGTATCGGCTGCCGCGCCGGTTGCCGTTGCTGCGGCCGCCCCGGGCGGTGCTGCTGCGCCGGCTGCCGAGGAGCAGACCGAGTTCACCGTCATCCTGAAGTCGGGCGGCGACAAGAAGCTGAACGTCATCAAGGAAGTTCGCACCCTCGTCTCCGGCCTCGGCATCAAGGAGGCGAAGGAGCTGGTGGAAGCCGGTGGCAAGACCATCAAGGAAGGCGTCACCAAGGAAGAAGCGCAGAAGATCAAGAAGCAGCTCGAAGACCAGGGCGCCGTCGTCGAGATCAAGTAGCGCTGACGATCATGCGGTGCGGGCGGACAGCCTGCACCGCAACCCTTCAGCCCGCACGCGGGCTGTCGCACATGAAGTTTACTCGCGAGTCTGCGCCCCGGCGCAGTGCTCACGTCGGCTCCGGCAAGCATTTCCTTCGCTGCGAAGGACGAGGAACCCGAAATGGCTGAGACCTATAGCGGCCGCAAGCGCATCAGGAAGACATTCGGCACCATCGGCGAAGTCGCCGAGATGCCCAATCTCATCGAGGTTCAGAAGAGCTCCTACGATGATTTCCTGATGGTGAAGGAGCCTGCCGGCGGACGTCCGGATCAGGGCCTTCAGGCCGTGTTCAAGTCCGTGTTCCCCATCTCCGACTTCTCGGGCCGCTCGACGCTCGATTTCGAGCGTTACGAGTTCGAGCCGCCGAAGTACGACGTCGACGAGTGCCAGCAGCGCGACATGACGTTCGCGGCACCGCTGAAGGTGAAGCTGCGCCTGATCGTGTTCGATGTGAACGAGGAAACCGGCGCGCGCTCGGTGAAGGACGTCAAGGAGCAGGACGTCTACATGGGCGACATGCCCTTCATGACGTCCAACGGCACCTTCGTCATCAACGGCACCGAGCGTGTGATCGTCAGCCAGATGCACCGCTCGCCCGGCGTGTTCTTCGACCACGACCGCGGCAAGACGCACGCGTCGGGCAAGCTGCTGTTTGCGGCCCGCATCATTCCCTATCGCGGCTCCTGGCTCGACTTCGAGTTCGACGCCAAGGATATCGTCTATGTGCGCATCGACCGGCGCCGCAAGCTGCCGGTGACGACGCTGCTGTACGCGCTCGGCTTCGATGACGAAGCCATCCTGTCCACCTTCTACAAGTCGATCCGGGTGAAGGAGACCAAGCTCGGCTGGAAGGTGCCGTTCATCACCGAGAAGATGCGCGGCATGACGCCGGTGGCCGACCTGGTGGATGCCAAGTCGGGCGAGGTGGTCGTCAAGGCCGGCGAGAAGATCACGGCCAAGCGCGCGCGCGAGCTGTCCGAGGACGGCCTCAAGGAGGTGCTGTTCAGCGCCGCCGACCTCGCGGGCAAGTACCTGGCGGAAGACATCGTCAACCTGCAAACCGGCGAGATCTACGGGGAGGCCGGCGATGAGCTCGATGCCAAGCTGCTCGAGAAGCTGAAGGAAGTGAAGGTCAAGGAATTCCCGATCCTCGACATCGATCATGTCACGATCGGCGCCTTCATGCGCAACACGCTCAACGTCGACAAGAACTCCAACCAGGAAGAAGCGTTGATGGACATCTACCGGGTGATGCGCCCGGGTGAGCCGCCGACGCTAGAAGCCGCACTGACGCTGTTCAACGGCTTGTTCTTTGATTCCGAGCGCTACGACCTCTCGGCGGTCGGTCGCGTGAAGATGAACATGCGCCTCGACCTCAAGGCCGAGGACACCGTGCGCACCCTGCGCATGGAGGACATCGTCGCCGTTATCAGGACGCTGGTCGACCTGCGCGACGGCAAGGGCGACATCGACGACATCGACAACCTGGGCAACCGGCGCGTGCGCTCCGTCGGCGAGCTGATGGAGAACCAGTACCGCCTCGGCCTGCTGCGCATGGAGCGCGCGATCAAGGAGCGCATGTCGTCGGTCGATATCGACACCGTCATGCCGCAGGACCTGATCAACGCCAAGCCGGCGGCTGCTGCCGTGCGCGAGTTCTTCGGCTCCTCGCAGCTCTCCCAGTTCATGGACCAGACCAATCCGCTCAGCGAGATCACGCACAAGCGCAGGCTTTCGGCGCTGGGTCCGGGCGGCCTCACCCGCGAGCGCGCGGGCTTCGAGGTGCGCGACGTGCATCCCACGCACTACGGCCGCATCTGCCCGATCGAGACGCCGGAAGGTCCCAACATCGGCCTCATCAACTCGCTCGCAACCTTCGCGCGCGTCAACAAGTACGGCTTCATCGAGAGTCCCTACCGCAAGGTGGAAAAGGGCAAGGTGACCGACCACGTGGCCTATCTCTCCGCCATGGAGGAAGCGCGCTACCACGTCGCCCAGGCCAACGCCGACATCGACTCAAAAGGCAAGCTCACGGGTGACCTCATCACCTGCCGCTTCTCCGGCGACGTATTGCTCGTCTCGCCCGACAAGGTCGACTACATCGACGTGTCGCCCAAGCAGCTGGTGTCGGTTGCTGCCGCGCTCATTCCGTTCCTCGAGAATGACGACGCCAACCGCGCTCTGATGGGCTCCAACATGCAGCGCCAGGCGGTTCCGCTCATCAAGGCGGAGGCTCCGCTCGTCGGCACGGGCATGGAAGAGGTGGTGGCACGTGACTCGGGCGCCGCCATTGCCGCACGCCGCACGGGCGTCGTCGATCAGGTCGATGCAACCCGTATCGTCGTGCGCGCGACGGAGGAGACCGATCCGTCGAAGCCAGGTGTCGACATCTACCGCCTGCGCAAGTTCCAGCGCTCCAACCAGAACACCTGCATCAATCAGCGGCCGCTGATCACCGTGGGTGACCATGTAAAGGTGGGCGACATCATTGCCGACGGCCCCTCTACCGACCTGGGCGATCTTGCGCTCGGCAAGAACGTGCTCGTCGCGTTCATGCCGTGGATGGGCTACAACTTCGAGGACTCCATCCTGCTCTCCGAGCGCGTCGTGTTCGACGACGTGTTCACCTCGATCCACATCGAAGAGTTCGAGGTTATGGCCCGCGACACCAAGCTCGGGCCCGAGGAGATCACGCGCGACATCCCCAACGTCTCGGAAGAAGCGCTGAAGAACCTGGACGAGGCCGGCATCGTCTACATCGGTGCCGAGGTCAATCCGGGCGACATCCTGGTCGGCAAGATCACGCCGAAAGGCGAGAGCCCGATGACGCCGGAGGAGAAGCTGCTCCGCGCCATCTTCGGCGAGAAGGCCTCCGACGTGCGCGATACCTCGCTCAGGCTGCCGCCGGGCGTGAACGGCACGGTGGTGGAAGTGCGCGTGTTCAATCGCCACGGCGTCGAGAAGGACGAGCGTGCGATGGCGATCGAGCGCGAGGAGATCGAGCGCCTCGCCAAGGACCGCGACGACGAGCTGCAGATCCTCGACCGCAACGTCTATGCGCGCCTCAAGGTCGCCCTGCTCGGCAAGGAAGCCGCCAAAGGTCCGAAGAACGCGCGCAAGGGCACGACCATCACCGAAGAAATCCTTGCCGACGTGCCGCGTAGCCAGTGGTGGGAAATCGGCCTGACCGACGATGCGGGCATGGCCGGGGTGGAAGCCATCGGCAAGCAGTACGAGGACGCCAAGAAGAGCCTGGAGCGCCGCTTCGTCGACAAGGTCGACAAGCTGCAGCGCGGTGACGAGCTGCCGCCCGGCGTCATGAAGATGGTCAAGGTCTTCGTGGCGGTGAAGCGCAAGATCCAGCCCGGCGACAAGATGGCCGGCCGCCACGGCAACAAGGGCGTCGTGTCCCAGATCGTGCCGATCGAGGACATGCCCTACCTGGAGGATGGCACCCACGTCGACGTGGTGCTGAACCCGCTGGGTGTGCCGAGCCGCATGAACGTCGGCCAGATCCTGGAGACCCATTTGGGATGGGCCTGCCGCGGCCTCGGACGCATCATCGACGACGCGCTCCATAATTTCCGCGAAAGCGGACAGGCGGAAGCGCTGCGCAAGGCGATGGTCGACATCTACGGCGATACCGACGGCGTCTCGAAGTTCAAGGACAACGAGCTCGCCATGCTGGCGGACAAGATCAAGGACGGCGTGCCGGTGGCGACACCGGTCTTCGACGGCGCGCGTGAGCCGGAGATCGTCGACCTGCTCAAGCGGGCGGGCTTCGACACCACCGGCCAGGTGACGCTGTTCGACGGCCGCACCGGCGAGCCGTTCGATCGGCAGGTGACGGTTGGCTACAAGTACCTGCTGAAGCTGCATCACCTCGTGGACGACAAGATCCACGCCCGCTCGATCGGTCCCTACAGCCTCGTCACCCAGCAGCCGCTCGGTGGCAAGGCGCAGTTCGGCGGACAGCGGTTCGGTGAAATGGAGGTGTGGGCGCTCGAGGCTTATGGCGCCGCCTACACCTTGCAGGAGATGCTGACGGTGAAGTCGGACGACGTGGCAGGCCGCACGAAGGTGTATGAGGCCATCGTGCGCGGCGACGACGCCTTCGAAGCCGGCATCCCCGAGAGCTTCAACGTGCTCGTCAAGGAGATGCGTGCGCTCGGCCTCAACGTCGAGCTGGTCAACTCGGAGGCCGCGCAGCCCAACGACGCACAACCGACCACGCCGCCGGAACGTCCGGCACTACCGCAGGAAGCGGCCGAGTAACGATGACGACGATGGCAGGCAGCTTGCCCGGCTGCCTGCTCGACATGACTGAAGCAGCGGGTTTGCCCCGACCCGCGCAGAGAGAGAGCCAATGAACGAGATCACCAACCTCTTCAAGCAGCAGGTTCAGGTTCCCGCGTTCGACCAGATCAGGATCTCGATCGCGAGCCCGGACGACATCAACTCGTGGTCTTTCGGCGAGATCAAGAAGCCCGAGACCATCAACTACCGCACGTTCAAGCCTGAGCGTGACGGCCTGTTCTGCGCGCGCATCTTCGGCCCCATCAAGGACTACGAGTGCTTGTGCGGCAAGTACAAGCGCATGAAGTACAAGGGCCTGATCTGCGAGAAGTGCGGCGTGGAGGTGACGCTGGCGAAGGTGCGCCGCGAGCGCATGGGCCACATCCAGCTTGCGGCCCCGGTGGCGCACATCTGGTTCCTGAAGTCGCTGCCGTCGCGCATCGGCCTTCTGCTCGACATGACGCTGAAGGACCTCGAGCGCGTTCTCTACTTCGAGAACTACATCGTCACCGAGCCCGGTACGACGACGCTGACCGACCGGCAGCTGCTGACGGAAGAGCAGTACAACCAGGCCATCGACCAGTTCGGGCAGGACGCCTTCACCGCCGGCATCGGCGCGGAGGCCATCCGCGACCTGATGACCGGCATGGATCTGCGCAAGCTGCGCGACGAGCTGCGTCAGGAGATCGCCGAGGCGACGACCGAGCTCAAGCCCAAGAAGCTCGCCAAGCGCCTGAAGGTCATCGAGGCCTTCATCGAGTCCGGCAACCGGCCGGAATGGATGATCCTGACCGTGGTGCCCGTCATCCCGCCGGAGCTGCGTCCGCTGGTGCCGCTCGACGGCGGCCGGTTCGCGACCTCGGATCTCAACGATCTCTATCGCCGCGTCATCAACCGCAACAACCGCCTGAAGCGGCTGATGGAGCTGCGCGCGCCCGACATCATCATCCGCAACGAAAAGCGGATGCTGCAGGAATCCGTCGACGCGCTGTTCGACAACGGCCGCCGCGGCCGCGTTATTACGGGCGCCAACAAGCGTCCTCTGAAGTCGCTCGCCGACATGCTGAAGGGCAAGCAGGGCCGCTTCCGGCAGAACCTGCTCGGCAAGCGCGTCGACTACTCCGGCCGTTCGGTGATCGTGGTCGGTCCCGAGCTCAAGCTGCATCAGTGCGGCTTGCCGAAGAAGATGGCGCTCGAGCTGTTCAAGCCGTTCATCTACGCGCGCCTGCAGGCCATGGGCCAGGCAGCAACGGTGAAGCAGGCCAAAAAGCTCGTCGAGAAGGAGAAGGGCGAGGTCTGGGACGTTCTCGACGAGGTGATCCGCGAGCATCCGGTTCTCCTGAACCGCGCGCCGACGCTGCATCGCCTCGGCATCCAGGCGTTCGAGCCGACGCTGATCGAAGGCAAGGCCATCCAGCTGCATCCGCTGGTGTGCGCGGCTTTCAATGCGGACTTCGACGGCGACCAGATGGCCGTGCATGTGCCGCTGTCGCTCGAAGCGCAGCTCGAGGCGCGTGTGCTGATGATGTCGACCAACAACATCCTGCACCCGGCCAACGGTTCGCCCATCATCGTGCCGAGCCAGGACATCGTTCTCGGTCTCTACTACCTCTCGCTGCTGCGCGAGAAGGAGCCGGGTGAAGGCATGATGTTCGGCTCGGTGTCCGAGGTCGAGCACGCCCTTGCGGCCGGCAAGGTCACGCTGCACGCCAAGGTCAAGGGCCGCGTCCGTACCCTCGACGACAACGGCAACGAGCTCATCCAGGTCTACGACACCACGCCCGGGCGCATGCTGCTCGGCGAGGTGCTGCCGCGGCGTGCCGGCGTGAAGTTCGCGCTGGTCAACCAGCTGCTCACCAAGAAGAACATCTCCGGCATGATCGACGCGGTCTACCGCGACTGCGGTCAGAAGGAGACGGTCATCTTCTGCGACCGCATCATGGGGCTTGGCTTCTACCACGCCTTCAAGGCCGGCATCTCGTTCGGCAAGGACGACATGCTGATCCCGGATAGCAAGGCCAAGATCCTGGAGCAGACCAACGATCTCGTGCGCGAGTACGAGCAGCAGTACAACGACGGCTTCATCACGCAGCTGGAGAAGTACAACAAGGTTGTCGACGCCTGGTCGAAGTGTACCGACCAGATCGCCAAGGAGATGATGGATCGTATCTCGACCGCGCAACGCGACGAGAACGGCCGCACCAAGGCGATCAACTCGGTCTACATGATGGCTCACTCCGGTGCGCGCGGCTCGGAAAAGCAGATGCGCCAGCTCGCCGGCATGCGCGGTTTGATGACCAAGCCGTCCGGTGAGATCATCGAGACGCCGATCATCTCGAACTTCAAGGAAGGCTTAACGGTGCTCGAGTACTTCAACTCGACGCACGGCGCGCGCAAGGGCTTGGCCGATACGGCGCTCAAGACCGCCAACTCGGGCTACCTGACGCGCCGTCTGGTCGACGTTGCCCAGGACTGCATCATCAACGAGGTGGACTGCGGCACGGATGGCGGCATCAATGTGCAGGCCGTGGTCGATGCCGGCCAGATCATCGTCTCGCTGGCGCAGCGCATCCTTGGCCGTACCGCTGCCGAGGACGTGAAGGACCCGGCGACCAAGAAGGTGATCATCAAGTCGGGCGACCTGATGGGCGAGGCGGAGGTCGATGCGATCGAGGCCGCGCAAATCCAGGAAGTGCGCATCCGCTCGGTGCTCACCTGCGAGACGACCAATGGCGTGTGCGCCAAGTGCTACGGGCGCGATCTCGCGCGCGGAACGCCGGTCAACATCGGTGAGGCTGTCGGCGTCATTGCCGCGCAGTCGATCGGTGAGCCCGGCACGCAGCTGACCATGCGCACGTTCCACATGGGCGGCGTCGCGCAGACGGTTGACCAGTCCTATATCGAGTCCAACTTCAACGGTAAGGTGAAGATCAAGAACCGGAGCATCGGCAAGGACAGCCAAGGCCGTCTGATTGCCATGAGCCGCAACATGACGCTCACCATCGTCGATCAGTCGGGCAAGGAGCTGGCCACCCAGAAGCTCACCTACGGCGCGCGCATGCACGTCGATGACGGTGACGAGGTCAAGCGCGGCACCCGCCTAGCGCAGTGGGATCCCTACATGCGTCCGATCCTCACCGAGGTCGACGGTGTGGCGGACTTCGCCGACCTCGTCGACGGCATCTCGGTGAAGGAGCAGACCGACGAGATCAAGGGCACGACCAACCGCGTCATCATGGACTGGCGTGCGAGCCCGCGCGGGTCTGATCTGAAGCCGGCGATCGTCATCAAGGAGTCGAAGGGCGGCAAGCCCGTGCGCGTGTCGCGCGGCGTCGATGCCCGCTACCTGCTGCCGGTGGATGCGATCCTGTCCGTGGAGCCGCATGCCAAGGTGAAGGCAGGCGACGTGTTGGCGCGTATTCCGCTGTCGGGTGCAAAGACCGGCGACATCACGGGCGGTCTGCCACGCGTGGCGGAGCTGTTCGAGGCGCGGCGGCCGAAGGACAACGCCATCATCGCCGAGATCTCCGGCACGGTGGAGTTCGGCAAGGACTACAAGAACAAGCAGCGCATCCACATCAAGCCGGACGACGAGAATGCGGAAGCCAAGGAATACCTGATCCCGCGCGGCAAGAGCCTCGCGGTTCAGCATGGCGACCGCATCGAGAAGGGTGACTTCGTCTACGACGGCCACCCGGCACCGCACGACATCCTTGCCATCAAGGGCGTCGAGGAACTCGCCAAGTACCTGATCAACGAGATCCAGGACGTCTACCGGCTGCAGGGCGTGACCATCAACGACAAGCACATCGAGGTCATCGTCCGGCAGATGCTGCAGAAGGTCGAGGTCGAGGACGCGGGCGAGACCGATCTGCTCAAGGGCGAGCAGCTCGACCGCATTGAGTTCGACGAGCGGAACGTTGCCTACGAAAAGGCGGGCAAGCGCCCGGCGACGGCGAAGCCGGTGCTGCTCGGCATCACCAAGGCGTCCCTGCAGACCCGCAGCTTCATTTCTGCGGCGTCCTTCCAGGAAACGACCCGGGTGCTGACGGATGCGGCCGTCAACGGCAAGGCCGACACGCTCGAAGGCCTGAAGGAAAACGTGATCGTCGGGCGTCTGATCCCGGCGGGCACGGGCGGTATGCTGCGGCGCCTGCGCAAGGAGGCCACGCGGCGTGACGACCTCATCGCCCGCGAGCGCGCCAAGTTTGCAGCGCAAAAGGCGCTGGAAGCTCCGGAGGATAGCGCCCTGCGGCCGCAGGAGCGGCGCCGTCGTCGCACCGAGGCTGCCGCAGAGTAAAAAAGCTCGGTTTCGGACGTGGCGGAGTGAAAGATCTCCGCCATTTCCGGCATCCGGCGCGAGGTTGGGCGACCGAGAGAACTTTTTTCGCAAGGAGGCGTTTGGGGCGGTTGACCGGCCGACTCGCGGTCGTATATAACGCGGCCACTCTCACGGCTGGTCGTAGGCTAAGAGCGGGCAGGCCTTAACTAGAGCCCTAGCCTAAACGCTGCCGTCGCCAAGCAGAGGACAATTTCGGACCAAGATCCACGGGCCATTCGGACCGTTTGGATCCTCTGGGTGTTCAGGCCGGCGCCAAGCGCCAGCCGCAACTCACGGCGCATGGGCCCGCGTGTCCATGCGCCTGTCGCAGATGGAAGTCGCATGCCGACGATACAGCAGCTGACGCGCAAGCCGCGGGTGCAGAAAGTCTACCGGGAGAAGGCGCGACATATGCAGTCGAGCCCTCAGAAGCGGGGCGTCTGCACGCGCGTGTACACGACGACCCCGAAGAAGCCGAACTCGGCGCTCCGCAAGGTCGCCAAGATCCGGCTGACCAACGGCTTCGAGGTCATCGGCTACATCCCCGGCGAGGGCCACAATCTGCAAGAGCACTCCGTGGTGATGATCCGCGGCGGCCGCGTGAAAGACCTTCCGGGCGTGCGCTATCACATCATCCGCGGCGTGCTCGATACCCAAGGCGTGGCCGACAGAAAGCAGAGACGCTCCAAGTACGGAGCAAAGCGACCCAAGTAGTGGGTCGTTTTGCGTAGAGCGTCCGAGATTTTGAACAGACGACCGAGGATCAGAAGCAATGTCGCGCCGGCACCGGGCTGAGAGACGCGAAGTGAACCCCGACCCCAAGTTCAACGACTTGGTGGTGTCGAAGTTCATGAATTCCATCATGCGCCAGGGCAAGAAGTCCGTGGCCGAGCGCATTGTCTATGGCGCGCTGGACAAGGTGCAGGCCAAGGCCAAGTCCAATCCGATCCAGCTGTTCCATCAGGCGCTGGAAAACGTGATGCCGGCCGTCGAGGTGCGCTCCCGCCGCGTCGGCGGTGCCACCTACCAGGTGCCGGTCGAGGTGCGCAACGAGCGCCGGCAGGCGCTGGCCATTCGCTGGCTGATCACGGCTGCGCGCAGCCGCAACGAGAACACGATGGAGGAGCGCCTGTCGGGCGAGCTTCTCGATGCCGCCAACAATCGCGGCACTGCGGTCAAGAAGCGGGAGGACACGCACAAGATGGCGGAGGCCAATCGAGCCTTCTCCCATTACCGCTGGTGATCGGATCCACACGCAATGGCGCGAACGCACAAAATCGAGGACTACCGCAACTTCGGCATCATGGCCCACATCGATGCCGGCAAGACGACGACCACCGAGCGGATCCTCTACTACACGGGCAAGACCTATAAGATCGGCGAGGTGCACGACGGCGCTGCGACCATGGATTTCATGGAGCAGGAGCAGGAGCGCGGCATCACCATCACGTCGGCGGCCACCACCTGCTTCTGGGCAGGCAAGCGCCTCAACATCATCGACACCCCAGGCCACGTCGACTTCACCATCGAGGTGGAGCGCTCGCTGCGCGTGCTCGACGGCGCGGTGTGCGTGCTCGACGGCAACCAGGGCGTGGAGCCGCAGACCGAGACGGTCTGGCGCCAGGGCGACAAGTACGGCGTGCCGCGCATCATCTTCGCCAACAAGATGGATAAGACCGGCGCCGATTTCTACCAGTGCATCGATGACATCAAGGTCAAGCTCGGCGCGCGGCCCGTGCCGCTGCAGTTGCCGATCGGCGCCGAGTCGAGCTTTGCCGGCGTGATTGACCTGCTGACGATGAAGGCTCTCGTCTGGGAAGGCGACGACAAGGGCGCCAAGTTCCACGAGGAAGAGATCCCGGCCGACCTGAAGGAGAAGGCCGCGGAGTATCGCGCGGCGATGATCGAAGCCGCCGTCGAGCTCGACGACGACGCCATGGGCGCCTACCTCGAGGGCGTCGAGCCCGACCTGCCGACGCTGAAACGCCTGATCCGCAAGGCGACGGTCACCAGCACCTTCTACCCGATGATGTGCGGCTCGGCCTTCAAGAACAAGGGTGTGCAGCCCCTGCTCGATGCTGTTGTGGACTTCCTGCCGTCGCCGGCCGATCGCGAGGCTTTCAAGGCCATCGACATCAAGACCGGCGAAGAGACCGTGCGCAGGCCGCTGGATACCGAGCCCCTCTCCATGCTCGCGTTCAAGATCATGGACGACCCGCACGTCGGCAGCATCACGTTCTGTCGCGTCTACTCGGGCATCGTGAAGTCGGGCATGGCGCTTGCCAACACCACCCGCGACAAGAAGGAACGGGTCGGCCGCATGTATCTCATGCATGCCGACGACCGCGAGCAGATCGAAGAGGCGTTTGCCGGCGATATTATTGCGCTCGCAGGCCTCAAGGATACGCGCACGGGCGAGACGCTGTCCGACCCCAACAAGGCCGTGCTGCTCGAGAAGATGGAGTTCCCGAACCCCGTCATCGAGATGAAGATCGAGCCCAAGACCAAGGCCGACGTTGAGAAGATGGGCATTGCCCTTTCCAAGCTTGCGGCCGAGGACCCCTCGTTCCGCGTCACGACGGACCAGGAAAGCGGCGAAACCATCATCAAGGGGATGGGCGAGCTTCACCTAGAGATCAAGGTCGACATCCTCAAACGCACCCACAAGGTGGAGGTGAACGTCGGCGCGCCGCAGGTGGCCTACCGCGAGACGCTCGCGCGCGCGATTGAGCGCGACTACACGCACAAGAAGCAGACCGGCGGTACCGGTCAGTTCGCGCGCGTCAAGCTGCGTCTGGAGCCGAACGAGGCTGGTGCGGGCAATGAATTCGACACCGAGATCATCGGTGGCGCGGTACCGAAGGAATACATACCGGGCGTCGAGAAGGGCGTGCAGTCGGTCTGGGATTCAGGCTTCCTCATTGGCTTCCCAATGGTCGACATGAAGGTGACCTTGTTCGACGGCGCCTATCACGAGGTGGACTCGTCGGCGATCGCGTTCGAGATCGCGGCTCGGCAATGCATGCGCGAGGCGTGCGAGAAGGCCGGTGTGAAGCTGCTCGAGCCCATCATGGACGTCGAGGTCGTGACGCCGGGCGATTTCGTCGGCGGTGTGATCGGCGACATCAACAGCCGCCGCGGCCAGATCCGCACGCAGGAGATGCGCGGCAACGCCACCGTAGTGCGGGCCAACGTGCCGCTTGCGAACATGTTCGGATACGTGAGCCAGCTCCGCTCGATGAGCCAGGGCCGCGCCATGTACACCATGCAGTTCGCGCACTACGCGGAAGTGCCGCGCAACGTCGCTGATGAAGTGAAGGCCAAGTACGCATAACCAATGAAAGCAGCCGGGCACGCCCGGCCGTGACTTGAAGGACAGGTAGGAGAGCCGTCATGGCGAAGGCGAAATTTGAGCGGACGAAGCCTCATTGCAATGTAGGCACGATTG
>VFQN01005366.1_pt1 | contig 15761 bp, 18 predicted proteins | sample 3512371 | NCBI WGS metagenome assembly VFQN01 (sample SAMN10412370, study PRJNA504923) | tailings metagenome | isolation source: Replicate 2 from Balatoc abandoned mine | place: Philippines: Itogon, Benguet | collected 2017-08-28
CGAGATTGACGTTCACATAGGGCGCGAGGTCCGACTTGTTGATGACGAGGAAGTCCGAGCGCGTGATGCCTGGCCCGCCCTTGCGCGGGATTTCCTCGCCCTGGCAGACCGAGATGACGTAGAGCGTGATGTCGGCGAGGTCCGGCGAGAACGTCGCGGCGAGATTGTCGCCGCCCGATTCGATGAAGACGATGTCGAGGTCCGGGAACTTCGCGTTCATCTCGGCGATCGCTGCGAGGTTGATCGACGCATCCTCGCGAATAGCCGTATGCGGGCAGCCGCCCGTCTCCACGCCCATGATCCGCTCTTCCGGCAGCGCCTGCAGCCGCGCCAGCATCATGGCGTCCTCGCGGGTGTAGATGTCGTTGGTGACGACGGCGATTGAATAGCGCTCGCGCATCGCCTTGCAGAGCTTTTCGGTCAGCGTCGTCTTGCCCGAGCCAACCGGCCCGCCAATGCCCACGCGAAGGGGTCCGTTCGCCATCGTCATGATCTGAAAAGCCTCGAATATTGCGTTTCGTGGTGCATGGAGAAAATGTCGGCGACGAGCGTGGCCGAGCCGAGATCGTCGAGATCGGACTGCGTGGCCCGCTTTGCCATATCGAGGATCGCCGGTTCGAGCCGTGCCATCACGGCGACGGCGTCGCTCTGGCCGATTACGCCAAGCCGAATTGCAGCCTGCAGCATGTTGGACGCGAACGCCTGGAGATACGCCGCGAGAACGTCGGCAAGCGGCAGCGAGGCAGCACCCGCGACCGCACCGATCGCGACCGGATAGGGGGCTTCTGCAAGGTCCGGCATGGCAAGGCCCTGCCAGTTGCGCGCGGCGGCGAGGAAGGCAGCCCCCTGCAGCATCATCTCGCGATGGCGCTCGGCCGACCCCGCTAGCGCTTCTGCCAGCTCGGCGACCTCGACAAGGCAGGCGGCGTCGTCGCTCGCACGCCAGGCCGCCGCCAGCAGGACCACATCGTTCCACGCCGACCCGTGCGAAAGCAGCGTCGCGATCCAGTCCTCGAGCGTGGCAGCGTCCGTCACCGCATCCGCGTCGACGGCAGGCTCCAGCCCGCCGCTATAGGAGAACGACCCCACCGGGAAGGCGGGCGAAAGCATCGCCATCAGCCGGAAGAGCACGCTCGCGTCAGGCATGGTTATGCCCGTAATGTGGATCGCCGGGCATGCGGCCGAACCTGTCCGGCTCGCCGTGCCCGTGACCATGACCATGACCATGGTCGTGGCCGTGAGCATGGCCGTGCCCCGAATACGCGCCCCGCACCGGATGGAACGGCTCGGAGATCTCCGTAACCTTCGCGCCGAGACCTTCCAGCATCGCCTTGATGACATGGTCGCGCAGGATCAGGATGCGGTCTGCCTCGATCTGGGCGGCGAGGTGCCGGTTGCCGATGTGCCAGGCGAGCTCTGCCAGATGCACCGCATCATGCGCGCGGATGTCGTAGACATGCTCCTCGGCGGCGATGATCTCGGCATGGCGTCCGTCGTCGAGCACGAGCACGTCGCTGCTTTCGAGATGCACCGGCTCCGGCAGGTCGACGAGCACCTTGTCGCCATGGACGAGCTCGATCACGCGGCGGCGCAGATGCCGCTCCTCATGGTCGAGCACCGCAATGTCGAATGGGATCACGCGCCCTTCGCGCGGCAAATCGTGCAGGCGCACGAAGCCGCCGGCGCGGGGGAGGGCGGTGAAATCGGTGTTGATCGAGAGCTTCATGCCGCTGCGGTCTCCTTTTCGCGCGCAATCGCGCGGGCGAGTGCCGGACGCTCCAGCACCCGGTCGAGATAGGCGTTCACCCGCGCCGACTTGATCTCGAACCGTGCGCCGCGCGCCCAGCGGCCGCAATGGCCGAGGATCACGTCGACTGCCGAGAACCGGTCGCCGAGCGCATAGTGGCGGTCACCGAGCTTGGCGTCGAGCGCTTCGACCTCGCTGGCGAAATCATGCGCCGCGGCGGGGCTGATATTGGCGCAAAGCTCCTCCGGCAGGATGAACTTGTGCCGCGTCTTGATCCAGAGCGGGGCCTCGAATTCCGACTGCGCGTAGATCATCCAGGCCATCATCTCGGCGCGACCCGCGAGCCCCGGATTGGGACCCATGCCCGCATCGGCGTGCTTCTCGCCGAGATAGGCGCAGATCGCGGCAGAATCCGTGACGACGAGGTCGCCATCGACCAGCGCCGGCACCTTGCCGGTTGGATTGTAGCGCAGCATCGTTTCCGAGCGCATCTTGGCCGTCACGATCTCATAGTCCTGGCCGAGCTCTTCCAGCATCCACGTCACACGCGTCAGCCGCGAACCCGGTGCGCCGACAGCCTTGTACATCAGAACGTCTCCACGCGATCGGGGTGGACGATCTCGATGGTACGCGAGACCAGATGCGGCGCGCTCGCCTCCCGCCAGGCGGCCAGGTGAGGCTGCTTGGAATGCGCCGTCAGGTCCTCGCGCGTTTCCCACTTCTCAACGAAGACCAACCGGTCAGGGTCGGCAAAGCTCTGGTGAAGGTCATAGGCGATGCAACCCTTCTCCTTGAGCGTTTCGGCCCGGCAGGCGGCCGCCGGCTCTCTCAGCGCATCGGCTGCGCCCGGCTTCGTCGTCAGCGTGGCAATCACATAGATCATGGTCGATCAGGTCCTCCCGGAAATCGGGCGGACCCTAGAACAGAAAATAGCGCTGGGCCATCGGCAGCACGGTTGCCGGCTCGCAGGTGATCAGCGCACCGTCGGCGCGGACTTCGTAGGTCTCCGGGTCGACTTCGATATGCGGCGTGGCGGAATTGAGCTTCATCGAGTGCTTGCCGATCCCGCCGCGCGTGTTCTCCACCGCGACAAGCTCCTTGTCCACGCCAAGCCTGCCCCTCAGCCCCGCATCCAGCGAGGCCTTCGAGACGAAGGTGACCGACGAGTTGGTGATCGCCTTGCCATAGGCGCCGAACATCGGCCGGTAGTGCACCGGCTGCGGCGTCGGGATCGAGGCGTTGGGGTCGCCCATGGGTGCGGCCGCAATCGAGCCGCCGACGAGCACCATGGCCGGCTTCACGCCGAAGAAGGCCGGGTCCCAGACCACGAGATCGGCGCGCTTGCCGACTTCGATCGAGCCGATCTCGCGCGCCAACCCGTGCGCGATGGCCGGGTTGATCGTGTACTTCGCGATGTAGCGGCGCACGCGGAAATTGTCGTTGTCGCCGGTCTCTTCGGCAAGCCGACCGCGCTGGCGCTTCATCTTGTCGGCCGTCTGCCACGTGCGGATCAGCACTTCGCCGACGCGGCCCATGGCCTGGCTGTCCGACGAGATGATCGAGAACGCACCCATGTCGTGCAGGATGTCCTCGGCCGCGATCGTCTCCTTGCGGATGCGGCTTTCGGCAAAGGCGATGTCTTCCGGGATCGACGGCGACAGATGATGGCAGACCATCAGCATGTCGAGATGCTCGGCGATCGTGTTGACGGTGTAGGGCCGCGTCGGATTGGTCGAGGACGGGATGACGTTTGGCAGCCCCACCACCTTGATGATGTCAGGCGCATGCCCGCCGCCGGCACCTTCCGTGTGGAAGGCGTGGATCGTGCGGCCCTTGATCGCCGAGACGGTGTCTTCGACGAAGCCGCTCTCGTTGAGCGTGTCGGTGTGGATCATCACCTGCACGTCATATTCGTCGGCGACCGTCAGGCAGCAGTCGATGGCGGCTGGCGTCGTGCCCCAGTCCTCGTGCAGCTTGAGCGCGCAGGCCCCGCCCAGCACCATCTCCTCGATGGCGGCGGGAAGCGACGCGTTCCCTTTGCCCGACAGCCCGATATTCATCGGGAAGGCGTCGAAGGACTGAATCATGCGGGCGAGGTGCCACGGCCCTGGCGTGCAGGTCGTCGCCAACGTGCCGTGCGCCGGCCCGGTGCCGCCGCCGAGCATCGTGGTGACGCCGGACATCAGCGCCTCCTCGATCTGCTGCGGGCAGATGAAATGAATATGCGCGTCGAACCCGCCGGCCGTGACGATCTTGCCCTCGCCGGCGATCACTTCGGTCCCTGGGCCGACGATGATCGTCACGCCGGGCTGCGTGTCCGGATTGCCGGCCTTGCCGATCGAATGGATGCGCCCGTCCTTGAGCCCGATATCGGCCTTGTAGATTCCGGTCCAGTCGACGATCAGAGCGTTGGTGATGACCGTGTCGACGGCACCGGCTGCGCGTGTCATCTGGCTCTGCCCCATGCCGTCGCGAATGACCTTGCCGCCGCCGAACTTCACCTCCTCGCCATAGGTCGTGAAGTCCTTCTCGACCTCGATGAAGAGCTCCGTGTCGGCAAGCCGCACCCGGTCGCCGGTTGTCGGTCCGAACATCTGTGCATAGGATGCGCGCGAAATCCTGGCCGGCATGATCAAGCCCTCGTCGAGTGATTGGGTGCAGCGCTCTGCCGCATCGGATGGCCGGAACCCCATCTGTAGAGGGACGTTTCCGAAGCGTGGGGCGCGATCGGCCCCGAATGATTCTCAAGGAGAAGCGAATGTTTGTGATCGACCGGAAGGATGCGCGCTTCACGCATGCCGCCTTTGCGCTGGCGCTGCTGATGTCGGCCGCCGCACCGATGGCGACGCTGCACGCGCAGGGGCTTGATGCTGAAGGCGCCGTCGAGGCGATCGTTGGATCCGACGTGATAACCGACGAAGCTGCCGTAGCTGACGAGGGCGACCGCATCATCGCAGCGATCGGCAATGCGTCGGCGGCAGCGGAGGCCGTGCGCAAGAGCTTTAATCTCGACGAGCTCTCGATCGTGCTCCTCACCGATCTCGACGAGCCGGGCAACCCGGTGGCTGCCGCGATCGAGGAAAACCGCGAGTCCATCGCCACGCTGCGCATGGAAATCGAAAGCAGCGCGATCTTCTATCACGCCATCAACTCGAACGACGTGCTCCTCCAGAACGTCATTGCGCTGGAGTTCGACGGCGAGGACGCTGTCGTGTTCGCCGTGGGCGGCCAGATCGTTCGCTGAGCGACCGGTCACAGAGACCCCATGACCTGGTGGCGGAACCCGTAGACGGTCCGCCCACCGGATAGCGGCACCAGCCGAACCATCCGTTCCTGCCCTGGCTCGAAGCGCACCGCTGTCCCCGATGCGATGTCGAGCCGCATCCCGCGCGTCTGCTCGCGTTCGAAGCGCAGGGCCGGGTTCGTCTCGTAGAAATGATAGTGGCTGCCGACCTGGATCGGCCGGTCGCCGGTGTTGGCAACCTTGATCTCGATGCTGGTGAGGCCGGCATTCAGCTCGATGTCGCCTGCTGCGGGCAGGATTTCGCCGGGGATCATCGCGGTTAGCCTGCAATTGCAAGATAGATGCCGGCGGCCGCCGTGAGCCCGCCCGCAATACGCGCGAGCGGACCGCCGTGGCGGCCAAGCACGATGCCAGCCGCTAGTCCTGCCGCGTGCAGAAGTGCCGTGCCGACGGCAAAGCCCGCAGCGTAGGCGAGCATGCCCGCGTCGCCCATCTCGCCGCCATGCGCATGGCCATGGAAGAGCGCGAAGAAGCCGACCAGCGCGGCGCCGGCCGCAGCCGGCAGGCGCAGAGCGAGCAGCACCACGAGGCCGAGCACGACGACCGAGGCGAGGATCAGCGGCTCGACGAATGGCAGGCCGACGCCGGCCATCGCCAGCGCGAAGCCTGCGAGCATGGCGCCGACGAAGCCCGCGGGCACAACCCAGACGGCCTTGCCGCCGATGACCGAAGCCCACAAGCCGACCGCGACCATCGCGAGCAGATGATCGAGCCCGAACAGCGGATGCGTGAAGCCGGCGGCAAACGAGCCGTGAGCGACCGGATCGAGATGCGCGAATGCGGGCGCGGAGCCTGCGACGAGGGCGAGGGCGGCAATCAGGATGCGCCTAACGATCATGGTCTGTCCTTTCAGCGGATGGGTTCGTGGACGGTGACGAGCTTCACGCCGTCTGGAAATGTTGCCTCGACCTGTACGTCGTGGATCATTTCGGCGATGCCTTCCATGACCTGGTCGCGGGTGATCACATGGGCTCCGGCTTCCATCAGGTCGGCGACGCTGCGCCCGTCGCGCGCGCCTTCCACGACATAGTCGGTGATGAGCGCGATGGCTTCGGGGTGGTTGAGCTTCACGCCGCGCTCCAGCCGCCGACGCGCCACCATCGCGGCCATCGAGATCAGGAGCTTGTCCTTTTCGCGCGGGGTCAGGTTCATTCCGGTCCCATCCTAGCTTGTCCAAATCTTGGGCAGGCCTGCCTGTCCATTGAGCAGTTCGATCAGAGGCACGAGCCGCGCGCGAAGAGCCAATCCATCCCTCGCGGCAACTCTGGCAAGAAGCTTGCCAGTCCCCCCGACGCTCCAGAAGCTGGCGCCGCCTTCCTGGCCGAGAATCGTGCGCGCGGCGTCGAGGTGACGCTCCGCATCCGCGCCGACGAGCAGCAGCGTCGCGATCGCCTTCGCGCCGCCGGCCGTGGCGCTGCGGGCGAGGATGGACTGCGGGTCGCCTTCGATCGCAAGGTCTTCGGCGTGGATCAGGCGCCCGTCCAGGCGGATGCGCCAGCGATCACGAAACCGCGCCTCTCGCACGCTCTCGCCGGATGCTGCCCGGCCGAAAAGAGTGGCCTCCAGGATCAGCGCGCGTGCCCCTGGCGCAAGGTCGGCCTCCACGCGCCGCCTCAGCGCCGAGCCTTCATAGACGATCGTTTCCTGCGGCAGCCAGGCGAGCGACGCACCCGCCGCGACGTCGAGCCGGCAGTCGATGCGCGCTTCGCCGCTGCCCGCCCTGTAGAGCTTTTCGCAGGCCTGCGTGGTGATCGAAACGGATGCGCCGATGCCTGCCTCAATCTCCCAGGAGAGCCGATCCCCGCCCGTCAGCCCGCCTGCCGTATTGATGAGCACGGCTTCGAGCGGTTCCCCGACGGTGCGCGGCAGCCGGATCTTGGCGGCGCCCTCCTGGTAGAGCCGCCCAAGGCGACTACGGCCTGCGAGGTGCTTGACCGACAGCTTGCCGCTCGCATCGACCCGCTGCAATCTGGGGATCGAGGCCGAAGAAGTTGATAACCCGGCACTTGTTGCATTGGGCGGCATGGGGTCCTATAGCCTCTGGGCACAAATTTCAGGCGGCACCCCGATGGGGAGGTGGTTGCTGCGGGCAGCGTGCTTTTGCTGCCAGCAACGATACGGGGGTTAGACGTGACCGACCAACTGGCCGAGACGATCATCATCAAAATCAAGACGCATGCCAGTCCTGATGCAGGCCCGATCACGCTCGACACCGAACTCGACGAACTGGGCATCCACTCGCTGGAACTGACGGAAATCATTTTCGACATCGAGGACGAGTTCGACATCCAGGTCGACATGAACACCTCCGATGCCTGGGACAAGCTGAAGAATGTCGGCGACCTCGTGGAAGCCGTTCGCGGCCTCGTCGCCCGGAAGGCCTGACCTTGGCGCTTCAGCGTCCGCGCATTGTGATCACGGGCCTCGGCGGCATCTGCGCGCTCGGGGCCGACGCCCCGTCGATCTGGTCGGCCATGGCGGAAGGTCGAAGTGGCATCGGCCCGATCACGACGACGCCTCTCTATGATCTGAAGATCGGCATCGGCGCCGAGATCAAGGGACTGCCCGATCGCGGCATCGACCGGCGCCAGCTTGTCACCATGGATCGTTTCTCGCATCTGGCCGTGCTGGCCGCGCGCGAGGCTTTGGACCATGCGCAGCTGGTCGTCGACGAGACGAATGCGCACCGCATCGGCTCGATCATTGGGGCCGGCGTCTCCGGTATGGTTACGATCGAGGAGAACTATCGCAACCTGCTGCTGCACGGCAAAAGCAGGCCCGACATCTTCACCGTGCCGAAGGTTATGACCGGTGCGCCGGCCGCTCAGGTTTCGATGGTTTGCGGTCTCAAGGGCCCCGTCTACGGCGTCACGTCGGCCTGTTCGACCGCCAACCACGCTTTTGCCAGCGCTTTCGACCAGCTGCTCCTCGGCCGCGCCGACGTCATGGTCGCAGGCGGTACCGAGACGCCGATCAACTGGGGTATCCTGCGCGCCTGGGAAGTGCTGCGGGTGCTGGCACGTGAAACTTGCCGGCCGTTTTCCGCCGACCGAGACGGCCTCGTCATCGGCGAAGGTGCCGGCATCGTGGTGATGGAGACGCTCGACCACGCGCTCGCCCGCGGCGCGCCGATCCTGGCGGAATTCGCTGGCGTCGGCATGACCGGCGATGCCTCCGACATCGTCGCGCCGACCGTCGAGGGACCCACGGCCGCCATGCGGCTCTGCCTGGACGATGCAGGCCTTGCACCGGGCGACATCGACTACATCAACGCTCACGGCACCGGCACCAAGGCCAATGACGAGATCGAGACGCGGGCGATCCGCGCTACCTTCGGTGAGGCTGCCGACATGCTTTCCGTATCGTCGACCAAGTCGATGCACGCGCATTGCCTTGGCGCGTCCGGCGGCCTCGAGATGATCGCCTGCGTCAATGCCATCCGCGAAGGCCTCGTGCCGCCGACGATCGGCTACCGCGAGGCCGATCCCGCCTGCGATCTGGACGTCACCCCGAACGTCGCCCGCAGGCGGGACGTGCGCGCGGCGATTTCCAACGGCTTTGCCTTCGGCGGCACCAACGTCACCGTCGCCATCAAGCGCTACGAGGCCTGACGAACCGGCGAGACGCTTTCGGTCCCGCCGGCGATGGCGTCAGTAGAACACACGCCGGGCAGGCGCGCGGTGGGCAAAGCCGTCGAACGGCTCGCCTGTCCTGCGCGGCACCGTGAAGATGCGCGCGAACGGATCGAAGACTTCCGCACCGCTTCGTGAAGCAGGTCCCCGCGAAAGCCCGGGTCTGGATGGTGTCGTGGTCATAGTGGCATCCTCGTTTCAGGAAGCCCCTCCCGCACAAATCGAATGCCATGCAACCGGTTAACCCGCGCTTAAGCATGCCGTTAACGCCCGTGGCTGCGGCTGCGGGAACCGCTTCATCATCCGCACGTTCTTGGCTGCGGAGATGAAACTGGAGACAAGCGCCATGCGCGAGACAGAAGATCGAGTGACAGTCGTGAACACCGGCAGCGGCAGCGGCGGAGGCGGCGTGATCGCCGGCGCGCTGATCGTGGTCGCCGCCCTGGTGATCGTGTTCTTCCTGTTCGGAGATAACCTTTTCGGCTTCGGCGGCGGCAGCGGCGACATCGATGTCGACGTCAACCTGCCCAACGTCGAGGCCCCGGCCGCAGCACCTGCGCCGGCACAGTAACGAACCAGAGCTTCGGGCCGGACACTCCCTCGTTCGGCACGATGAAGGCGGGTGCGCGAGATGATCGCGCGCCCGCCTTTTTCATTCGTCGAGCATGCGCCGCTGTTCGAGCGTCAGCGGCACAATCGATGAATCGAGCGGCTCGGCCACCGGCTGCGGCGCCGGTGCTGCGACGGGGGCAGGCGACGCGCAGGCAGCGAGGAGCGGCACAATCAAGAGAGCAAGGAAGCGCATGCCGCTTCCAAGCACATCGCGCCGGTCCGAGGAAGCCGCAAACCTGCAATGCGCGACGCGAAGTTGCCTGTCTGCGTCATGCGGGCTAGGTGCATCACGGCCGCGTGATCGCGGGCGAGGCGGAGAGGGACTTTGATCATGGCGACGATATCGATCGACGAGGCGCTGACGCGCGGCGGCGCGGGCGCCTTCCAGCGGCGGCTCCTTGGCATCTTCGGCCTCGTCTGGGCGGCCGACGCCATGCAGGTATTGGCCGTCGGCTTCACCGCCGCCTCCATTGCCGCGACCTTCGGGCTGACGGTGCCGCAGGCCCTGCAGACCGGCACGCTCTTCTTCCTCGGCATGCTCATCGGCGCCAGCGTCTTCGGCCGGCTCGCCGACCGCTTCGGCCGCCGCCGCATCCTGATCGCGACGGTCGCCGCCGATGCGATCTTCGGCTTCGCCTCCGTCTTTGCCGGCGATTTCACCACGCTCCTGATCCTGCGCTTCCTTGTCGGCATCGCCGTCGGCGGCACGCTGCCGGTCGACTACGCGATGATGGCGGAGTTCCTGCCGCCGAAGAACCGCGGCCGCTGGCTCGTCATCCTCGAAGGCTTCTGGGCCGTCGGCACCATCATCGTCGCGCTGACGGCCTGGGCGGCGAGCCTTGCCGGCGTGGCGGATGCCTGGCGCTACGTCTTCGCCGTCACGGCACTTCCCGCGCTCATCGGCTTCGGCATGCGCTTCTGGGTGCCGGAATCGCCGATGTACCTGCTCGCCTCCCGCCGCGACGGCGAGGCGAAGGCGATCGTCGACCGCATCCTCATGACGAACGGCGCGGCGCCCCTGGCTGCCCACGAGCAGCTGACGCCGGCAGCGCCTGCGCAGAAGGGCGGGCTCTTCTCGCCGGCCTTGCGCCGCCGCACGCTCTTCATCCTGGCGATCTGGTTCCTGGTCTCGATCTCCTATTACGGCGTCTTCACCTGGATGCCGGCGCAGCTTGCCAATGAGGGTTTTGGCTTCGTGCGCGGCTATGGCTTCCTGGTGCTGGTCGCGCTGGCGCAGGTGCCGGGCTACGCGCTTGCCGCCTATGGCGTGGAGGCCTGGGGCCGGCGGCGCACGCTGATCGGCTTCCTCATCCTGTCGGCCGCCGGCTGCACGCTCTTTGCCGCGGCCACCAGCCCGGCGATGATCGCAACGGCGCTGCTGACCATGAGCTTCGCGCTGCTCGGCACCTGGGGCGCGCTCTATGCCTACACGCCCGAACTCTACCCGACGACGCATCGCGGCACCGGCATGGGCGCGGCCGGTGCGATGGCCAGGCTGGGCGGGCTCGCGGCGCCGTCTGTGCTGGTCTACCTCTTCGTCCAGAGCCTTGCGGCGGCAATCGCGCTCTTCGCCGCCTTCCTGGCGATTGCGGCGATCGCGGCCTTCATGATCGACGTCGAGACGAAGCAGAAGGCGCTGCAGTAGCGGCTCAGCGTGCCGGGGGAGGCGGGTCTGCCGGCGTCTCGCCGACGCCCATGCCGATCCCCATCCCCATCCCGGCGCCACCGCCGGCGCCCATTCCGCCACCGCCGCCTGCGCGGCCGCCGCCACCCTCGCGCTGCCCGCGTCCGCCCGGCCCGCCGGAGGGCCGCGTCGGCCCTTGCGCGGGGATGATCACATCGTCTGGGATGGTGCCGAGATCGAGCACCTCGCGCACATGGTTACGCAGCGACACGACGAGCGTGCCGAGTTCCACCATGCGTCCCGCTGCCATGTCGCGCATGGCGGCCGCGGCAAGCGTGACCTGCTCGTTCGTGCCGAACAGCACCACGTCGGCCAGCGCCGCCTCCACCGCGTCGCGAATGCGCCGCGCCCGCTAGGCGCCTGGCGTCTCGCCGCCCGCGTCGATCCCGGCATCAGCAGCGTCCGCCTGCCGCTTCAGGTCGCGCAGATGCGCGGGGCTGACGGTGAGCGTGCCCGTGAACGAGCCGCCCAGCACCTTGTAGGCCGCGATCAGCGCCTTCAGCCGCTCGTTGATCTGCCGGTTCTGCCGCTCGCGCCGCTGCTGGATCGTCATCATCATGATCAGCCGCAGCCCCATGCCGACCAGCGTGACGAGCATCAGCCCCAGGAGCGACAGGATCACCGCCTGCCACGAACTGAAATCAAGACCTCGCATGCGACCGCCTCCTCGTCTCGGGCGACACTCTAGCGAGACCCGCCCGAGGCCGCGAGCGCCATCGACGTCCCCCGACCCCCACCCCAAACCCCTCCCCACAGGTGGGAGGGGGACATGCACGCGACGCCCATCCTGCACCCCCACACCAAGCACAGCCGCAACGCCCACCGCCCCCCTCCCACCTGTGGGGAGGGGTTTGGGGTGGGGGTCGCACCACCCATCCACCCTGCCCAGCTGCCACGCCCGACGCCCCCCTCCCGCCTGTGGGGAGGGGTATGGGGTGGGGGTCGCACCGCCCATCCACCCACCAGCCGCGACGCCCGACGCCTCCCTCCCCCTCGCGGGGATGGTAAGGGTGGGGTACCCTCCACCGGCACCACACCTCAAAGCCTGATCTCCCCCGCGAAGGAGACCCCCATGCCCCGCTTCCTCGCCCTCTACACGATGCGCGCCGAAAACATCGCCCGCTTCCGCGCCCTGCCGAAATCCGAGCAGGACGCGATCGATGCGAAGGGCGTGGGGCGATGGAAGGAATGGGAGGCGGAGCACGCAGCCGCGCTCGTCGATCGCGGCGCCATGGTCGGCAAGACCCGCCGCGCCACCGCCGCCGGCCTCGCCGACGCCGTCAACACGATCTGCGGCTATGTCGTGGTGGAAGCCCCCGACCTCGACACCGCCGCCGGCCTCTTCATCGACCACCCGCATGTGACGGTGTTTCCGGGCGATGCGGTGGATGTGATGCCGTTTGTGACGTGAGGGGGTGGGAGGCGCAGTGCCGCAGCTGTAATGTAAGCCTCCTCCCGGCTGCACAACAAGATATTGATGCTGGGACACCGTCTCTTGCACAGCGCTGCGCCGGCAATTTCACAAAGTACTAAGTTCTTTTAAACGCAACGGATATACAGAAGTGCCAACTCGTCTAATATAGTATCTCGAGTCGCAATGACAGACGACCTCGCAATTGAAACAAGGGTGCGAGCAGGGTGAGCGTTTATGACATCAAACCACACCGCTTTCTCGAGCGTATAGTTTTTGATGAGGGTGCTAAGCCGCCAAGAAGCGTGTGCTGTGCCGGGTTTGAGCTCCAAGCGTGGCGATGCAAACCGTTCGCCAGTCATCTCATTGAGTGGCTCCCAGACTACGCTCTTGCCGAGGCCGAGTTGACGGTCAACCACGGCAACATGTACGTGAAACTTCAGCAAGCTGCGGTGCGTGTTTACAATAGCGAAAAATATCAAAGACGAGGTGAGGCAGGAGAAATTGGTCTTCATGCAATATGTCGTGACTACTTCGGAACAATACCTATCGCACCGCGCGTATTCTATAAAAATTCATCCAACGATGTCGTTAAGTCGTTCGATATGGTGCATGCCCGCATTAGCCCAAACGATGATTTAGAATTATGGCTAGGAGAGTCCAAGCTTTATCAGGACTCAGACGATGCGATATCGGATGCTATAAGATCGGTCTCACTTCACATCGATCAGGGATTTCTCACGAACGAAAAACTTATCATCGGGCCGCAGATATCTCACAGCGCGCCGCGCTATGGGGAAATCATAGACCTTTTTAGATCTCAAACAAGTCTAGATAGACTACTGAAATCAGCTGTTTTTGCTATCGGCATATTTTCAGAAAGCGCAGCGGTTTCAGCTGCTACGTCATTAGACGACGTTTATCGTGATGGAGTGCGGAGAGAAATTGATGATTTGGCGCGAAAAATTGCTAGATCGTCGCTTCCGGGCAACATCCGCGTTGCACTTATATATGTGCCTATTGTCAGCAAGGCGGCCTTTGCAGCCGAGTTTGACCGCAGACTCAAGGGGCTGCAGGCATGATATCGCAGGCGCAGTGGCATGAGTTGGAAGGTCTGGACGGCGTAGCTCTGAAGTCACGCATTTTTGCAGTGGTTCAACAGATCGCCTCGGCCATCCAAGAGCGCGATGCTGACGACCCAGAGATAACGGGGTCTGTCCCTCGTCTAGTCGAGCTTGTGTCAGCGCGAAAAGAGCTGAATTCATACCGAGAATTGGTAAGCTCGCTGGCTCGCGCGGCAGGGCTCTGGAACTATATTGATCACGAAGTCGCTGATGTGCGTGATCACATTGTTGCAGAGTCGGTGACTGTGAAGGAGCTAGGCGATATCACTCTTCACCGTGAGCAGGTGGCAGCGCTGAACATATTGCTAGCTGGGCGAAACCTTATTCTGAGTGCGCCGACAAGTTTCGGAAAAAGCCTGCTTATCGATGCATTAATTGCATCCGAAAAATACCGAAGGATCGCAATCGTATTGCCAACCATTGCGCTTCTCGACGAATTTCGGCGCAGAATAGTTGGGAGGTTTGGAGAGGCATACTCTGTAATAATGTACCATTCGGAAGTCGCTCCAGAGGGAAACGTTATATTTCTGGGAACGCAGGAAAGGCTAATAAATAGATCCGATCTTGGTCATCTTGACATTGCCATCGTAGACGAGTTTTATAAGCTTGATCCGAATCGACAAGACGACAGAAGTATGACGCTTAACGCGGCGGTTTATCAACTTCTGCGTCGGGCTAGCCAATTCTTTTTCCTTGGGCCCAACATTGAAGGCGTCCGTTTCGCCCAGGGTAGCCGTTGGAGGTTTGAGTTTCTCAAAACTCGTTTTTCTACGGTAGCGGTAGATACATTTGATCTCACTGCTGTTCCTGATCGGGAGCGGAGGTTGGCCGACGAGGCTTTCAAGCAAAAGAACTGGCCAGCACTTATTTTTGTGTCCTCCCCAGACCGCGCAAATGGCCTAGCTGATCAATTGGCTGAGCAGTCGGAAAATGTCGGGCGAGGGCATGAGATCGCCGACTGGTTCGATCACAACTTTGGTGCGGGTTGGACGCTAAGCCGCTGCTTCCGCGCCGGCATAGGAGTTCACCATGGGCGAATACCCCGCGCGCTGGCGTCGCATTGCGTGCGACTGTTCAATGAAGAGGCGTTGCCTATAATGATTTGCACGTCGACACTGATCGAAGGTGTCAACACCGCAGCGAAATCGGTTCTTATATACGACCGCAAGATTAATAATACTGACTATGATTTTTTCACGTTCTCCAATATCAAGGGGCGAGCCGGACGACTGGGTAGGCATCAGGTAGGAGCGGTTTATCTTTTCAATTCGCCGCCACCAAAGCTCGATGTTGAAGTAGAACCGCCTCTTTTTGGTGATCTCGACGACGCGCCCGACGAATTCGTTGTCCATATATCCGATGATGATCGAACTGAACGAATCGCTGATCGCTTGGACCAGATGGCTGAGCGTCTTGATTTGTCAGGCGCGGATTTGCGGATGGCATCCAGTATTGGTCTAGATCAGGCTTTGGCGCTCCGTCAGTATGTTCAGGCAGCTTCCCGCGCTGGTGCCGATATCTTCTGGACAGGATTTCCGACTTATAATCAGATTGGCGCGGTGTGCGATTTGATTTGCAAGGTACGAAGTCCCACTTCGTTTGGCGCTAGGACATCAAAGCAGCTGACATACTACGTAAATGAGCTGCGGAAGAGACGGCCTATTGTGAGATTCTTCAGATGGTACACGGAAAGATACCAAGGAGACGATATATCACAAGACAACGTATTCAAATTCCTCAGAGCTTGCGAATATGGATTGCCGCAGCTGTTCTCGATGGTTGAAATATTTGCTTCCAAAGTCCGCCTAGGCACCGATTACGGATTATTCTTGGCTGAGCTGCCGCGCTGGTTTCGCCCGGAGGTGCTTAAAAATCTCGACGAGCAAGGAGTCCCAATACAGCTGTCGGAGAAGTTCTATCGCGATGGCGATAGTGCGTCTTTGCTAGCGACCCGCATTAGGCAGGCCGCCCTAGCATCCGATGCAAGGCTGACCCCGTTTGAAATCGAATGGATTAAGTCGGCTGTACCACGATAGCGGACGTCACATGCGCAATGTGGCGTATTGCGCCAGCTAAAGTCTAACGCTCGTTTGTCGGCGATGCGGATAGTTTCTTCCCCTCAAGTAGCGGCTGGTTCGGATCACCCATCCCCCATTTTCAACGCCTCGATAAACGCTGCCTGCGGAATCTCCACCTTGCCGAACTGCCGCATGCGCTTCTTGCCTTCCTTCTGCTTTTCCAGAAGTT
>VFQN01005367.1_pt1 | contig 15760 bp, 27 predicted proteins | sample 3512371 | NCBI WGS metagenome assembly VFQN01 (sample SAMN10412370, study PRJNA504923) | tailings metagenome | isolation source: Replicate 2 from Balatoc abandoned mine | place: Philippines: Itogon, Benguet | collected 2017-08-28
GGGGGGGGGGGGGGGGGGGTGGGGTGGGGGGGGGGGGGGGGGTGGGGGGGGGGGGGGGGGGGGGGGGGGGGGTTCACCGCAGAGTGGCCTTGCGCACACATCGCTTCCTCCTCGCACCCATCCGCACCCCTGCCCGTGTGACTTTTAAACTGGGCCGCACGTGGCGTCCACCCCGCTGTCCTCTATCACGTGGCCTCACCCCTGCCCGCTAGGGTGACAGTGAGCGTGGCCCTGGTTGCCGGCAGCAGCGCTGCCCCAAACCCCTCGCGCGTACACCGCTTCTTTCTCACACCCACCCTGCCCTGGAGACTGTTGAGCGTCACATTCACACGGACAATGATTGCTCCCGTCTATCTGGACCACCAGGTGACCGTTAGCGTGGGCCTGGTTGCCGCCAGCAGCGCCGCCGTCATCGGCTGGGCCCCGGAGGCGCAGGGCAGCGGCGTGCCGGAGGTCATGGCCTACCTCAACGGGTGCATGATGCACAAGGTGGGTGCATGGTGCACATGGTGGGCGGGTAGCACCGTTTCTCCGGACACGGTTGCACGGACGGGTACCGCCTTGAACGTGGTTATAAGGCGGAGGTCATGGCCTACCTCAATGGGTGCATGATGCACAAGGTGGGGGCCGAAGGGTTCGCAATGTGACTCTGGGGAGCGGCAGCGAACCAGTGCGCTGAAGGTATGCGTGCACAGGAAAGGAGTGCGGTGGAGAATGAAGGGGTTGGGACGCGGTGGGTTAGCACTGATTTTCCGCAGGGAAAGGGGGAAGGGCACGGGGTGTGGGTGACAGACGATAAAGGTACCCGCAACACGCGAGCGATGTGGCTACGCCGGTCGTCATGTTTTCAACACCACATTACCGTGCCGCTGGTAGTATTCATTTAACTTCATGTGTAACGCTTTTCCGTCCCGCAGCTATTCAACGTGGCCACGCTGGCTGTCAAGTTCGTGTCTTGCGGGCTGGTGGTTGCCAGCGGGCTGCCGGTGGGGCCCGAGGGGCCGCTAATACACATTGGGGCGGCCATCGGCGCAGCGCTCAGCCAGGGGCACTCAACCACCATGGGGTGAGGAAGGGGATGAGGTCGGGGCCGAGGAAAAGGGGGAACTGCGTAGGGGTAATGGACCCGTAGGTAGAGGCCGCGTACGTCGCAACACTGCGGATTTGGCTTCGTGCTCACAATGTTCTGCTTCCTGCTTCCTGATTGCGCGGCCCTTTGCATGAGGGGATTGGAGGTCAAGGCGGGGGACTACGCCCCGGGCGTGTTGTTACCAACCTCGAGCTCCGCCCCGCCGCCCCCTGCTGTCTCCTGCTGTCCCTGTTGCCCCTTGCTACCGGTACCCACAGCTTCAGCACCAGCTTCTTCCGGCGTTTCCGCAACCCCAAGGACAAGCGCGACTTCGTGACGGCAGGAGTCAGCGTGGGCGTGGCGGCAGCCTTCAACGCGCCCATCGGTGAGGGGGGAGGCATGAAGTCAATAGTACCTGGGAAGGGCGTGAAGGGTACGTGAGGTGGGAATGGCAGCAGAGCGTGGGGTAGCGTGATCTTTGGGGTGCAATTTTATAATTGAGCACGTGCTGCATTTAATTTTTCGGGCATGGCAGCTCTGGCAGGTCTGGGGGTGCGGGCCAGCGTCATGGGCGTGGCGGCAGCCTTAATGCGCCCATCGGTGAGGGAACGGGAAATTTTACTTGGATTGCAGGAGACGAATTACTAGGTGGAAGGCAGCAACACGGCGGCGTGCGAACATATCCATTGCCGTAGCTCCCTGTAACTCCTGTGCCCCGACGTGCCCCTACTGGCCACGTGACACCCAGGCGGGCTCCTGTTTGCGTTTGAGGAGGTGGCGTCCTTCTGGCAGCAGCGCCTGGGGTGGCAGGTAGGTGGGGCGCTCGATTGGGGGAGGGGGACGCGAAAGGGGTACAGCAGCTGGCTAGTTGCTACACCCACCATACCCGCTGACCCTTAATGGCCCCATGGGATGGCACGTGGGGGCACGCGTAAAACGCGAGGAAACCGTGTGAGGTGTCAGATGGCACGTGGGGCAAGCAATGCTGGTCTGCCGGGGCGTTGACCGCGCCAAGGCAGTGCATCCGGGGTCCATGCGCTCCTCTGCCGTGCACTGAGCGCTCCTGCAGCAGCGCAGTCGTGAGGAAAACATCCCTTTGGCACCACGTCTTAAGGGCCTTTACCATTGAGTTCCCACCCTTTTGCCCCGCCTCCCCCACCTGCCCCGCTTGTCCCCCCTAGATCTTCTTCGCCTGCATGTGCTCCATCCCGGCCTGCCAAATTGTCACCTGCCTTTCGCCTTGCCAGGGCAGTGCGCACGCATGCGCGTGTTTGGCTACGAACGCCAATCAAAGCCTCCATGCTACCCCTCGCGCCACCCTGTCCCTTCCCCAGATCTTCTTCGCCTGCATGTGCTCCATCCTGACGCTCAACCTCAGCCGCAGCGCGGGCAAGGCGCTGCTGGGGAAGGGATCATTCGGCTGGTTTGACAAGGAGGTCACCTTCGAGGTGGGCAGGCAGAGTCGTACAGGGTCGTTCGCGATGTCCTCTGTCGATGGGACCGCGCAGTGCGTCGACAGTTCTCCGGTTTGGCGAGGATGACACCCGGAGGGTCGTTAAAGGTCGTGGATGGTACGACATAGTGGGCAGCGGGGCAGTGGCGTCGCGTGAATCTCTTGCCCGACAATGACGTCGCTTCCACACGCTTCCACCATCTTCCGTTGCTTCCCTAATGCATGCAGCAAATCGGCATGTCCTTCTCCAGCCACGGTGACCGTTGCAACGAATAAGCAAGCAGCAAGTGTCGTCATCGTGTTTGGCTCCCATACACCCTCCCCTCCCCTGCAGCAAATCGGCATGTCCTTCTCCAGCCACGTGCTGGCGGTGGCCCCCGCCGCCGTCATCGGCCTGGTGGCGGGGCTGCTGGCCATCGCATTCACCGTGGCAAACGTCAAGGTGCGTGGGTGCGTGGACACTATTTGGGTTTGCGATTGCCGTCATTGGCCTGCTGGCGGGGCTGCTGGCCATAGCCTTCACGGTCGCCAACGTCAAGGTGCGGGGACATTCTGTCGTTCAAACAAGCACGTGTAGGCCTGCCGCTGCCATCGCCCTAAGGTGGCACACGTCAAGCTGCATGCACACGTGGCTGATCACTGCACATGTAGGCAAAACCTTTCACATGCCTGCCTGCCTAATGATTTGAACCTAAAGTGTCGCGACCCGCCGCGTCGCATTTCGCAACGCGCCCTCAACCCCACCTGGGAACTTCCCGGCTCCATCTTTGGACGTGCACCACTTGGCTGCTCCTCAGGTGACGCGCATCCGCGCCGCCCTGTCCGGCCACCTCAAGTGGAAGCGCGCCATCGAGCCGTGTGTGTTAGCTGCGGTATACATCACGGGCGTCATGCTGCTGCCGCTGTTCTCCCCCTGCACGCCAGCAGAGTGCGTCATCGACGAGGTGAGGTGACGGGAGCAGGAGGGGGGAACAGGGAAAGTGCTCTGCAAAAATCGCGACCGGAGCTCAACTGCATCCCTTGCGTGGGCCTGCAGTAGGATTGCCCAGCGTGTGTCATACCGCGGGGGTCTGCACTGCAGATGTGAGGCGTTGGCCTCCTGCACCACGTACCACACTTTCGCCCTTTGCGTCCTTAAAGTGTCCATGTCCTGAGCAAACTGTGCAACCCCGAACTGCCAAAATTGGCACTGATACCCTCCGTACTCGCCACCCTCTTCCCCTCCCCCTTCTACCCAGACCGGCGAGATGCAGTGCGGTACAGGGCTGCGCGGCCAGGGCATCCCCACGCAGGCGCCCTCCCTGCCGCTCTACACCTGCCGCGTCATAGAGCACCACATACCCTCCTCAAACGCCTCCCTCGCAAACGACACCTCCCACCTCGGCTCCGCCTTCTCCTCCTCACCCTACCCCTTCGCGCCGGGGGCCACCGCTGCCGGCGATGCCTCCTCTGGTCTGCCCTTCTCGCCCATGCCCGGGCCTGTTCCGGCGCCGCACCGTAAGGCTGGCAGCGGCGGCGTGCGGGGGAGTGGCGGCGGCGGCGGGGGAGGCAAGCCGGGACCGTGGCTGCCGGGCGGAGGCGGATCCATAACGCCAGATGACAAGTCCAACGGCACGGCGACAGTGTTCTATAACCAGCTGGCAACGCTGCTGTTCAGCACAGGTGCGTTGCAGTCTGTGTGCGTGTACCGTATGTCCTGCTGCCTTCACACCGTCTCACTCCTTCCCCTCGCGCCGTCGCCCCCAGGCGGGGAGGCATCAAGCACCTGTTCGTGCGCAGCCCATGTCCCCTGACCCCATACTCTTACACACCAGTGCTAGCAATACTCTGTTTCCCCCATTTCAATATATTTCTTTCCAGTACACAAGCTTCCCCATCTTCCCCTCCCTGTCCCTCGAAAGGCGAGGAGGGCATCAAGCACCTGTTCCCTCGTGGCACCTGCCCCTGGCATCCCATGCCTACCCACGTTCGCAGTACTTTGTTTCCCCCCATTTCGGTACCCTTGTTTCCAGTAAACGGGCTTCCCCACCTTCCCCCCCTGTCCCCCGAACAGGCGAGGAGGGCATCAAGCACCTGTTCGCTCGCGGCACGCACCGGCGCTTCGGCTACCGCAGTCTGCTGGTGTACGGCACCTACTACTTCGTGTTCGCGGTGCTGGTGGCGGGCAGCGCCGTGGCCAGCGGCCTGTTCGTGCCCATGCTCATGATAGGGGCGGTGCTGGGACGCATCTTCGGGCTGGCGACGGTGGACATTGCGCAAGGCCTGGGCACGAGATGGTCCGTGGGTAAGTGTAACCTGTTTGACAGGGCCGGGGGCAGTTGCTGGGTTTGGCGGCTGGGGTCATGGGTATGCAGCAGGTGTGCTTTGGGACGGTGCAGGTCAGGGAAGGGGCGGGTGTGGCTATTGGCATGGTAACGCGAACCAAGGGACGGCGGAGCAGGAAGCTGAAGGTAGCATGGGCTGCATCTTGAGGCTGTCCGCGGTTAACATGGGCATGGGAAGAAGTGGGCGGTTGGTGACTGCGTGCCGATGAGGGGCTGTAGAGCTCAGCCTCTCGGGGAGCAGACAGGTCTTAACTGGTAGGGCGACTTGCGTGTGCGGTACTCGTAAGCAAGGGGTGGGGCTAGGGAGGGGGCGTGGTTGCCACACCAGTGGGTCATGCGGGCACCAGACTTTGGGTAGGGCTTCGGGCTACGGCACGATGATGGTTCCGGCCTCTCCACTACTATTGACAGTCAGCAATTCGCCTATATGACGGCTGCCCTTCCCTGCCCGACACTTCTGCCCCTCCAGACGCCCCCGACGGGCCCTGGACGTGGATCGACCCCGGCGTGTTCGCGCTGGTGGGCGCGGGGGCCTTCATGGGCGGCGTCACGCGCATGACGGTGGCGCTGGCGGTCATCATGATTGAGGTGGGGAGAGGATGACGTATGATACCAATGCGGCATAATATTGAGTGAAGGGGGCACAAGGGCACGGGTGGACCCAGATGGCCTCGAACGGACCGCCGACGGGCTGCTGCTGTGAGCTGGTGGCCATAACCGGTCTGGTGGCCCTCCTGCCTCACGTGCCATGCTAACACACGCCCCATGCTAATGTACATACCGTCAGGTGTCCTCCCATGTGCACATGCTGCTGCCGGTGCTGGTGGCGGTTGTGATAGCCCCCCTGCTTCACATGCCATGCTAATACGTAACCCTGCTAACACACATGCCCCAGGTGTCCTCCGACGTGCACATGCTGCTGCCGGTGCTGGTGGCGGTCATGGTGGCCAAGTGGGTGGCGGACGCAGCAACACATTCGCTGTACCACGGCCTGCTGGAGGTGAGGTTCCGTGGAGGGGGCGTAACCGCAGAGCGGCAAAGGGGGGGGGGCAGAGGGTAGTGCACGTGTACAGCGGGTTGATTGAAAGGAGTAGGTGCCGTGGGTTACTCGAACTACCACGGCCTGCTGGAGGTGGGGGTCTTTGACCAGGTGTTGCAGTGTCGGCAACATGTGGGCCCGGTAGCACAACACTCACGAGGACCTATACCATGGCTTCATGTTTATACGAGCGGTCGTCCATGGTGGCACATGTCATCTCACCAGCGCTTTTGCACCAGGCCCTGACCCGCGCTGCCCCTCTCCTCCCCCTCTGCAACACCCGGCCCCCCGCATGTCAAGTGCGGTCCCCTCCTGCACGCCCAATTCTACCAACGCGTCCGCACTACCCTCCCACCCGCACTAGGGCACTAAGCGCTACCCCCACCATGTGCCTCTGGACTCCTCCTTCGCAGGTCAAGTGCGTTCCCTTCCTGCCCACGGAGCCGGTGTCCGCCTTCAGCCTGGACCTGCTGCCCGTGTCGTACGTCATGCACAGCCCCGTGGTGTGCCTCAAGCAGCGCATGACGGTAAGAGGGGAAGAGGGGGAGAATAAGCGGTAGGATGACGGACGACTTCTGGGAGAGGGGAGGCCTTCTAGTGGGGTTCTGTGCGACTTGCCGTCGTGCACCACGTGCTGCCCAGCGGCAACGTACGGTAACCCCCATGTGCACAACCCGTGCTGCTAGGCTCTTGCAGCCACAACGCAAACGCACATGGAGGCACACACACCTAAGCTGTATCCCTTCCATCGTTCCGTACCTTCCACCCGGCGTCCTACCCACACGCAGGTCCGCGAGCTGACCGAGGTGCTGCGGCGCTGCAAGCACAACGGCTTCCCCGTCCTGCGGGACGGCGGCCACCCCGGCCCCCCGCCCGACCACCCCACACACCACGCCTACGCCCACCTGCACCCCGCTGCGCCCCCGGGGCACCACGTCCCCGGGGGGGCTGCCACCACCACCCCCGGCCCACTCCCCACGTCCACCCTACCCCACAGCCTGGCCATCTCCGTCGCGGGGGCGCCGGCGGGTCCCTTGGACACGCGGACGCCGTTTGCGGCGGGGGCGGCGGTGGCGGGGGCGGGGGTGGCGGGGGCGGTGGGGTTAGCGGGGGTAGGGGGGCCAGGGGCAGGAGGGCCAGGGGGTGCGAGCGGCGGTGGGTTCTACCCCGGGTCTGGCGGCGTGGCGCCGGGTGCTCCGGGGTCTTGCTGCGGGCTGGTGACGCGGGGGCACCTCATGGCGCTGCTGCAGAAGGTGGTGCTGGCAGGTGCGTGCTTGCTCCAGTCCCATGCCGTATAGCAAATGTTATGTTGAGACAAAGACAAACAAATGAGCAATAGCACGGGGATGGGGTGTGCGGTGACGGGCGGGAGTCTGGAGGTTTTCTGTGCAGTTGCAGGGAATGCACCACGGACGGGAGTGCGGAACTGGGTGGCAAGGATCGCAGCTCCGTTGTGCGTCGCAGTTCCTGCGTGCGTGGCCGGCGCCTCCTGCACATCATCTTCCACAAGCTACCGTGTGTCATCATGGGTTTCGTTTCACCTCCTGCCTTTCCTGCAGGCCGCGTGGACGGCCTGGAGGTGGACTGGACGGAGCTGAACCGCAAGATGATGGACCCGGTGGCCTCGCAGCGCTCGGTGGCGCGGCAGCAGGTGGGGAGGTGGTGCTGGGGCACCGTGCAGGGGTGCCATGTGAACAGCTGTGCACAGTGGCCTCGCAGCGCTCGGTGGCACGGCAGCAGGTGGGGGGCTGGCCGTTGGGGCGCTATACAGTTGCAGTGCGCTCTGGACCGCGGAACAGAGGACTGGGAACAGCGGCGGCGTTGCCAGATAGCAGCAGGCGGGGCCGAGCCCCGCCCGCCCAATGGGCTGTGCTGACTCTCTTATTGAAGAACTCCTCTGCTCGCCGAACTCCTCTGCTCGCCGAACCCCCGTCCCCCTCCCCATGCAGATGGCTGTGCTGGCTCGCGAGATGACTGGCGACGCCCCTGGCCTCGGGGGCATGGGCTCCGGCGGCAGCGGCTCCCTGCTGTACTCCAGCCTGGAGGCGCTGGGGCTGGGGGCAGGCAGGGGGCAGGGCGGACAGGGGGCACAGGGAGGCTCCGGCGGCGGGAGCAAGCACGGGCTGCTGCCGGGAGGGCCCAGCTTTGGAGGTGCGCGTGCTTTGGGCTGTGGTGGTTAGGGGATGGCCAGCAGCCCGGTCTCGACCGCTCTGCACGTCTGTTACTGTGTTGGCTGAAGCCCTCCCCGTGACCCAGAACCCTGTCCCGCGAGTCCTTTGCCCGCTGTACTCATAATCAACTCGACCGGTTGGTGTGCTATGTCGACCGCCAGGCGAGGGCTACGACTACGGCGGCTTCGGGCTGCTGGCCTCCGCCTCGCAAGAGAACCTGGGGGCGGCGGCACACCCCGACCCCGCCACTGCTGCTGCTGTCACATCCCCCGGAGCCGCCGGGCCAGCACCAGGGGTGCCCTCCCTTGCTAGCCCACCCGCCGCAGCCACACCGGGTACAGGGTCAGCAGCTGCTGCAGCAGCGGCAGCAGCAGCAAGCAGGGGCCTCAACGGAGGCAGTGCCCCTGGAGGAGGGCCCCTAGCCAACGGCGGGGGGCTCACCTTTGGGGACGAGCTCGGGAGCGGCGGCGTGGGCGGGCTGGGGTCGCCGGCGGGCGCTGTACGGCAGGGCAACGGCGTGGCGGGCGGCGGGACGTTGCACGGGGTGGGGGCGGGCGGCGGGGGAGGGAGGGGAGGAGGTGGCGGGACGCTGGAGTCGAGCGTGATCGACCTGACGCCCTACATCAACACTAGCGCATTCATGGTGGGTTGAGCTGGGAGGGTGTATTGTGTTTAGTACGGCAACTTAAAATGCGCTGGGTCTGAGAGGCTACATTGGTCAGTGACAGTACGGCTTTGCCACTGACGCGTGTGGGTTTGTCCCGCTGACCTCCTGCCCCCCAGCCGCCTTTCCAAAGCAACAGGACTGCTACCATTCCTTGAAGCTGCCCTACCCTTCGTTCCCCCTACCCACCCCCAGGTCCCCGACTCGTTCTCCGTGGAGCGCACCTACCTGCTGTCCCACAGTCGTCTCCCAACACACGTACACAGTCTCTGAACTCAAACTCAAGACCTCCCCGCCGTTGTTGCCCCCCTTTCCCTAGGTCCCCGACTCGTTCTCCGTAGAGCGCACCTACCTGCTGTTCCGCACCATGGGCCTGCGGCACCTTGTGGTGGTCGACGAGCAGCACACCGTGCGGGGCATCGTCACGCGCAAGGACCTGCTGGGGTACAGGTGGGTGGCGGGCACGTGGGGTGGCAGTAATACTTCAAGGGGTGGTGTCACAGACAGGAGTTGGGCCTGCTGGGGTTACAGGTGGGTGGGTGGTGGGTGCGCGTGGAACGCTGGGAATGTTTGCTAGGTGCCAGGGAGTCACGGGAACGCTGACACCTGCACGCGCAAGGACCTGCTGGGGTACAAATGGGTCAAGGGGGGCTGCTCGGGCGAGGAAGGGTCGGCATGACTGCGGGTGCGGCGGTGGTGACGTGCTCTTGCACAACACGCCCCGGGCTGCCTTCCAAGCCATAGTGCACAACACTCCTGCACCCTACCCTGCATCCCACCCTTCGCCCCACCCTTCGCCCCACCTGCACCACCACCCCCAGGCTGGACGACGCGCTGGCCCTTTCTTCCATTTGGCACACCTTCCCTACAGACAACAGACCGGATCTGTCTTCCTTCCAAACGTCTCCACATCCCACGCCCTGCACCACCCCCCCCACAGGCTGGACGACGCGCTGGCCCGCGCGCTCAACGGCTCGCAGCACCACGGCCCAGGGGCCGGGGGGCCGCACCACGGCGGGACGCTGCAGCGGCGCGGCAGCGGAGGGCCATCGCACCCCACGCAGGTGCGCAAGTCCCTCTGCGCTGCATCGTGTGTCGTGCTTGCTAGATGTCCCGCGTCCCCTGGAGCTTGTCCCTTCCGCCTGTGTGCTTCAGGGCTGCGGTGCTTGCGGTGCTTCAGTGGTCGGATTCCTTTGGTGACCGCAAAGCCTGTGTTCCATCGGCCTGTTCTCCTCGCCCACACGTGCCCTGGCAGGCCGGCATGCGCTCGCTGCTGCTCAGCGGCAACCTGTGGAGGCCATCACGCTGAGGACTGAGGGGAATGACACGTACGCCTCGAGGAACCACCTTGATCTTTATTCCGTACACAGGTGGATTTGCCCGTGTCCGGCACACTATGGTAATGAGTTTGAGTATTAGCAGGGAGGTGACGAGGGTCAGCGAGGGTGTGTAAGAAGGCGTCTTCGGGGTGTCAGGTGAGCGTACCCTGCTGGTAGAGGCAGGTTGCCGAAGGCAGCTGCGGCACGGTTAAAGGATGAAGTAGCAAGCTATACACGATGTTTGTAGATGCAGCTGTAGGGCAGGTGTAGCCGTGAACGTATGGCACGAGTGCTGCGGTGCAGATGTTGAGATGCGGAGCAGTGTCTGTCCCCGTGTTGGGCGCAGAACCTGGCGCATGTCTGGACTTGTGCTCGGGAGCACCGTGAGGCTTTCAATCCAGGAGTGCGGTAGGTCTTACTACCCCTGTGAAGCAGCAGCTCCCCTGCTGTATAGTGTAAGGCGAAGCTGGTCGATCATTTGCTGGGCGAGTACGCACTACGCACGAAGTACGGGTAAATAATTAGATTTTCGGTTGGTAGTTACAGCGATGGACACTCGAGTTGTGGCCTTGCAGGGTCGTAAACTCCGTCCCGCCGCCCAAGTGTAATTACCAGCCTACCGGTTACCGTGCGCCTTATGCGTCCGTTGGCTGTGCCAGGCTGTGCTAACTAGTTGGCAGCTGGCACGCCCAGCTGGCTCACCGAGAAGGGTGCATATTATGCGTGACAGTACCACCTGAACGCCACTCCTACTGAAGCCTATGCACCTGATGGCAAGTTCTGTGGGGTGAGGGCAGTGCATGCGCCGCAAGGGGTCTGGTCGCCGTCCCCTGTTACAAAATTGGACTTGGCACGCACACACAGGTCACACTCCTGGCCACTGGCGTGGCCACAGGGGCAGGACGCACCAGGTGCCCTGTGCAAGGAAGTTCCAACCCTGACTGCCAGGCTAGGTACAGCAATATGCAGTGCCTGGCCGCCGATCGCTCATGCACTCTCAGGGAGTTCAGCAGAACACTCACACTCAATCAACGTCGTCCAGACGTACTGCGGGTGCCGTACTGCTGTGCAGGGTTTGCAGTGTGAGACCCCAATCCAGCGGACAGAACCATGGAGCTCGTGGCAGGCTACGCAAAAGCTCTTGGCTTTGGCCAAGACGCCGCAAGCCAGGGTACACATCCTACCGTATCGCAGCACCCCAGCACGTTCGGCCGAGTTGGCCGAGTTCGCGCCTGGCCCTCAACATGCGGACTGCTCCAAACGTCGGACTGGCCGCAAAACAGTTGAATGGCCAGGTAGACACCAGCACGTCGCCACGTCGTCGTTTTGCACACATCACTCCTCCTCCCCGGGCCCCTGCGATGCCCAGAACCCAGCGCCCCTCCCATGCAAATGTTTGATGCACATCATTGGTAGCCTTCTCAGCCGTTTATTGGTAAGTTACACGTGCAGGCTGTAGCCTTTCAACACGATGCACTACACAGCTCCTGCCGGTGGGCCCTACTCCGCCTTGAGCAGTGCCTCCAGCGCCTCCGTGCAGTGCCACTGCATGGCGCGGGCCTGCTGGATGCCGCGCTCCTGCGGAATGAAAGGTTGGAGAACAGAACACTAGTAACGCGAGGAAGAGGTGGCAGTACGGGGGACAAAGTACGGTACTAGTAAACGCTAGAGAAGGGGCATGCATCAGGGCGGGAGGGGGATGTGAACAGCAAAGCGGGAGGTGGGTGTAAACAGCAGACCGGCAAAGGACTTGTCGAGGGGAGTGGAGGGAGCGGAGGGTACGGAGGGTACCATGAGAAGCGCGCGAGGAACGCCTGGCTCCCTGACGCCTCATACGGCGTCCAACTGGCTGCAAGCCCTTCCCAGCATGCACGCTGCTGCCCTGCTACTGCCCCATCCGCTCCCAGACGTTTTCGTGACTCCCTAACGCCTCACACGGCTTCCTCGTGTTTCATCCGAACCCGCTCCCTCCACACGTGCACACCATGATGGCAAACACCACTACCGGTAGTCCACCACCTCACCCACCTCCATCGTGTTGGCCCTCGCCGCGAAGAAGCTCCGCAGCAGCTCCTCCACCGTCATGTCGCCAACGGCCTGGGGCTCCAGCTGCACGCAGCCGGAACAAAGCATTACGAAATCGTCAAGCACAGTATATTTTCAATATCAAACCAAGCAAACATGAAGGCGGCGGGCGCATTTGCGGACAACATGCAGATGCGCTGATCGCAGCAGGATTTGTGGGTTTCTTGTGCTTGTGTTGGACACACGCACTGGTTGCGAGCCTTCAGCACATGTCCGCACATCCTCCCTACAGTGCCCTTTCCTGCCTGCCCTGGGTGCACCAGCCCATCGGGCGCCATCGCCTGCACGGTCGCCCTCGGGCTGCCCCTGCCAGTCGGACCGCAACCCCACCCCACCCCGCGTGCAGGCACCAGCGTTTCCGTGCTTCGCTGACGCCTTACACGGTTTCCCCGCACCCCACCCCACCCTACCGTGCGTGAGCCCATTCTGCAACCCGTGCCAGCCTCAACACCGCAGTGTGTAGCCGCCAGGCTCATCCCCGCTATAACGATATCTTAGTACGGCCATGCCTGTTGCTTTTCCTCCACTTCTACCTTCCATCTGCTACCCATGACGAACGGGTGTGTTACGTAGGCACTCACCTCCACCGTCATCTCCACCACGCCCCCGAGCTTCACCTTGTCACCCGCATGCAGCTCGTGAGACACTGCAGGGTCACGGCACGGCTTTGGTTTTAGACAGGTTAAACTGTAGGGTCGTGCGCAACGTCAGAGGCGAGTGGTATGCTTCCAGGGCCTACGGCTGGGAGGGGGGACACTCAAGCAGACTACTGCACGAACCCCGCAACGGAGCAGTCTGACTGGAAGTTGGGATGCCGCTACGCTGGCATGCGCGTGGCTGCAAAAAACAAGCAAATACTTTGGTCGTGTAAACAAGGCTTTGAATTTTCATGGACTCGTCAGTGACATCGCCGGAGCAGCGGCCTCACCGTAAGGCAGGAGTTTGCCCCCGTCGTTGACCTGTGTGCCGTTGGAGCTGTCCAGGTCCCGAACACGCCAGCTGTTGCCGTCCCATTGAAACGAAGCGTGCATCTCGCTTATGTCAGGTTTGAAGAGTGAAATCTGCACGTATGGCAGGGTTCGTCAACCTTCGTCTGTGCCGCCTGTCTAGCCGTGTGAGGCAGGGGGGCGGTGGTGTGGCAGTGCCCCACCCCATCGCAGGTCTACACACCGTGTTCTTCTGCGAGGTGGAAGACAACAAAACGCAAAGGATTACGCACGCGAAAATTGTCCCTTTCCGCTAGGAGATGGTAACCCATTTGCCCAGGGGCGAGCAACAGGAGTGCCATCACACAGGACGGCTGCGCCCCAGGTCACGCGGCCTCACCTTCTTGCTTCGCCCAACGGTGATAGTGAGCCCCAGCGCCTTCGACTCATACACTTTCCCTTTGCTAAAGCCGTCAGTTATTGTCAAACGTAGGGAAGGAGGCGCGTTGACGTCGTGCTTTGCCATGCTATTACCGCGGGAACCTGCCTGCAACGTGGATGTCAAGCTAAGTTGATGGTAATTTGCTTCAAAATGCACTGCAAGCTGCTATGTTCCACTGCGGCTGCCTGTTGGCGCAGCTGCTTTGCGTCTGTTGAGTCAGTTTGCAATTTGCAGTGTCGTAAACTTTTCCGATCCCGGCGATTCAGGCTGTGTTCGGTCGCTTCACCATTGGGGTGAAGTGTCTACTGACATTAGGGAAGCCGTTGTTTTCGCTGTCCTGTGAGAAAGTCCCGGCCTAGCCCAGGTCATTTTGGGCAACTCCCCCGCCTTGTGCTAGCTATACGTTGTACCAATATGACGCTTGGGGAGGCTTATCTCAAGGATATCCTGCGGCCTCCGCCGACGGGCTTCATGCCCGCGAACGTGGCCCATCCTTACCAGAAGAGCTTCTACACATACGCTACCAAGAAGCTGTTCCCGAAGCACTGGTTCCTTCTGGCAGGCTTCACCTTCACGCTGACCCTCTATGGCGCGCTGGATAGCCTGCGTGATGCCGGCAAGAAGAAGGCTTTCGACGAGGCGGTTGCCGCTGGCAAGCAGCCATGTGAGTAGGCCTATCAGACTACTTAAGGATCTGTTTGATGCGTCTCGGATGGTCTCTGCGCCATACTCTCGGACCTTGATGGGGTGGCGTGACCAGCGGAACCGATTCTGTCCGCACGGCGAGCCCGTGAATGAAACACATGCTGTCAGAGTAACGTGGTATTGTTGATTGCCCTGTCCCCTGAATGCAGACACCGCGGGAGGCCACTAGATGACCAGCTCTGGAGTGGGGGCAGCGGAGCTGGGGCTCGGACATTGCAGCAGCAGCGGCTCGGAGAAGCGGCTGATCGGCTTATCTACAGCTTGTGGGGGCTTATGGGGCAGTGCAGGCACCCAGACAGGGTGTGTCCTTCTTGCTGGGGAACACCATGTCCAGAGTGTCGTGGGTTACATGGCGGGGGTGCGGTCGGGCGGCAGGGATCTGTGCCGCTCACACGGTACAGTGTGGACGGGACAATTAGGGAGCACAGGTGGTAGGAAGCTGTGCATCTTTGCAGGATGGCAACTGTAACACAGAAACGTTGTGTGTGACACGCTCACTCCGGACCCTACTGCACATGACTGCACATGAGCTGGGCAACGGACGCAGAAGCATGCAAACAGCAGTGACGGCCGAAACCCGCGTCCACTCCGGAAGTCCGCTTCGAATTCGCTGTCAACATCCTGTAACAGCAGGAGGGGCCCTTCAGCGGCCTCAGGACCGTAGGTGTAGCAGGATGCGGTGGAGGGAAGGAGGGGAGCAGGGGAGCATAGCTAAGGCAACTACCGTAGACTGCGAGCGCCAAGGTGGTTACGAAGGAAGTAGCGTGAGAGGCTGGAGCTCTGGACCCAGGACCGTAGGGGTGCATGGCTGCCGGTCTGCCAGCCGGCTCAGGGGGTGAGCTGCTGCAAAGAGGCAGGGGAGATTGGCCGAGGCGGCGGCAGACCACAGGGGGCTACGCGGTTGGCGCCCCGCACTGCCCAGCGAGGAAGCGCACATCGAGAGGAGGCCCCAACGGTTGTGCTCCCCTGTGGTGTTCATTAGCTCAGACGACTCATCAATCTCGTTGCTTGGGTACAGCCTGGGTAAAGCGTGCCATGGGCCTACCGGTATGGGATCATCAAGGAAATCTGAAGTCGCAGAAGCGGCGAGCAGTCATGCATCACCTGCACGACTTTGCACGGTGAGGCACCAACGAGTAAGGCACAGGCTCAGGTAACGGCCCCTCATGATCGCAGGTCATGTGGCATCATCCTAGGATGGCACAACGTACCGGTATTGACACGTGCCTGGGACGCGAAGAGCCTTTCTGTCCTGGAAGCCGTGGAAACATGCAGCGGCAGGGAAGAGCGTAGGCCGTAGGGTGGCAGGGTGCAACCGGCATGGAGGCCGACGGGAGCAGGGGGCCCGGTGCGAACCCCTGCACGATACTAGCCTCAGCCAGGAGAGTAGCAGTTGCAAGAACCAGCGTAAATGCAGCCGGTTCCGGTACGGGAGAGGGGGCCAGGCATCCAAGCTGTCATGTGGCCGCACAGGGCGGTACAGTTGTGTGTTGTTTTTTTTTTTTTTTTTCAGGAGAAGGGTTATGGGATTATCGGAGACCTATTTTTTGCGGGTAGGTCCTC
>VFQN01005368.1_pt1 | contig 15756 bp, 23 predicted proteins | sample 3512371 | NCBI WGS metagenome assembly VFQN01 (sample SAMN10412370, study PRJNA504923) | tailings metagenome | isolation source: Replicate 2 from Balatoc abandoned mine | place: Philippines: Itogon, Benguet | collected 2017-08-28
CCGTCCTTCATGCCACCCCACACTCCTTATCCGGTCCCCTGCCCCACGCCTCCCTTCGCCCCCAGTCCGTCCTTCATGCCACCCCACACTCCTTATCCGGTCCCCTGCCCCACGCCTCCCTGCACCCAGTCCGTCCTTCATGCCACCCCACACTCCTTACCCGGTCCCCTGTCCCCACGCCTCCCTTCGCCCTACCAGCACCCCTTCGTGGATGTGGTGCCCACGCGCTAGCCAGTTACCGGTATACCGTAGCTGTTGAGGATACGGTTGTGGGACGCCTGAGACATGCCTGTGAGAACGGTGCAAAGTACATGACAAGCACGACGTGGTTGATGCATGCGGATACTTGACGGTGCGTGTGCGTGTGTGGCTGGGTAGCGCTTCTGCCGTTGACATGATGGTCATGCATGCATTGTGCACTGTAACTGTGCGACGCCGACTGCACACCCACCCAGCCCTCACCAACCCCCAAGGTCGCAAGGTGTTAACGCTGATTGGTGAGGGTGGGAGGTAGGTGAGGTACCGGTACCTTGGGCCACTGCAACACGTTGATCCAGTCCCCGTAACAAAAACGGTATGGTCCTTGGCAGCCTGTCTGCTTCCCAGCCCTTTCTCTCGGTGCACCTCCTAGCTGTGCACACCCTGCCTCAGTGTCGTACGTGTGCCTGGCACGCTCCAACTCCTCTTCATGTCCCCCTGTCTCGTTCGGGTTCCTCCGCAGCTGGAGGAAGTGCCCTTTCACGGTGCCGAGATTAAGGCACCAGAGGTGGTGGAAGGCGGCCTGCCCCCGTCGTCCCCAACGTCCACGCTGGCGGCATCAGTCAAGCGGGTACCACTCTCCCGCCCCTCCGAGCACAGATTTTGGGCCACCTGCCAGGTGCAATAAACCCCTCCAAATACCAAAAACCAAGGATACCACGCACATCACCGCGTAGCCCTTGACGTGTACTAGCAGTTTTTGGTATTTGACCGGCCGTACAGCAGCTGCCGTACAGGGGCGTTGAGTGCGCAGAATGGGACCTTCTGCCCACACGGCCTTAGTTCAGGCGATAGACTAATAATAAGGGTGTAAGGGGGAGCGGTTCTACGACTGTTCTCAAACCCCTGGCCCAAGGCTGGGGAAGTAGTACCCGCTTGGCATCTGTGGCCGCAAGCACGACGGACAAGGTGGACAGCTGGGGCCGCAGCAGCGAGGTGCGTCAGCCTTGTGCTGCATGCAGCTTGTGTTCACGGCCCCTGGGTAAACGGCGTAGTACACACTGCCATACGCGTGCATAGCGGCGGGGGGGGGCGCCGAAATCTCGGGGTATTGTTACCCTCTGCTTGTCGTCAGTACCGGTACGAACAGGACGTGCACCGAAATGCTCCTTGCCGCGAATATCTTCAAGCAGTATGGCTGATGCTCTTATAACAGCAGTAGATAGCTGTCGGCAATCATGGCTCTGACTTCCGTTCGTGCCTTCCGGGCGAGTCCCCAGGCTCAAACAGCAGCGCGCTCTCGCCGCGCTTGCGTCCGCGTGAGCGCGAAGGCAAAGCTATACAGCAACCCTGCTAGCCGCGGCAGGATCGTCGAGTGGTACGTTCAGGAGCTCGGCAAGGGAGATGAGGTGGAGGTCATCAACCTGGATATGCGCGAGAAGCGGGAGCACAAGTCGGAGTGGTTCTTAAAGGTGTGACAGAGAGGGAAACCTGTACGGGTGCCCAGCGGCGGCAATTTCCTTCCTAGCCCTGCTGCTGCCCCCCGGACGCTGTTTGGTGCCCCTCCCTGCCACGCGGCACGGTCCGCTGGCCCCACGCAGGTCAACCCCTTTGGCAAGGTACCTGCCCTGGAGGATGGGGACCTGAAGATGGTGAGGTTGCGGAGTAAGGGCGGAGCTGCGCAGTAATGCAGGCGGCAGGCGGCAGGGCCTCGCCCTGCCCGCCAGCTTGGCGACGCTAGCTCCTTCTCTGTTCTGCCTGGCCGGTGTTGGCCGTCGGTATCACTTGGCGCAAGAAGCATTGCCGCATCCCAGTGCAATTTAACCCCTGCAACAGCATTCGCCCCGTCCACGCACGCCTTTCCTGGGCGATCGGGGGAACTTCCCTGATGGCGGCATCCTGCTGCACTCACACATACCGGTACCTTGGCGCGCTGCATGCCCGCCTGCGGTCTAGCTTGGCCATCAAGAATGGCCGTGTCGGCCCCAACATGTTAAAGCCACTCCGTAACCTGTCCGAGCGTTGGACTTTCCGCCACGCTTTGACCGGGACGCCATGGACGCGGGCCCCTAACCAGGCACCCTCTACTCCCTTGGCCAGTGTGTGCTAACGTACTGCATGTGCTCTACCCCACCCCCACGCCGCCCTGCAGTCCGAGTCGGGCGCCATCCTGCTGTACCTGGCCGACAAGTGGGGGCAGATCCGCAGCCCCGCCGAGCGGGCGCGCGCCGCCCAGTGGGCGCTGTTCGCCAACAGCACCATGGCCAACGCGCTGTTCGTGGAGCAGGTGGGGGGCAGGGGACCGGGGCATGGCACGGTGTCGGCACGGCGTTCGTTTACGGTACTCGGCCAGTGGCCCATGGCTACGAAGGTGGCCAACGCGCGGGAAACGATGGGGCAGGGAGGTTTGGTAAGAGCGACAGGGGGACAAGGCAGGACAGATCAATAGGATGAAAGGAGTGCGTTGAGTGTATACGTGAGCGGGCTGGGTGTGGGCAGCATGGGACATGAGTCCTCGAATGCAGTCAGAGGCTTCGGGGCGTTACGGAGCGTTGGGTGTCTGGGGTAGAGCGGCGCGGGCAGTTGCGCTTGTGCGTTGTCTAGTGATTGTGCTGGCAGCCCTCGGTACAGCGACGTGGGCGAGGAGCGGTCTGGGTGGTTGCTGATGCTATGGGGAGGGACCAAGTGGGCCAGCACCCGGAGTCGACACGTGTTTGTGAGGTGGGTCGCACGAAATGCCAGTGTACGACCACTGATTCAAGCTGTGGCACATGCACGCGAGCACGGAGCAGCTGGTGTACGGCAGGGTGGGGGGGTCTTGGGTATGTGCGGTGCGACAGGGGTTGCCTCGGGGCGTGGACCGGCCGAAGGGGGTGTGGCTGGCTGCATGCTCGCACGCATCAGGGCCGACCGTCCTGCAGCTCGCTCTCTGCTCACGTGGCTCACAAGCATCACAAACGGCATCATGGCTTTTACACTCTCCGTCAGTGTTTCACGCTGCCCAGTCATCACTTGCCACTTGTATGCATCGTTACCCAGTGCACTCTGTCCATATGCCGTAGACAAAGTTGAAACAGCACGATTCTTAATGCAGACCGCTCTCCTCCTATCCCCCAACACCACGTGTGCCCCGAACAGCAGCATTTGCTTTTCAACTGTCAACACGGCCGCAATCATTTCCACGTGCGGCCCCAGCATCACCTCCCTCACGCCTCAACACGCCAACCTGCCCATACCCCTACCACCCTCTTCACCACCCCCCTTCCTCGCCTCACGACTCTGCCTGCCTAATCGCATGTCTACGCATGTCCCACCGCCATTACAACACCACCAACACCACTGTGACCATCTCGCACACTCCTCCTCGCCATGCCACACCCGGGCCCGCCACACCCTGCTCCCGCCCTCCGCCTTCCCGCAGTTCCGCGAGCGCTCGCTGCCCGACGTGCTGGGCACGCTGGACGCCCTGCTGGGGCGGCAGCCCTACGTGGAGGGCCAGGCCTTCAGCGTGGCGGACGTCATGGTGGGGGCCTACCTGCTGTACATACCCGCCTTCCTGCCGGAGGTGGGTGATGCAGGGGGGGGAGGACGGGGCTGGGTGTTGGGGTGTGCGGTTGCGGCGAGGGTACGGAGGAGTGGCTCATGGGGGTGCTGCGCCTGCTGCTGCTTGTGTTGGGGGGTGGGAGGGACGAAAGGATGCATCCCCATTGATTGTCTGTATTACGCCCCCAGTCGTCAGCTGCACAATGTCCTCACCGCCCCTCCGTTGCCCTGCCGCTGCCGCCCCCACGCAGGTCGACCTCAGCCAGTGGCCCAACGTCAGCGCCTACATGAAGAGGTGGGCCGGCGGGAGGAGTTGGGCGCATGCAACGCAAGTGCGCGTGCATGCGGCGGCACGAGGGCATGCAGGCACGGGCACGTGGTTCGGGCGTGACACAAGGGCACAAGAGCGCCACGCGTGGCCACTCGTCATTACCTTCGGTTGCCGGTTTCCATGGCCCTCTGGTGTCGCTGCACGTCTGTTGCTCACCTCCTGTTATGCACGCTGCTATGAACGTTGCCTCCTCCCTTGCTCCGCAGGCTGGCTGAGCGGCCCGCCTGCGCCGCGACGGTGGCCGCGCGGGCCCAGCAGAGGAAGGCCGAGACCGCGGCACCTGACGTCAAGTCCTCGTGAAGAACCGACAACCTGATCGTGAAGCTCCTTTCTATTTTGTGTTATGTTTGTCACGTCACTGTGTTTTTTGCTCGCTGCTGTTGTCCTGGGGCGCCACAATGGTCCGGTACAACCAGCGCCCAGTGCCGAAAGTTGCATAGCACGCAGCCGCAACAGTGCCAACTAGTGTCACTCCAGCTGCAATGCGGACGGCGCGACTGTGGCGCTTGAAACCTTGAGAGCCTGGCTCGAAAAGCCCTGGCATTTGTAACCGTTGATGTCGTTGTTAGCTGGCCACAGTACGTAGGTGATGTCCTATGAGTTAAGATGCTCAATGGGCAGCAGTGGGGGAGCGACAGTAGAAGAGTGCCTCAAGGTTGACAGATCGCGATGCCGAAACGGTTCCGCGTGATCGTCACAGGTAAGCAACCAAGGCTCTACAAGCCATACGCACATAGAAACGCTATGCCCACATATTAATTTGATGGGCATGGAGCAGGTGGAGCTTGTGTTGTGCGCGAACGGGCCGCTGGACCTGCAGGCCGCTCTACTGGTATGGCCTGCCAGGTGTCTCAGAGATAGACGATGTGACTGCAAAAACGTGTTGAGACAACAGTGCGGGCAGTCCTGTCGGCTGCCAAACCCGCCGCGCCCCTCCTCTCAATACTGGCCTGCAGGGTCTGTGCAGCTGCCTCTCCGACCTGGGGGACGATGCTGTGGCGCTCTGCGCCGGACACGAACAGCTGCTGCACAGACTAGTGCAGCTGCTAGAAGATGGCGGCGCTGAATGTAAAAGACAGGGAGGTGCTAATAGTACGCTCGGCATAGAGGCGCCCAAAGAGTGGAAAGGTGAGGGTGTCCAAAGCAGCGAGGGCAACAGCTCCGGCAGCAGCAGCGGCAGCGCCACTCTGAGCGGCAGCAGCAGCGATGGGGCTGGCGAAGGGGCGGGGGAGGAGTCCGACGGAGGCGCTGACGATGGGCGGGGCGCAACCAGCGGCGGCGGCGGCAGCGGCGGCAGCGGGCTGTCCGCGGCGCTAGTGCTGTTAGCGTGTCGCCGGATGGCGGCGACACGTGTCGGCCGGCAGGTGCGTCGGCAGCAAGGAAGCTCGCTGGTGGGCAGACCTAATGTCCGCCCGTCGGCCGTCAGCCTGGGCTGCAGGTTCTGCGGTGCGGACCTAACGTGCCGTCGTGGATGACACGGACTCCTCCGAACCCTCGCACCACGCAGCCTTCCCGTTCGGCCCCTGCAGGCGCTACTGCGTGCGGGCGCCGCCGCCGTCCTGCTATCCAGCTTCACGCGGGAGCTGCGCGGCGCGCTGCCGCCATCGCACGGCGCTGCACCTGGCGCCACCGCAGCCGCCGCCGCCGGAGACGGCGCCGACGACACCTGTGGGCGCTCCAGGCCCATCGGACGCGTCGCCCGTTGCGGTGCCGTTGGCGGGGCAATCCCGGTAGAAAGTGAAGGTGGCGACCCGCGGAGCGCCAAGCGCCGCCGCCTGGCGCCAGGCAGCCCCGGGTGTGGGGCGCGGGCTGGGGCTGGGAGCGGCCAGGCCCAGGGCGAGGGCGAGGGCGAGGTCAGTTGCGAGGGCATGGAAGACCGCCTGGCGCTGCTCCGTGAGCTGCTGGAGGAGGCGGTGGAGGCAGCGGAGGGCGCGGGGCTGGACGGTGGAGGTGCAGCTGCGGTGGGGGAGGTGGCGGAAAGGGAAGCGCGGGACCATCCGCGGGCAGAGGCAGCGGCAGCGGCGGCGGCGCAACTACTGGGCAGGCAGGAGTGCCAGGGCGTGTGTGCGGGGGCTGCAAGGGGGGCTGGCGCGGGCAGGGGGGGTGCAGTAGGCGGGGCTTGTGGCGGCGGCAGCGGACCGTGTCCTGCTGCAAGCCGAGTGCAGCCGGTGGAGGCATGCGGCGGCAGGGCGCAGCTATTGCACGTGCTGGCGGCTCTGCAGCAGGTGGGGCCTGCTACTACCCATTCTAGGCTTCGCTGCGTCAGTTCTCATTGCACCGTATTTTGTAGACGCCATTTGCAGACTGCCCGTAGCCGCATCCACGTCGGTGACTCCCGCTGAACCCCCTCTTGAATCTCCAACCCTGCAGGCATGGCACGCGTGCCGTACATCGCCAACTGCGCGGGTGCGTCTCCGTATGCTGGTGTGCGGGTCACGGGGCGGCACACTAACGGGTCAGCTGGCGGGGCAGCGGGAGGACCAGGAGCAAGGACCAGTGCTCGGGGCTCCGCGCGGCGTGGCGGCCTCGCGCGGGCAGCCCCTACACCAGGTGCACGAGGAATCGGGGGAGGCGGAAGGCCACGGTGCGATGTGTGTGCTAGCGCACCTCATCATGCACCTGCAGCTGCTCCTGTGCCTCTACCCACAGCCACATGCCGACAAGCAGCCTCCAGCGCCTGCACCGCCGCAGCCTCAGCCGCCGCCGCCGCTGCAGGTGCCGCTGCGCCACTGGCTGGGCCTCATGCGCGACCGCTGGGAGGCCCGGCCCACCCTGCTGCCCGTGCCCCTCAACCCCACTACCGCCACCGTCACGAACAAGGCTCATGGCGCTGTTGGCGCTGGCGGCATCCCCTTGACATTGCGCTCGTTCCTCCACACGCTGCTGCCCGCCTGCTGCCACTGCCCGCTCATGGACGCGTGGGAGCGGCACGCGGCGCCTTACGTGCGGCATGCTGGTCGGGGTGCCGTGATGCCGTACATGGTCATGCGGTGGGACGTGGACCTGGTGCGGGGGGAGGAGCGGTTTGCAGTTGGGGGCAGTGGCGGCGGGGCGCTGCGGGGAGCCGTCCCCAGCGTGGCGAGGTCGGGGGCCGATGGGGGGAGGCGCGTCATAGGACCACTGGATGCGCCTGACGCTCGGCAGGAAGCGCAGCAGCAGCAGCAGCAGCAGGGGCATGGGCGGCGGCAGGTGGAAGCAGATGGTGGGGACGGAGGCGCGGCAGCCAAGCCGCCGGCAACCGATGCCGTTTCTGCGGCTGACTGCGAGGCGGCGCTTGCGTGCGGCTTTACGGTGGTGCTGCGGGCGGCGGGGGCCAGGAGCGGGCGGCTGGGCAGGGCACAGGTGGGGCGGGCGCCGAGGGGCGCAGGGTGCTCACTACAGTGATTCAGCCCAAGTGTGCAGCTCCATACTTGATTGCAGGGAGAGGCGGTCAAGTTGGGTAATGAGCGGGTTCGGTGGTAAACTGGATTGAGCGCGGGAGGCTGGGTACATACTGGTCAAGGGAGCAGGAGTTGGAGGGCCTGCAGCTGGCAGGGTCTACAAACTTGCCTGTGTTTATTACACCGCTTGCGCCACCCCCTGTTTGTATTAATCTGCAATGAGTAATTTGTGGACCGGCCATGCGGATGGAGCGTGTCAAATCATGGCAAACAGTTGACCTTGTCCTGTGCCTCCCCGCCATCAGGACCAGCTGGAGGCCCTGTTCGGACTGCCTGTGGGGGCCAACGTCTACTGCACCCCGCCAGGTGGGCCGGGCGTACACAGGCTTAGCCGCCCAGAGCCGTACGACGTGTGCGGAGTCACCTGTACACATACACCCTTTGCCCACCACTTGAGCGTTACAATTGTCCCAGCGACCTGTCCACGGCATTCGCCAAGGCAGTCACCCGATTACCGTGATGATTACTTTTAGAGATACGCTGAGCTTGCTTACGAGTGCCTTTCCCGAAGGCCTCGCTACGCACCGCTGCTTACAGGCTGCCCGGGCCTGTCCCGCTGCCAGTAATACCATAGCATGCCGTTCACGGCCCCTGGTTTGTCCCACACACTCCTCGGCCCGGCAATGCCCTCCTCCCCTCCCCCAGGCTGTCCGGGCCTGTCGGCGCACTACGACGACCACTGCGTGCTGGTGCTGCAGCTGGCGGGGTCCAAGGCGTGGCTGCTGCAGCCGCCGCTGCCGCACCCCGCCGCCCTGCTGCCGCTGACCTACTGCCCGCGACTGCAGCTGCAGCCGCTGGCGCCGCCGGAACCTGCGCACAACGGTATCGCAGCTGCTACCGCCGGCTGCGCCACGTACGGCACACAAGGTAGGCAACACCAAGAGCAGGAGAAGGAGCAGGATCAGGGGGCACAGGATGGCGTTGTGCGGCTAGTGCTGCGGGCTGGCGACCTGCTGTACGTGCCGCGGGGGTGGGGCCACCAGGCGGCGGCGCTGAGGCCGGGGGAGGGGGAGGCGGGGGAGGTGGAGGATGAGGCGGGGGAGGAGCAGGAAAGGGGGGAGGGCAGGACGACGCACGGCAGGACGCGAGGCAGCGAACAGGGCGCGGGTGATAGCTCAGACGGATCAGGAGGTCACAACGGTCCCGTGGGGGTCAGCGGTGCATTAACCGAAGCAGCGGAGGCAGCGCTGGCGGCGGAGGCGGCAGGCCGGGCAGCTACGGAGGCAGGTCAAGGGCCATCGCCCGGGCCCGAGCTTGGGCGTGGCGTTGCGGTCGGTTGCTCTCTGCACGTCACCTTCGGGCTGGAGGTAGGTGTTGGGCGGCCTGGGCTGCCCTGACAGGAGATGTGGGCGTTGCATTGGGCAAGGACGTGGGCATGGGCAAGGAAAGTGACGCGACCAGGGCAAGCACCGAAAGGGAGATGAGTGGCCAGTTGGGCTCCGGGCATTGGGGAATGTGGTAGATGTGCATGTCAGGATGCAGCCCATGCCGGCGGCGACACCGCACGCTGCCCTTCTGCGTTGCGTACACGCCTGGTGGGGCGTTGCTTTGCTGTTGGAGGCGGTGTTCTCTGCAACTCACATGCATACTGGTGCGGTGCGGCGCGGCAGTATATGTAGGGTCAGTCTTCTGCGATCTGCCTTGGATGGCCTGACCCGCTCATGTGCGCTGCTGGGTGCAGGTTGAGGCGCTGTTCACGGGGCAGGCGGTGGCGCACTGCGCACTGGCGCTGGCGGCGGCAGCGGTGGCGAATACGCAGCAGGCAGAGGCGGAGGGACGGGGCTGCGGCCGGCGGCAGGGCGCAGAGCAACATATCGGTGCTGGACGGGTAGAAAGCCCTGTGCTCGCGGAGCAGGGCGAGGAGCAGGACTGGGAGCGGGAGCTCGACCAGCCCCGGGGCGCAAATGGGGCGCCGGAGCGTGCGGTGGTGGGTGTGGGGTACGCGCATGGGGAGTGCGTTCGTTTTGAGTAGTCACGTACATACCATTGGGGGTACGTGCTGCTGGTCTGGGCGGCCAGGGCTGCCAGGCACCGGTACGGTGTGTTGGAACCGAGGAGCCAGGGAAGCAGGGGCGTGGAGGCGTGCTGGCATGCAGGAGGCCGTCTGAGATGCAGCAGCAACACTTGGCGATAGCTCGCTGTCACAGTCTCCTCCCGTGGTCTCCTGACCATACCGTAGCTAGGAATGCACCAACTTCATGAAACACAAGCGGGGCTCCTGATCACGCCGTCATATCTGGTACACATGCCCAACAAGCATACACGCTGACTCGGCTCCACGCAGGCCAGGCGCCTTCAAGCGATGATTGCGGTACACAAAGCCACGCTTTTCGTTGCCATATCACATGCCCCCGTGCCGCCCTCCATCACGCGTACGCACCGCAGGCCCACCGCCTGCACGCGTGGCTGGTCCGCACCTCCTTCGGCGTCACCTCCGGCCCGCTGCTGGCCCTGCGCAAGGCCTGCCCGCTCACCGCCCTCCTGCCCGCGCTGGACAGCCCCTGCCCTGCTGCTGCTGCTGCGCCGATAAGCGAAGCATCTGCCCGCATGCCTCGCTCGGCACTGCCAGCAACGTCGCACCAGCCCAGCGAGAGATCCCCTGCGCCCGAGCGCCGGTGGCCATCGCCACCGCCGAGCCCTGACGCACCATTGCCCACCGGGCCGGGACTCCTGGACTCGCCCTGCGCTGCTGCTGCTACTGCTGTGTCAGCAGCGCTGCTGCATAACGTGTGGAGGTGTCTGGGAGGGCCCAGTCCGCAAGGGGGAGAGCACGCCTCCGGTGGTGCTGACGCCTCGGAACCAGGAGCCCGCCGTGTGGTGGAGGCCGGCATGCGGCTCATGCAGCTGCTGGCCCGGGAGTACGACAGGCACGTGGAGGGCACGGCGGAGGTGACGGCGGAAGCAGCAGCAACAGCAGGAGCAGCACCACCGGCAGGTGCGGTGGAGGAGGCACCGCCGTCCGCTGGGCCGTACGACCTGCCGTACTGGCTGCAGTACACCGAGAGGCTCCTGCAGGCGGCTGATGCAGCACGTGGGGTTGGCCTTGGCTCGGCCGGCCTCGCGCAGGCAGGGTGCGCCGCTGCGGGGTGGGGCGGCGGGGCGTGGCCTGGTGGCGGGGCGGGCACGCAGGACGCCCAGGCGGCGGCGGGTGCGGAGGCACTGGCACAGCATGACGCGCTGGGGGCACGAGGCGCGCATGCAGCAACGGGGGCCCACCGGGGTGTGGGGGAGGCCAGGGTGCTGTTGGCGGCGGCTGCGCAGCGGGAGGTGGTGGCGGCGGCGGTGGGGCTGTGTCAGGCGGACCAGGCGGCGTGCCTGCGCGCCCGGCGGCTGGCCAGGCAGGCACTGCTGGCGCTGCATGAAGGGGCGGAGGTTGGTGATGAAGGAGGGAATCAGCAATAAGGTGGCTTGCAGGGGCGTGTGCTTCTGAAACGCGGAACTGAGCGCCGGGCACCGGCACCTGCTGCCGGTAACTGCTACGGAAGGTGGACTTGAGGGGCGCTGTGCACGCTGTAAATTGCCTACGTTCGTTGTCAGCGTGCCACTCCGAGCATCCGCCTCACGTACATGTCGAGATGCATAAACTCTGTTCCAGACAGCTGTTCTACAGGCCGCAATAAGATAGTGGAAGTGGCAAAGAGGTCAGTGTCGTGTTGCACCTGGTGGCTCCCCAGCGCCGCAGACCAACACTCGGGTTCCCTGAATACCCGTTCGCGACTTCCAAAATGCACAACGTACACGATGCATTGATTGAGGGAAAGAATCGTAGCGGGAAAGGGTGAACATGGGACAAGGCACAAGAGGCAACAATAAAATTGTGGTCAAACCAGGTCAGACCAGCAGCCCGCGCAATCTGAAGGGCAACGACAACCGCCCGCAATCACACGTGGCACTTTATAGTACTCCTATTGTGCACTGCTTAGCCTACCGGAGTATTAGGCTTGTCTGTGCGTTCTTTCGGGCCTTGCCAAAGGATGCGGCGGGTCAGGCGTTGCAGCCTCGCGCTGCTTGCAGTGCTTTTGGCTTTTGGGGAAACAAACGCGGCTGGCATCCGCTGCCCTTACCATACAATAGGCAGCAATGCGGAAGTAATCGCTGAGTCGTCGAGAAGGTGAGCTTGGACAGCTGCGGTGGCGACAGCATGGCCAGTCGGCCTCGGCTTTAGCTTTTTCAAGGAGAAGCAGATGGCAAAGCATGTGTCGTAACCGTAGTTTTCACCAACAACTGCATGGGTGGAACTCCGCCGCGTCTGTCTGCAACGTTGTCCCTCAGCAAGTGTCTCGGAAGGGCGGCATGCGCGCTAGCGCGAGGGAGGAGCGAAGGAGAGTCCTCGCCTGCTTCTAATCCACAAGCTGTATTCCTAAAGTAAATCTCAAACTGTCATGCTCTCAATGCTCTTATGTAACACTCCAGCTCCTCCGAGCCGTCCTACCCACTGCTGCTCTTTTCGACACGCCACGCAAATACTGCGTACGCGCTACCTAACCCCGCCCCACCCCCGGCCTGACCTCTTACGTTTGGGGTTTCGCGCTCACACAACCTTGTCTACAGCTCGTACTCTGTATCCTCCCTCCCTGAGCAGTGCCGTTCCCAACTCGTACCTGCTTGCTTCCACCCCTTCCCTCAAGGCCTACGCCCCACGCCTCCCTCCCTCCCACCTCCCCCTTCCCCCCCAGGTCCTCCTCCCTGTCCGCCCTGTCCTCCGCCGCCCAGCCCTACGACCAGGCGGCCGTCATGGCGCTGGACCTGGACGCGGTCAAGGCCGACCTGCGCCGCCTCATGAACAGGTCCAAGGTGGGGCAGCCGCCACCGCAGCCACCGCATCCGCGCTGACGGCCTCTGCCCCCGTCCTCGTCCTCTGCACCACCAGTAGCCCTTGTCCTGACTCCTCCTGGCCTCCTTGTCCTCCTCGCTCTGGCACCCCCTCTTTGGCCCCTCCAAAGCCCCCATCCTTGCCCTCCCCTGCCCCTGTGCACAGGAGTGGTGGCCCTCCGACTACGGCCACTACGGCCCGCTGTTCATCCGCCTGGCGTGGCACTGCGCGGGCACCTACAGGGCCAGTGACGGTCGTGGGGGGTGTGACGGAGCCCGCCAGAGGTGCGCTGGGCCCGGGGGGCGGGGTGGGGGGTGGGGGCCGGCGTCGGGTCTCCCGCCAGTGCCAGCGCACCTCCAACACCAGCAGATGACGGGGCACAGTGCCAATAGACATGCAGCAGGTTGCCAAAGCAAGCAGGGCCCGCTCTGCGTACCGGTATGGTATCGCGGGCTGATGAAGGACAGTACGCAGGTCATGCATGGCACTGGCTGTCATCCTGCCACGCATGCAGCGGTCACTGCCGTAACCCACCACGCCGCACGGCCCCCTGCGCCCCGCTGCCGCACGGTGCCCCGCAGGTTCGAGCCGGAGCGCTCCTGGGACGACAACACCAACCTGGACAAGGCGCGCGCCCTGCTGTGGCCACTCAAGAAGAAGGTAAGGGGCTCCGAGGGAAAGGAGGGCGGGGGGGGGGGAGAAGAAAGCAGTAACGCGAATTGGTGGAAATAGTAGGCGGGGGGGGGGGGGCGGACGGGGAGCTCGGGGGGCACTAGACTTCCGTAAGGTACGAGGCATCCTGCAGCTTTTTGGCAGCAGCTGTGGGACCCGAAAGGAGGTCTCAGGCGTGCTTGGTACCACCATTAATTGGATCAACACCTGCTTAAGGCACCGTCGTCCATCAGACCATTGTGCCGTGCCCCATGCTACACACACATCAGCACCCTTCACCCTCCACCGCACCCCTCTCACGTCCTCCCGCCGTACGCTGTACGGCCTTCCGCCCCGTGTTGGTGCCGTACAGTACGGCGCTGCGCTGTCGTGGGGCGACCTGATCGTGCTGGCGGGCGACACCGCCATCGAGGCCATGGGGGGGCGCACGCTGGGCTTCTGCGGGGGGCGCGTGGATGACGCCGACGGCAGCGCCTCGACTAAGCTGGGGCCGGGCGCCGAGCAGCAGGCGGTGGCGCCATGCCCCGTGCAGGGGGACTGCAAGGCAAGCGCGGCGCGCGCATTGGTGTATTAGCTCAACTGCTGTGACGCTGCGCAACTCCGCCGTGCACTCTCAATTGCCGTGTCGTGTTAATGTCTCCGTTGTTTCGGCCACGGCATGCAACTTCCTGCGCTGCATGACGCTTCGCCATTCGCCTTCGGGCCTCGCTCCTCGATGATTTCCAACCATGCGATGCCGGCTTGCACCGCCCAGTGACATTGAGACCGTGGTCACCCTCATGACCGCTGCTCCGCCCCGCATGCCCTCCCTGCCCCTCCCGCCCCAGTCCCCCCTGGGCTCCACCACCATCGGCCTCATCTACGTCAACCCCGAGGGCCCCATGGGGGAGCCGGACCCCCAGCGCTCGGCGCCGCAGATCCGGGACGTCTTCGGCCGCATGGTGGGCAGGGGGCCTGAGGGGTGGGGGGGAGGCCTGGATCGATTCCAGGATCGAGGCCAGGCCTCAACTTTAGGCCCGAGTGCAGAGAAGGAGCCTTGGAGGGACGCAGGTACAGTCGTAGGCACGCGCACTTCCCACCTGCTGCTTGCCGTCCTTGGCCTCTGTGCAACGTGGCGGTGCCGTGCCTCCCTGCCCCCTCCACGCTGCCAGGGCATGAACGACGCCGAGACGGTGGCCCTCATCGGCGGAGGACACGCATTCGGCAAGGCGCACGGTGGGTGCGGGCTGGGTGGGGTAGGTCCCATACGATGCATGGTGCAGGCGCCACGTTAAAAAGTGCGACGCGTACGGCACTTACCACCCCACAGTGTTGCTACGGTCCCTCCACCTACCCGCAGCTCCACCCAGGGACACACAACGCGCCCCGCCCCCTCGTCTCCCCATCCAGGCGCCTGCCCCGGCGGCCCCGGCCCCTCCCCCGCGCAGCAGCCTGACGACCCCTGGCCCGGCACCTGCGGCGAGGGGGCGGCGCGCGGCCGGGGGCCCAACACCTTCACCTCGGGCTTCGAGGGGCCCTGGACCACCACACCCACGCAGGTGGGGCGGGTGCGGGAGGGAACCGTAAGCACATGCGCTTTTAGCCGAACGAACATACAGACAGTGGCAAAGTGCGGTCAAGACGTATGCAGCGATAACGGAAGGCTGGGGCGCGCTAATCGCAGTGCATGGAAACCACGGCGGGGGTGGGGGTCGGGGCGTATGGGAGCACACCGCGTGGCGTCAAAGGGTCGTGGGTTACGGGTACGTGACGTGTGGGGGGACCTACATAACTGCATGGTGGCGGCTGGCGCGTCCCCTTGGGCTGGGCCGGGCAGGCGCACGGTGTTCGGCTGGGTGGAGGGCAGGCGTGTGCTTGACTGTACTAATGGCGGTACAGGGACGGGTGCGCATGGCTGCGCCACCAAGTACTCCAACGCACGCCCCAATACCTCTGGGCTCCACAGGTCCCCACCATATGGCGTTCCCCCATCGTACTGCCAGCGCGCTTGATGATTGATACCCGTTGCGCCCCCGCCCGCCCCGCCTGCCCGCTGCACCCCCAGTGGGACAACCAGTACTTCCGCAACCTGCTGGCCTACGGCTGGGCCAAGCGCAGGAGCCCGGGGGGCCACTGGCAGTGGGAGCCCACGCCGCTCAACGGTGCGTCGGGGCGCTGGACACCCTGGGGCCCTGCAGGGGCGAGGTACCGCTCTTCCGGTACACGCCGCACTTGGCGCGCTGAGAAGTGGAAGCGCACCTGTGACCACGCTGCGGATAGCCATGTCCGTGTGTGTAGACAGGCAGCCGTGCCATCAGCTGTCTGCGCACTTTGATACCGTTGTTGGTTTATTGCGCACGGGTGCCTTCACCCGCCTCACCCCGCAGGCGAGTCCCCCTCCAGCCTGCCCCCCGTCATGATGCTGACCACCGACGTGGCGCTGCTGCACGACACGGCGTACAGGGAGCTGGTGCAGGTGGGTGTCTCGGGGGGGGCAGTCGGAGATGAGTAGGTGGCGTGTGTGAGACCACAATGCCGTAGATCAGAGAGCTATTGCGGTTTTATCCACGATCAGGGGGCGGAAAGGGTTTCCGGTGGGGTTGCGGTCACTGATACGTAATGTGCCAGTATCCCCGCTGCACCTGTGCGCGGCGGCAGCTGTGTTCCTCTGCTCTCCCCCCCCCCCCCCCCCCCCCCTTCCCCCTTTTTCCCCCCTGGCCTACACACCGGGGCCCCTGTCCCCCCCCCTCTCTCCCCCCCCCCCCTTTTCCCCGGCTTCG
>VFQN01005369.1_pt1 | contig 15756 bp, 23 predicted proteins | sample 3512371 | NCBI WGS metagenome assembly VFQN01 (sample SAMN10412370, study PRJNA504923) | tailings metagenome | isolation source: Replicate 2 from Balatoc abandoned mine | place: Philippines: Itogon, Benguet | collected 2017-08-28
ACTTCATCTTTTTTTCCAAAAAAGGGAGGGGGGGTGGGGCGGGTCACCTCGCCGGCCGCGGGGGCGGGGGGGGGGGGTGGTGGGGGGGGGCGGGGGGGGGGGGGGGGGGGGGCCCTGCTCCGCGTGCGGCATGTATGGTGCGTCATGCAGAATGGCGTGAGGCACGGGGATGGCAAACGTGCGGCGGGCAGCGAGGCTCACCGTTGTGCGCGGCACGGCCAGGCGCGCCCCGTTGCGCTCCACGCAGTCCACGAAGGCCAGCAGCAGGTCCTGCTTCACCGTCATGAAGGCCTCGCGGTTCTGGGCCTCTGCAGGTACGCACACCAGCAGGCACGAGGCAAGAACCATGAGGCAAGCACGTGTTGACACGTACCGGCCACACACAGAACAGTAGGGTACTGGGTTCTGGATGGTAAGGGCAGAAGAGGTCTGATGCTTGCGGGCGTTCTCACCGACGTAGAACGAGACGTAGATCCTGCAGTCCTCGTGCGTGAGCTTGTCCAGGAAGATGCGGCGGTGCAGCTTGGTGATGATGCGCTGGTCGTTGCGCACGATGCGGCGGATGTCCTGGATGATGGTGTTAGCCTGCAGGTAAAGAAGCACAGGGCGTGACATGCCAGGTATCGTATTTGCCGCACCGCAACACCCACAGGCAGTTGCTGCGTACCCACAGGCACGTGGTGCACGCCTTGAGGGTTCAGAGTACAGCGTCTTGTCTAAAAGGAGAACACAGCGCGCTCTGTTGGTTAGCTGTGGTTTGCGCCGCACGGACCTTGTGCACGTCCTGCACGCGGATGCAGATGTACTCGAAGAAGCGCCACTCGCGGTTCTTGCGCGTGATGTTGAGCACGATGTTCTTGGAGAACACGGCGTTGGGGATGACGAACACCTCGCGCTCGTAGGAGCGGATGGTGGTCCGGTACCAGCCGATGTCCAGCACCATGCCCTCCACCACCTTGTTGGCGTGGAAGAAGTGCACCTCGTCCCCCACCTCAAACGGGCTCTGCACAAGCACGTATCGGTATACAATGCGCAGACCTGGTCAGTAACCTAGTGCTTCAGTTCAGGGACGGAAAATGCGTTGCCTGGTGGGCTGTAGTGTGATTATCGTAGCAAAGGAGCAGGCAGCAGGGAGGGACGGCAGGGCGGCAGCTAGGAAAGGATGTGGAGCGTACCGTGGACATGATGAGGAAGCCGTTGAGGATGTTCTCGCAGATCTCCCTGCCCGCCAGACCGATGGCCAGACCACCGATACCTCCGATGGCCAGCACCGACGTCACTGCAGCAGGTGATCGCGGGGCACAAAAAGGCATAAGATGCCATACTCAATGAAGATGGAGTGGTGGGCGCAGAAGTGACATACGTGTTCAACACGAACATCTGCTGCTAACAAGGACGTGGTTTAGTAGGCCATACCTTCCAACCCCAGCGCCTGGATGCCCAGCACGAAGGTGATGGCGTAGATGACGAACGTGCCCAGCTTGTCGTACGCCTCCCACCGCCGCTGAGCGGTCACGTCGCCGTTCATCTCGCTCTGCAAGGCGGGGCAAGGGGCATAACGCATGAGATATGAAGATATGTGGGCTGACCACAACACCTCAGCACCTGTACAAGGTTGCGGCCGGCTGCCCTGCTACGGGGGATCGCTGAATGGCAGGCAGGGTAGGCAACCGAGTGCGGGCCCGATAGCCATACCTGCCAGGCGTTCTCCTTGCAAAAGCGCGACTTCAGGTTGAACACCACGGTTGCGGCCCCGATGATGAAGCTCACGGACAGCGTCGATCGCACCACGGTTGCCACCGTGGACTGCAAGGGGCAATGCCAAAAGACGCCGCAACGTCCCTTAAAGGATAACCTGGCGCCAGCCAACAGAAAAAGCTGAAGGCCGGGGACACGTGCCGCGCTCAAGACGTGCACGCCCCCGCGCCATAACAAACACTGCGGCAAAACGAGCACAGACAGGCCATGCCCATGATGCCAACAGCTACCACTGGCATATCACCGTGCACTTCACCCACCCGTGGCACGGCTATGAGCTGCGGCACGAAGGCGTCCGCGATGGTGCAGATGGCGGCGATGAACAGCAGGAGCTCCAGCGGTTGGTACACCTGCAGCACATATGCAGGCCGACAGGAAGCTGCGTTGGAGCACATCTTGACAAGTAATGCAGAGCCGACTATAGCCTGGCACGCTGTGCTCGTTCCATAAAACCTTGCTTGTAGCCTAGGCAGTGGCTTGACAATAACCGGTGTGCAGAGCACAGGGCAAAACCAACCCCCCGCCCACCTCTTTGAGGATGTAGTACACCTGCGTGCGTAGCATCGCCAAGGCACAGATATGTCAGTATCATTTCAAGCTGACATCAGACCAGGACGCAATGCAGGCTGGCGAAATGGGCAGGCACGGCCTCTCCTGCCTTCTTCACACACCCTTTGGCGCTAGTACCTGCTTGTTAATATGCTACCTTGTCGACGCAACTGCATCGCTACACACCCTTTGGCGCGGCTGTGCAACCCCTCCTACCCCCACCACGCACCTTGGTCTTGTCCCACTGCACCGGGTTGGCCGAGAACTTGGCCAGCGCCCGCAGCACGTTGTTCAGGCCGAAGCGCACCAGGCAGATGGCGCACGCGATGACGCACAGCTGCCGGAACGCCACGCTCTTCATCACCCGCCGCGACACCGCGCGCACGGCCGCGTTGAAGTCCAACTCCGCCGTGAACTGCAGCGTCAGCGTTGCGAACAGCGCCCCGCCCACAAATATGAGCGCGAACATGATGAGATGGATGGGGCGCAGCTGGAAGCCGGAGCTGGAGGCGTTGATGGCAGCCGCTGTCGCTGTGGAGGAGGAGGAGGACGCAGGTGAGGGTGTTGGACTGGAGGCTGCTGCTGCTGCGTCCTTGCTTGGGGACGATGGGGAAGCGGCGGAGGATGCCGCGGCCGGCGGCTGCTGAGGGGATGAGGGCGCGCTTGCGGGCGCGGAAGGGCTCGCCGTTGAGGCAGCCCCTGTGGGAGCTGCTGCTGCAGCTGCCGTCGGTGAGCCTCCGGGGGCCGGTCCTCCTGCCTGCCCAGCGCTTGCGGCCGGCGTCGCGGGCGAGGGTGAGGTGCTGGCTGTCGAGGAGGGGCTGGTGGAGGGAGCTTGGGCAGCTGCAGGGGACCCTGGCGTGTTTGTGGCCGCCTGCCCGGCCACTGCGGCCCCAGCACCCGCTACTGACGCGGAGCTGGGCGCTGATGAGCCCCCAGTACCACCTGAAGGCTTCCCAGGGGAGGAAGGAGGACTAGACGCCGGCGAACCTCCAGCAGCGGTTCCGACCCCTGTGGGCTTGCCCGGGCCGCTTGCAGCTGCAGCACCCCTGGCGGTGGTTGCGGATGCAGCAGCAGGCGTTGGTGCCTGGCCCCCCGGGGCACCGCTCCCCGCGGTTGCCGCGCCAGGCTGACCGGGCGGGGCCGCTGCGGGCTTGCCGCTGGGACTTCCGCCACTGGCGCCAGCAGGGGACGAAGAGGGAGCTGTCGGCTTGCCCGGACTGCTAGAACTGGTGGCTGCTGACGCAGCAGCTGGCGCTGATGCTCTCGGCGTCCCAGGCGATACGGGTCCGCTTGTCCCCTGCTGTTGGGCGCCGGGAGCTGCCTTGCCGCTTGGCGAACCAGGAGCAGACTTGGAACCTGCTGAGCTTGACGAGGGGCCGGCGTGGGTAGCGCCACTCCCAGGTGGTGAGGAGCTGCTCGCACTGCCAGGTGATTGCGGCTGGGATGACTGCTTCACTCCGGCTTGACCAGTGGATGGGACTGCCGCTTGAGCCTGTGACGCCTGTGCCACAGCAGTGCCCTTTGAGCCCTTGCGAGGGGCCACAGCTGGCCCGCTGCTAGGTTTGTGGCCCGAGGCATCCGGTTGTGGGCTTGCCGTACTGGTAGCAACTGGGTCCTGGAGTACGCTGGTATCGTGCGGTGCCGCAAGCGGCTCAGCTGCCAAAGCTACAGCTGCTGGAGCGGCATCCGATGGAGCGCTTGGACCAGTTGCACCAGGCGCATGCGTCACCTGGAGTGGCAACGGGCCTATTGGCCCGCTTGTGGACACGTGGGTAGGTTGTTGCAGCGGTTGCTGCGGCAACGCGGCAGCTGGAGTGCTACTCCGATTTCCGTCACCCTGAGCCACCACCGGAGTGGCAGTCGCACCAATCCCTGCACTGTTTGGCGGCGCGGAAGCTGAAGGCAGGATGCGGGGCAGCCGCGACACGGGGTGTCGAGCGCATTTCAGGAGGCCGCCTGGTGGCTGTAGTGATGGAGGCCGCGATACTAACGATTCAAGCGTGCCATATGGCCGCATGATCGCAGGAAGGAGAGGCCACGCAAGCGCGGCTGGCTGCGTGGACCTCCCGAGAAAGTCAAAAAGTCCAGAAGCCGAGACGCCCGACAACCCTATGCTCCCTTTACATCAGGCTATTCCACTATGGTGAGTAGAGTATGTAAGTCTGCAAGGGCGCAAGGTCAAGGGCAGAACGCGGAAGGTACTTGTGACAGAGCGTGCTCGCTGTGGCTGTGCGCTGGCAATTGCTTTTGAACGGCTTTAAAGATGATTATTTATGTTATTTTATGTGAGCACGTCTGTTTGCAGGCTGCGATGAGAGACCGTGGCACCATGCGGACGGACGAATGGCCCAGGTAAAACCCATCAGCCCCACTACCCACTACCTACACCTGCATTTTGAATTGCTCGTGACACCTACAAATTACACTACCTATATTTCGCCCAACCGCGCCCAGACGGCTAACGTTCCTTAGTGGCTCCTTTCAGGGCCGCTTGCGCAACGGTTATAATGCGCCCACAATGTACCTAGCCCAATGTAACTCCATGCCGCTTATGCCAAAGAAAGGGGTTAACTGGGGACCTGTGTGATAGAATGGCGGAACCTCCACCAAATACACAGAAAGACCTTTCCCAGGTTAATGCTGATTTATATTCAGCTGTCGCACATTGGCTTAAAAAGCATGGAAAGGTAGGCTGGGGTCGCGTCACCGGTCCCACATTTGCTGCATGCGTGGGGAATAATGACCCATCATACACGGTTTGCAACCCCTGTTGCTTCAGGGCGTCAAACCCAAGCTGTCGGATGAGCAACGCCAACAGCTTAAGGAGTGCTTTGAGCTTATGGACCAGGATGGGTCCGGCGCCATCGACGCCGAGGAACTGGGAGCTGCCTTCAAGCTTCTCGGTGCGTTCTGCGTTGGGTGCTTCCCTGAGGCGCTGACGATGCAGAAGCGGGGACGGCACACGTGCTAGACGTGGCGTATCCGCAGTACAGCAACCCATGTTTGCGCCACCCCTGCCCCCTCCCCTCTGGACAGCCGCCCGGGCTGCAGGGCCCTGCAACACCCGTGTGCCCTGGGCAGCAGCTGGTCCTACTGAAACGGCAACAGGCAGTTGTACCGATATTGCAGTTGCTTGTACCCCGTAGGCATTCGCATGAAGCGCGCCGAGTTGGCTGCGCTCCTAGCGGAGGTGGACCATGACGGGAGCGGGGAGGTGGAGTACCCGGAGTTCCTGGAGATTATGACGGTTACACTTCAGCGGCTTGCGGACGAGGAGGACAGCCAAAAGAACGAGGGGCAGGTAAGGTGCTTACAGAGTGTTACTTTGGCCGTTAGTGATGCCAGCGCGCTGGCACGCCACGGTGTGCAACGCCAGCAAACCGGCTTGCCACTCGGCACTCCGTCACACCACATTCGCGCCCGTGCGCACCTGTTACGTACCGGTACGCTCTCTGCTGACACTGCCCTGTTATGCGCGTGACGGCCATGCAACAAACGTCGGCCCTGCCTGTCTCTGCCAACCACAAACAGGTGCCCTTTGCGCTCATGGCGACGGCGTACCGCCGGAAGCGGCTCATGGAGGGCATCATCAACGGCGACAAGGAGGTGCAGGCGCAGATCCAGCAGATCTCGGATAAAGCAAGCCTCGAAGCCCTGCAGCACACAAAGGCGGCAGAGGTGGAGGCGCTGCGGATAAAGGCCGCGGGCGGGGAAGGCGGCGGCGGCGGGGGCTTCGGCTCCCGGGGCCTGCGCGGCAGCAGCGTGGGGTCGGCGGGCGGGTCACGGAGCCCCAGCGGGCGGCCATTGCGGCGGATAGGGCAGGTGGACATGGTGGGGAAGCAGCTGCTGGAGAGCATGAGCCCCGACGAGCGGAAAATCATCAACTCGCTCGCTAGCCGTGCAAATTACAGCGGCGCGCGGGCGCCGCCGCCGCCGCCCGGTGCGCTGTTGGGCTCCGCGCGGCTGTACGGCAGCTACAACCAGTCTCCCGCGCACCGGCAGCTGCTGGACACGCCCCAGCTGCTGGACCTGCGGTTCGTGCACCAGTCCACCATCAGGCTGCCGCCGGGGGCAGGGCCGCTGGCGCGCACCATGCCCGGGGGGGCAGGGGTGTCCATGGGTGGCACGGGCGCGGGGCCGGGGCCGGCGGCGAGGAGGTCCAGCTCTGCGACGCGCGGGACATCGTACGGCGGGGACGCGGGGGCGGGGCATAGCATGGGTGGAGTCGGGTTGGCCGGGGTGATGCTGAGCCCGGGGAGGGCAGCTCGTGCGGGAGGGGACCAGCTGCCTGCGCTGAGGTACGAGGGCGGGGGCGTGTCGTACCCTGCCACCAAGCAGCCGATTGGGAAGGTGCTGGGGACACATGGGACGGTTCTGGAGCGCTTGCGATGAGGGGTGGCTGCGCGTGTGCGCGGAGGCAGAGTGACTTCATGTATTTATTGGCGGCACGGTGTCGCGGCATTGCTCTTGTTTGCCGTGCGGCGTGCTGGCGGCAGGGATATTGTGCATCCACAGCATTGGTCAGGCATATAGCTTAGCGTTCGGACAGTGAGCAACTGTGGCGTAGCTCAGGATGCATGCTCAACCGGTAGCAGGTGGCCGTTACGGCTCTGGCGGTGCGTGGCGTGTGCGCGTCCGCAAGTGGCCGTGGGATATGCGTGGCACAGCGGCAAGAGCGTCCTGCGCACGTGGATTGCGTGATGCACGAGCTCTTGACTTCAGGGCTATAGGGCAGGGGTAGGACGATAGCATAGTTTGGTATTACACAACATGCAATTGAGTGCAACCAGAAAGGTGTAGGGTGCGCCGAGCCTCTTTCCGGCTGCCCTGCAACATGCACTGCAAGGTGCTTCTTTATGCTACGCGGCGCTGTTCAACCTACGACACCGCCCTCCATGTAATCTGTGCGTAAAAACTAGTGACACTGACCACTGTCGTGTCATGAGTCGGGAAGTGCTAGGCCATTCCGAGCATGCCCAAGTTACGCACGTGCTTTACCATTGTGTGGATGTCGGGACAAGGAGTTAGGACGTTTACAAGGGCGTGCAAGGCAGCCATGTGAGCAGGCCCGGAGCAAATGCAGCTCCTGCGTACCACACCCGTTTTCGAGCACTATCAACCACTGGATGTTTTGCGGATTCTGTCTCGACTGGGCTCAGGCACAGACTGAACATTGGACTATGTGTGCCAGTCTACTTGAAGGTCAGTGTTGCGTTGTTCAGTTGGCCGTTAAGTTGCATCTCGGCTTCGGTGGGGCCAACCTGGGCCCACCCGCCCACGGCCCTCCTGATAAGTCCGCCACATGTCCAGCAGGCCTGCACATGCATGCCTCCAACACATGCCAACCGATCAAAGGAAAGCCCCACGGGAACGTCCCTCCCAGCAACCAGGAGGTCAGCAACTGAGCATGAGATGCAGGATTGCAAGTACTGGTACGTTGCCGCCAAAGCCTTCCACCACTACAGTCACAGGAACGTTACAGTAACGGCACACTGGCAGATCCCTACTTCAAGGAGAATGCACGAGAGGCACTGGTTTTGAACCTGTCGATGTGCAACACGCAGAGGTGCCTGTCGTCCCCCTTACTCGGCAACGAAGCCCACCATGTCAAGCCCACCGTGCGGGTCTAGTTTCTGCAGGTCAGTTGCACGCTCGTGGTGAGAGCTTGCGCACGCATGCACCGAGAGGTCCACCCTAATACACTAGCGCACCTGGGACACGTGCTAGCGTCTCCTGTGCGTGCCGTGATTCGCCCCCTCGGCCATGAAACTACCGAACAAAACTTCACTGACAACTTCGGGCGGGATGTGGCATAACGGCGGTATGGAGTTCTTCGTTCCATGGCCATAGCCTTGGATCCCAAGGCTGCTTGGCAATTTGCACTTGACATCTGTGCAAGGGGTGGGGGGGGGGTGGGGGGGGGGAGGGCATGGAACGTGGCGCCAAGTATGGAAGCGGGCTCCTCCCTATGGGCAAACCCAGGCAAACCCCACCCGGTAAGCACAGGGCCCATGTAGCAAGCAAGTCATGTGGCAAGATCTTCTCTACGATCACGCAGGGACTAACGGCCACGTACCGGTACCATGCTGGCACGGAAGGTCCTACCTTGGATAGTGACACGCTCGTAACAGCGGGGAACTTGGCTCATGTTCAGCCTGCATGGGTCTCGTGGTTACCACTACCTCAGTGATAGTTTACACAGCCAAGCACGTGAGACTCCGGCTTACCCTTCATACATCCAGTATCCCCAGACAAGAGCTAAAGTGATCCATGCTGGCCCAGCAACGGCCCAGTGCCTGTGGGCACGCACACCCAGGGTTTGAAGTTGCTTCAGCTGAAAGTTGAGCTCCAAACGCATTATGCTTCCTGCTAGCACAAAACTTACTTGTCTGGGTAGTACGTAATCCCTAGCTGATGCAGTGTTGCGTCGGGGATGAAGAGCCACAGCAGGTACGCAACTGCAGCAGAGTGACCGAGTGACAAGGAGTTCAATGATATCTAGCATGACGTAATTCACGTCTGCATTTGCGTACCGTAGAGAGTCCTTGTTGCGATAGCTGCGGCGAAGCCCAGAACCTCAACCTCGCTAGCCGCGGGAGGCATTCTGTAATCGGGAAGCAGAATGAGACGACTACATCAGACTACATATCAGGAAAGCCTTGTAAGCGAACTAAGCAGTGCAGCGAAACCCCTGTGCATGTGCCACACGCCAAGGGAGTCCCCTTGCCTGCCGTGCGTGCCCAAGGCTGCTGCCTCTCCTGCTCCTCGTCCGACCTCCGGCGTCAAGATAATGGCCCCTGATCGCAGGCTGGTCGCCCCTGGATGAAACCGCGCAGTCCTCGTTTTCTCGTTTACAAGCGTAACAGTAACAATCAGTCCTGCAGCCCCGAGCGCATGCCGCGTGGAACTTGCTAGTATGCAAGAACTAATACTAGCATATACAACACCGAAGCTGTAAGTGCGTTGATGCGGCTTGCAGGGTCTGCATACTCTGCAGCTCGTATGGGCAAGCATCACGCATCCCAGTGCCGCCACGCGCACCATGCAATCGCTTGACCTGAACTCCTAACCTGGGACCTATCCGGCCCATCGCACGCAGTCTCCTGTGCAGCCCAGCGACAAATAATGAAGCCACCATTGTCCGAAGATGGCCGTCAAAGGTCACGGCTACGATTGTCACGAGCCAGGCCACTGACACCACTGACACAAGCCGTGTGAAGGCAGCATGCAGGCAGTAACGCTCCCAGTGCCGTCGTACCCTAACTCATGCCTCCGCACCACTCCGCCGCTGCAACAGTCGGGCCGCGCTCCACACTGAGCGGCCGCCTCCGCACCACGCCCGCAGCATGTGCACCATTACCATGCATGCGGTCGTTGTTATGACCCTTCACCAGTGCGCCTGTCCGCACGCGCTCACTCCCGTCCCACAAGTCCTGCATACTCAAAACCCAAGCGCCTCGCCACGGGCGTGTGCATGCTTGCGACGCCCTGCCCGCTCTCGAACTTTCCTGCCTGAAGCACTGATTACCTCCCGCAGCACACGACCCCGCCGCTGCAGCAGACCTAAATATGTACGTGCGCGGCAGGCGCCCCGGCGCGCATGGCCCTCGCCTACCCGCGCTGCCCTCACGCACAGTACATGTACAGCGAGTTGGATGCGGCTGCTGCGACCACGTTGGCCTCCGGGTGCCAGGCCAGGTGCAGCAGCTTGGAGGCGTAGTCGGTGCCCGTTTCCGACTGCTCGTTGGCGCGGCCGCCCTTGCTGGGGCCGCTCTTGTTGCGGATGGCGAAGCGGTTGGTCTGGGGGACAAACATGCAGGGTGCAGCGGCGCAACGTCAGCTCTCAAGACCTTCGCTCCGCGCCTTGTAGTCGACACAGACGGGCGAGTTTGACCAAGTTGAGTAGCGGGGCGCGGTGGAGGCAATCAAGACCCGCACACCCACGTCACGGCTTGGCCCCTCCATACCACAGGGGCTCCAGGGACGCAGCATGTAGCTATGGAGGGCAGCTCCTAAGCCCCAACCCCAACCCCCATCCAAGGGCAAGCACCACTGACCTTGGCGGGGGTCTGCAGCCGCTTGCGCATGGGGTCCCGCGAGGCCTCCAGCGTCAGGTCCGTCCCGTTCCAGGCCCCGAACACGCGGAACAGGTTGTTGTACGAGCCCGTGGCAATCGCGTCGCCGCGGCCGCTCATGCAGCAGTCGAACTTGTCGAAGATCGAGTCGTTCTCGTACAGGTCGCACAGCTGCGAACATCCACCAACAACCCTTGCTAAGCGATTTAGGCGTGCCGACTGCGCGACGTTCGAAAAACGCAGTGGACACTCTCGTCCTTCCTATCGCTGGGGCAGTGAGGGAAACCTCTTACCCGGGCGCGGAGGTGCTCGTGCACGTTGTAGGTGGCCACCGGGGCGTTCTCCTTCGCCAGGTCCCACAGCTTCAGCGTCATGTAGTCCCGGCTCAAGATGTACCGCCCGTCACGGCTGAACGTGATGTCCGAGATGCTGGCGATGATCTCCGAGAAGAAGGACTTGTTGGCCTGAACCATGTGCAATAAGCAGAGACCACGCTCTTACACTGCACCCAATCAAGCCTCCACGGAGCAAAGCAGCAATTACGGAGCAAAGCAGCAATTTAGGACAACTCAACTCTAGAGAGCACACCTGCGACTCCTGCTCCTCGAACGCCTTGGAGTGCCGGTCGCAGAGCGCCGCGTTGCGCATGTCCGCCAACCGGATGCAGCCCTTGCTGCTGCTGTACGCGAAAACGTTGCACTGTTGCGGGTGGAACTCCGCGGATGTGATGACCTACAGAACAGATCGAGCATGTTTAACCCGATGCTGGCACCGGCCGTCAACCTCTGCCCGTGGGCCATCGACATGTGACCTGCGGACGTACCTCTGTCAGGTCCTCCATGTTGGCCGGCTTGATGTCCACAATGTTGAAGCTCTGCTCAGTGATCTCCAGGTTCCACAGGTTTATTCTCAGGTCGTCGGCTGACAGGAAGGTCTGCTGGTCGCTGTTGACGGAAATCGAGTTGATGTGGTACGTGTGCGCGTTGGCGAACACACGCTTGCACCGAGCGGCTAGGAGCATCTCCGTGCTGGTCACCTGCAGAACGCAAAGGTCCTACGTGGTAAGGTAGGGTGTGGGGGGTAATACTGTGTGGTGCCAGTGTGGCAGCACTGACGCACCCGGGGCAGGCGCAGCGGCTGCGAAAGGCGCATGGACACCGGGCTGTTCGCCAGCGCGTTGGGCCGAGGCGAGCCTGCGGCTCCGTTGTTCCGGCCCTCCAGATTGAAATTGGCCAGGGACGACACCTTCTTCTCGTACACCTGCGCGATAGAACACCGAGCGGTTAGACAGGCATGTGAGGCACATGGCACATGCCTGCGCCACAGCCAGTGCCTCGCTGCCCACCTTCCATAGCTTGACCGTTTTGTCGTTTGTAGAAAGGAGCATGCGCGTGTTGTTTGAGCTCCGGCACCACCTGACTTTGTTGATCTTCTCCTCAATTTCCAGCGACTTGAGGTAATCGAACTCCGGCTCGTGAGACTGAAACTCAGTCATGTACCGGTACTCAAACGATGCTCCCCGTGGCAACGGCGGCGGAGCCCTCTGGTCCATGCCCACTGGCCTCTGCGCAAATTGCCCAGCACCAGTCCCGTGAGCCATGCACCCTCGGCACACACCCCGCAACTTTCTCAGCATCCAGCAGCAACACATATGTTCTACTGTGTGCAATGCACGCTTACCACATGCGGGTTGACGCGCTCAAAGAGCACAACGCGTCCTCCTCGGTCCCCCGTGGCAAGGTGAAGGCCGTCATAGTCGAACTCGACTGCGCTGATAATATCAGCTGCATAGTCACGTGTTGCCAAGAAGCAAGATCAGAGGAGGAACACCGCAAGGTGGTTACCACGCCCCCCAGTCCCATCTCAGCAACCCCATCTCAGCAACCTCGGCACCATCCGCAACGCAGCGTCCAGCAACTGTCCCTACAGGCGTGAGCCATCTGCGTCAAGGAGCCCCGCGTGTAACATACCCTCTTGGATGTCTTCTCCCGGCGTTCTTTCGCCGAAGCATTGCAGAAACTGCCACTCTGAGCATGCTGAGGAAGCGGACATGTTCGACATGCTGCTGCTTGATGTGCTCCTCAGTTAGCTGCTCTAGTAGCACCTCTCGTGGATGTTACAGTTCAGGAGCTCTCCGGAGCATCGCCGCCTCACTCCTCTACTCCTCCATACTTATCGTCAGCAGGCCAGCTTTGCTGCAACGTCAAGGTGTGATAACGACCTCTCTAGACCTAGTTGGGCCGTGCACTTTAGGCCAAGTGCGTGAGGCTAGAGAGCACGACCGTGGCCCGAGCAGGATCGTTACTAGCGGAGCCTAGCCGCTGGACCACACTACTTCAACCTATAGTCTGGATTACCTACTTGCACGATTAGTTCTTAGAAATCAGTGGCAAACTGGCTATCGCAGAAGCAATGGACTTCCCTTCCCAGCAATGGGCGCCCGGCTCAGATTGGCACCACCATGTCCCCGAACACCATCAGCCTTAACAACAGTTACTCTAGCTAACAACAGGATGTTCTGTTGTTGATGTCCAGTGACGAGTCTCCCGATGTGCCCACCAACACACTGACATGTTGTTTGGCATGCGCGTTACCACTTTGCCAAAAGCACAAGATGCCCGCCAGCAGGCAGCAGGTGATGAGTGGCCAGTAAGCTGCTGTGTGTGGACAGCCGTAACCCTTGTGCGATACGACAAGGGAGATGGGGAGTGTCGGAGGACAGCGCCCCCAACGGCAAGCCTGTGGCAGCAGCCAGTTGCAGCAGCTGATATGTCCAGACGTGCCACGGGCCGCAAGCGCGTGAACCATGTGCACTGTCACGGTGATGTGGTCATGGTCAATGTCGCTCTTCGACGACGACAGAACGGGTTGTGGACCGAATGCCAGAGACGGACGACCCATGGGACTATGCATGGGAGGGCATGTGGGACTTCCCCGACAATTCGCTCTGCAGTACTGGAAGTGTTGATCACCCGGTGCCCTTTGTATGAACGGTTTTACAGCTTTAGTCCCCTTCCAGAGCGCAGCCCTGTTCCAGCAGGGAAACATGGCTGATCCCGGCGATCAGGGACACGGGCTCCTTGAAAAGCCGAGAGTGGATAACGTCTGGCAGGCGCCTGCCTCACGCGCGCATGGCGTTCTGACCCGCGCCGACATTGGGTCAAACACCTGTTCAAGCTTGCTCCCGGTGTGCATAGGATCTGTCCACCTGACCTCAACGTGTGCGTCTAGCCCAACAGGCTGCGAACGGCAACAATATGCCCTTGCGACATTAGCTTCACATGCATTACTTACGCGCACATGCACGTGTAATGGTCAGTCCCACGCGCGTGTATGACTTGGAGCACACCACCTTGACCCATAGGTACGTAAGAAGGTCAGACCCCCCGTGGGGTGCTTCAATGGACACAGACCAGCAGGTTACTGCTGCACCACGGACAAGCGTGCAATGCACTTGATGCAGGCACCCGCCACAGCAACAGCACTTCTGTCCCGTGGCCAGGGCAGCCATGCATGCAGAAACCGCCCAACCACGTGGCAAGCAGCTGGCGCCGCTCAGTAGCGGTACTTTGTGGAGTAGTCCTTGGGCGACACCACGAGACCCCGCCCTTTGCGCGCTCCCCGGTAAATCGTCTCCACGATGTCGATAAACTCCTGCTTGTCGGACATGGCCCAGCTGATCTTGTTGTTGTTACCAGTGCCCAAATCGATCATAATGTGCTTGTTCCTGCGGGGGGGCAGCGAGCAAGGGGCCAGGGTCCACAAGACAGACCAGCTGAAATGCACAGGAACAGGATCAGGAACGGGATATCAAACACTGTTGTGGTGGGCTATGGACTGTATGCTCGTCGCTTGCAAATGTGATGAAAATGCGTGGCATGTCATGAGCAGTACGTGCAAAACCCTAGCTGTAGGTCGGTCAGGGCCCATTACCCTCAGGGGCCCTCCTGATGCCGGTCGGCGGCCTCAAGGGCCAGCCTCCGGTCCAGGACGGCAGACAGGTACAAGCGACGATGTGGGGAATGTGGAGAAGCCAAGCAGCGATGTTCGTACTGAGTGGTGCCCCTCGTCTGCAGCCCGTGCTGGGGGGCAAAGCAACCAACCCTCCCCCGTCCAGCCGCACCTGAAAAAGAACATTGTCGTGCAGGGGTCGTACAACTCGTACATGGTGTTGAAGTCGGGCACCTCCGAGATGTCCACCAGGTAGATGACCGCAAAGTTCTTTATCTGGTCAGAGACGGAGGCTAGGATCTCATCCATCTGCATACAGTTGGGCTCGTAGTCGTGCCCAAAACGGATGATCACCACGCGGTCCTCCTCTGCGAGGATGGCCTGGTCCACCGCATAGCCGCTGTGCAGGTGGGGAAGGAGGTAAGACATTCTGCGGGGGATGGGAGAGGGGGGGGTGGGGGTTGGCGGAAGCGGGGAGGGGAGGGGTCCTCGTCGGCCCTGGCGACCAGCAAGGCTTGCGGCAAGACATAGCTATGCAATCTTATATTCTTACTTCTTGTTCCTCCGTAGTCAAGGTGAGGGTGGAGTGGAAAGCGCCGTGAGCAATGCTCGTGCTTGGTTCAGCCGCAGTCGCGGGCTGGCAGCCCGCTGGGGGAGCAAGGAGAGGGATGGTGAAAGCTGCCTACGAGCGTTGGCGGCCTTACGGTTTCCTGCAGCAGTGTCCTTGCCTTTGTTCAGGGGCCCGCATAACACGCCTTCTAGAGACGGAGGGGAAAAGGAGGGCCTACAGATGATATGTTTGCATTATGTTTGCATAAGTAGAATATTTAAACACAAAATACCAAGCGCATCTTTCTGCTGCCAACTTGATGAGTCCACGACCTGAGCTGTGTCCGCATGCGGCATGCCCAGGTGGCACAGGCGATGGCCCAGGGCGCATAAAGCCTGCATTTTCTATCACACTTTCCACTTGTGGCTTTCTCGATACTATACATAGTTTACGACATTACACCTGTGTCGCGCCTTTACCGATCCACTGTGCATTCTGTCGGAGGACCTCCCCTCAGCCCTACGCGTTCTTTACCAATCCGTTGGACTCGTGCGCAAGCTGCCTTGGCGCTGAAACATGATCTCCTTTACCAACACTAGCAATCAGCTGCGATGCAGTAGACAGTCAAGGGCCAGAGTAGGACTGAGGAGCGTCAGAGGATGCAGGCCACGCAGCGTCCGAGTGGTAAGCCTGAGCTTACGCCGAGCCCGCCATATCATTCTTGATAAGCTTAGTATCTGCGCCTATCACCTATCAACACGCCAACCGCCCTGCCTCCCCGCCCCCTCACGCGACCAAACGGGGCCTCCCCAGCTCTCCCAGGACCCTAACGCCAGCGCACCCCCCGAATCCTCCACCCTCTCTACCCTCTCC
>VFQN01005370.1_pt1 | contig 15755 bp, 12 predicted proteins | sample 3512371 | NCBI WGS metagenome assembly VFQN01 (sample SAMN10412370, study PRJNA504923) | tailings metagenome | isolation source: Replicate 2 from Balatoc abandoned mine | place: Philippines: Itogon, Benguet | collected 2017-08-28
CTAAAAATTTGATTGAACAATTTCATTCCAATAAGATCAAAAGCATCAAAATCTTGTTTCTTTCTTAGTCTTTTTATATTTGACGCGGTAGGATAGACTTTTCTTGTTAGAACAGAAATTACAGGAGAGTGAGCGGACGATCGAACAAGGACCGTTTTTACAACAGTTTCTTCGAATTTCCAAGACATTCCTCGATTTTTACCCTCTACTCTTTCCCCTTTGAAACCTTGATTTATTCTTCGAATTGACAAATCAAACATGAATCAAGAAGAGTTACAAAAGCTTCTCTTACGATTACAAGAGACGAAAAATGATGAATTACAGAATTTCTTATCATACATCCTTCCAACTGTCATTCCTTTAACAAGCAATGAATCAGTGAGAAACGATGTTGTGAAAGTTATTACAGAGAGCTTACGTCGTGCGAAACTTGCTTCTATTAAGTTACCATTAGATATTTTTATCGGTTTATTAAAACCACAGTTTCTTCCTTTTGGATGTAACTTCGCAATCGCCTTCTTAGATGGACTATCTGACATTAACTGCATCTCTGAGGTCCATGCTGAAAGCATAAGTCGTTTAATTCAAGCTTGGGTTGCTTTTGACCCTTTTAGCTATCAATCTAACTCTATTGCCGCATATTTAATGAAGTACAATACTTTTATTCCAGCTGCTCTCCAGCTCCTACAAGCATCCTCTGCCTCTTCAGAACTTGTTGCAACAGCTACTGATCTTCTCTTTGATTATTTCATCGATATTTTACTGTATCCACCATCTGCGGTGGGTAATACCAATGTCCCTGCTGGTCTCTCACAATCCCGTACTCAAAGATTATTATTAAAGCAAAAGAACTTCAATGTCACAACCTTATTAACATGGAAATTACAAATCACAGAAATTGTGCATCAATTAGTATCATCAGAGGAAGGAGGATTATTATTAGAATATAAAGTATTAATTGGTTTATTATCAAGTAATGATAAAATATTATTAACAAACAACACTATCAGTAATGATTTACAATCGTCCGGGAAAAAATTAATTAATCAAAGTAAAGATTTATATTTAAAGAGCAAGTTGTCAAATAATCATTCATTTGATTTATCATTAATTTTATATTTTTTAATGAGCGGATTAAAGTCATTACCATCCTCTTCTGCCACTATTAATACCCCTTCGGTGACTCGTTATCCTCAAATTCTGACAAAAGAAAGAGTGAAAACACCAAAGGAACAACAAATATTCATCTTTGAATACATTCAAAAGAATTTAGATTGGTTGCCATTACCTGATATATTAATCATGAAATTGTTCCTGTTAGAATACACAAACACTGAAACATCCTCTCTGAATCAATCAGAGGCTGATGATAGATTATTAAAAATTATCTCTCATTTAATTGTTGAGACTTATGAACGAACATCTTCGTTAAATGAGAACGAGAAAGGATTGTTATTATATAATGAGATTCCTTCTCTATTAGGACAGAGTAAGACCATATTATCACAATATGCATATTCTTCAACCAATCATCATTTAACGACCACAACTACAATTGTTGAATTAAAGAATTATCATTATGAATTAATCTATCAATTTATTGCGAAGTATAATTATCCTTTATCCGAGTTATTATCCTTTTCTTCGACGTCACCATCTCGTGATTTAATGAGTTTATTATTAACTATTGCGATCACTGATTCTTCCAACGGAAATTCTTCTTTATTCAAACTACTAGATGCTGTTGAAGAGCGTTGGTCTCCTGCTTTGGGTAAGTATTGTTCATTTTTTGATGGTTGTTGTGTGTTGTAATGATATTTTCTCTTGTTTCTCTCTCTAGTTTCTTCTGATTCGCAATTGGAACAGCAAATCAAAGCTTTAGGAAACAGCCCAAAGTCTTCTTATCGTTTACTTTACATTAAATGGATTCGTAAATTGTATGGGTGGAACTCGTTTGTTCTTTCTGAGATGTGGAAATTCACAGGTAAGGAATAAATGAAATGCATTTTTTGAGTTTTCTTTGATCTTCCTTTGATAACCTTAATAGGTGATAAGGTGGAATTAGTCTCAAATTTCAGTTACAAACAATTTCAAGAGTTTAAAAAGACGATTAAATCATTCCATAAGAACAACGACAACGATGATACTGGTTTTAATCACGAAATTTTAACAATTTACCACGAATTATTACAATTTTTATCAAATATTATGAATGATTATCATTCAAAGATATTTGATAATAAATCAACTTACTTTGCTTTAAATTGTCTCGCTATTATTCATTTATCATTTCATTATGATGCAAGTCAGTCTCTCGAATTACCGGAGATCGTCTTCTGGCAACAGACCAAATCTGTTAATTCCTTCCTTAATGAAAGGACCTTCGAAGGAATCACCGCTTCTCCTGTTTTCAAGTCTTTCACTGTCTCTTTAGTGAATTGTTTAGAGGAATTATTAAAGAAAGATCATCCAGTCTCTTATCAAGCGTGTGAGAGACATCAGTTACACTCGACCATGATTCATAAGATGATTGATGAAGAAGAGTCAATGCACCTGACTGATTTACTTGCCTTTGTTCTTTGGAATCAATTAATGCTTGCGTCAGTCAGCGGTGGAGTAGCCGAACTTTCTGCTCTTGTGCCGAAGTTATCAAGAGCGTTCTCCTATCGATTGATAGGTAGAGTGGCGATTATAAACTCCTTAGCATTATTAGATGATTCAACTTTATTACAAGAAAACTCTGATATTTACGATTTAACGAATGAATCTTCTCTTCAACGTGAAGTTACAGATATAAGAGGGTTTATAGCTATGTTGTCAAAAGGATTGGTTTATCGGTCGTCAGCACTTGTTACTTCATCATTGGCGAAGTTTCAAAGGATTATTAACTTTTTCTCGTCGTTTGTTCAAAGATGGCATACATTAACATCAATCTCCTTGATTGAGGAAATCGCAATGGTTGAAGCTCTGACAGCGATTAAATTCTTGCAAGAAGCGAAAAAGCAAGATCATTTTATTGCTGATATTGCCAATCTACTGCCTGAGGGAAGTATAGTGCAACACTTGAGCCAAGTGATAACGGGGAAGAAGTCTTCCTTCGCTTCAGTCATTGCTATTGATTGCTTGGCTCTCTTCTTTGAGAATCAAGGCACAGTAAGAGGTAAGAACTCACCCATCAATTATGTTTCTCATTTCTCTTAACTCCTTTCCTTCTTTCTTCTTCAAATTGTAGTCTTTAATGAATTATTCCAATCGCAATTTATTGAAAATAAAGATAAATTAATTTATTTCTCAATTGCTGAAAATATTTCAAAACAACTCATTATTCATACATCAAATATAACGACTTTATCAGAAGATTTATTTCTCTCTCTTGGAGTATTAGAAAAATTAGAAAATTTAATCGGAAATGAGAATAAATCTGATGAGAAGGAAGCATTAGCTGTGATATTATTAGTGATACTATCTAATTGGATTCATTTTCCATCAAATCTTCATTTTATCACATTAGAACGTTTATTATCATGTATTATACCGTTTTTAAAGGAGAATAATCCTTTCTTACGTGATATTATTACATTGAACCTGATTTATATCTATCAATTAACTATTGCTTTGAATGGAAAAGGATTAGTGATTGGTATTTCTGAGGCTATCCTCACTTATCATACTTTAGAGGAATATATTTCGCAAGAGATTGTTGTTGCGATTACCAGAAGAAAGCGTCCTGCTCAAAGAGTTGGTTTTGATGCTGGAGGATCTACTTCAATCAATAATGGCAGTAACCAGACGACCAATGATGGTGAAGCAATGAATGTTGTCGGAGATGAACTCTTGAATGCTGTTATGACCAATGAGACGAATGAAGTGAATAATCTCTTACGAGGAATGATTTCCACCGCGAATACCAACAATGCAAATAATGCGAATCCGAACCAAGCATCAACAAGCACTGCTTTAGATGCTGGATACAGTGCATATGAGAAAGTCTGCAATATTACTAAGAAGGTAAGAAGAAACTCTTTTGCGTATCTTTTCTAATTTCAGTATGATGATATTGATTGATCGTTAGATTGGCAATGGTGCAGTATTAATGACCGCTCTCAGTATTGTGAAGTTTGATCTTCGATTCGGTCAAAATGAAACCTCCTTCATTCAAAAGATATACAGTTCCCCTTCGTTTACCATTCCAAATGATAAAGTATTTGATCTAATACCAATGCTTTATGTTGCAAAATACGATCCTATCACCTCTATCAGAGAGATCATGCAAAAAGTTTGGAATCAACTCATAGGAATACAAGAGAAAGAGAAACTTCTTCAATATGCCTCAATTATCTTAACCTACATCGATAAGAATCTATTAAATCCTCTATGGCGTGAAAGAGAATCAGCAGGTTATGCATTGGAGAATTTAATATTATTAAATTTACCATGGCAAACCTCCCAACCAATAAAACAGTTGCTACCATTGCTATTAGAGAAAGGTTTTAAACTGTTAGATGATATTCGGGAATCAACACGTAAATTAGCGATCTCATTAATGAAGAAATTATTACAAATAATATTAACCATCTGTAATACCAAAGAAAATTCATCAGAGATCGTTGCAATCGAGAATATGAATTTAATATTCCCGATCTTATTAGAGAAAGGATGGATTTCGCCATCTATTGAAGCGAGAGGATTCTGTTTAGGTGCAATCATTAAAATATTAAATGAAGAGTCATCAACTGTGATTATACCGTGGTTAGAAAGGTTAATTGATATATTTATTGAAAGTATATCAGCCTTTGAACCACAGATGTTACAGTACATGGAGTTTCATACACAATCATTACAAGTACGTCGTGATGATTTAGAGGCATTAAGAATACAATTATCACAACAATCACCAGTGCATGATGCTTTAAAGAAATGTTTAAATATGATACCATTTGAATTACTAGGTAATATTTGTAATATTGCTTATCATCATTTAAGTCGAGGTGTTGGATTAGCCACGAGGTAAAGTTCATCATCATTCCTCATTCTTCCGTCTTATCTCTCATGTTTTGACAGGGTGGCAGCAGCTGATGCTTTCTCTTATTTAGCAGAGAAGTTCCCTGCTGGTATGTCAAAGTACGGTATTAGAGCAATCCAAGAGTTATGTCGATTAATCTCTGAAAGGCCAAATCTTGAAACTTCCTTTAAGAAATCCTTAGTGAATACACTAGGAATGCTTGCAAAGGTAATAATCCTTGATCCCCTCTCCTATACATACATCTGACTGTTATATGGTGTTAATAGGTGGTTGAACCGAGTATATTAAACAATGAATGCGAAGAATTGATACAAAATTATATAAAATATCTAAAAGAAAGTAATATCCAGCAATATTCATCAATCTCCAATCAAGAATTAGCATATGCTATCGTGATACAACAAATACTAAAGAAAGCCGGTGAAAGATTACAGTATTCACTATCATTATGGTTATATTTAATTGGTATTAGCTATTCTGGTTCCTTTGATTCTGATAATGAAGTGAGTCATGTCTGGCTTGATATCTTTATGACTTGTTTAGAGTGTAGTGGTATTGGTAATAAGCTATCAGCCATCGAGAAATCTTTTAATTCTTCTCGGGGCGGTCAAGTAGCTCCCAGTACAATGGAGAAGATGATATTATATTATTTAAATCATTCCTCATGGGAGAAGAGAAAGCAAGGTATTCGTATCTTACGTGATATTATCACTCAGATGAGTGTTCAACCATTATTAAAAGAATTAATCTTTACTTCAACTTCTTTTAGTTTAATATTAACTTCCATGTTCTCATTATTACCTGGTATCCTATGGCAGGGTCAAGATCAATTATTAGAAGGATTTAGTCTTTTATTTCCTTTAATTCCATCGCAGTATTATCGTTGGGAAACCATTCCTTTCACTGAAGTAGAGAATGTTGTGTTCATACTTCCTTCTAATGAGAGAACAGTGAAGGTTTGTGATGTCACTGATTATCCTTTCTCATTAAGATATATGCTTCCAACCTCGACAACGATTGACTCATCAGAGAGGGATAACAATGTGAAGGAAGGGAATGAAGAAGATAAAACAGATTTAAGTCAACCAATGGAGATTGATTCACCTGAAACTACATCGCCGACAACTCGCACTACATCGCATTATAATGTTGAAATCTATAAAACTATTCGAGAGAAGATCCTGTTTGATTCATTAGATGAGCTTTGCTCCTCCATCGATCAACTAATATTAGGTCTCCCTCCTAATACACCACAAGGATCCGAAGCAATCAAGCAGACGACAAATGACAGCTGGAAGATTAATGTTAATGCTTTAATCTCTTTATTCTTATATGAATTAAAGCGAGGTGATACCAATTATCGTGTGATTGTTGGACAAACATTAGTTTCATTACCATGGAAGGAAATACAATCAAAGAATCCTTTCATTTTCATTAATCATTTCCCAACTCTATTATCAATTTGTGAATTAAATCAAATAGTAGAAACTGCTTCTCCTGCTACGACACCATCATCGAGTGCTAAAGTTACTACTGCAGAAGTGAAGAAGGTCACGCATAAAAATACTTTATTATTCGGTAGTAGATATGGTGCTGCAGCAACTGCAACGACAACGAAGCGAGTTGCGGTGAATAAACCTCCTTCTGCTACCCCAGAGACAGCACAGCCAGCAGTGCCTACACCTATCAAGAGAACCTTCGCTCTCCCTCCGGCAGTACGCATGCATATTGTTGATAGTCTCAGTAAAGGATGGATTAATCCTCAACTCGAAGGAATTCCATCAGAGCAGCAAAAGATCCTAACTGATGCAATCCCGTTAATTATTAAGAATATCTCAGAACTCTATGAACAAGAGGTTTGGTCAGTAAAACGATCCTATCTCTTATTATTAGGAGCTATCGGAGAGAGAAGTACTCAATTATCAGAGGAGATGATTGGAGGGATAGTAACAGTCATTGGGAAATCTCAAGAAGAGAATAAATTCACTCAAGTGAAATTAGGTGGATTAGAAGCATTAGAATATATCTTAAGAGGAGAGAATAAAGGAATCATGAAAAGTCTTTACTCTGAAAGAATCAAGAAAGTTCTTCATCAAGCTGCATTGGATACACAACCATTAATCTTAGAGTTTATTGGGAAGCTCAATCATCTGACATTATGAATAGAATTACTTGTAGAAGGTAGGAAGGTAGGTAACTTAGTAGTTAGGATAGAAGATCCGTAGATAGATCATTGAGTAGTTAGTTAGAAGCGTTGAGTAGTTAGAAGGGGAAAAAATAAAGATAAATAATACTACGAGACTGTTCATTGACAATTCAGTAAGTAGTATATATTAATAGTAGTTAGTTACACATGCGATTGAGTTAGTAGTTCTATCTTGAGTGTGCGCTAAAACTTACTTAATCAAATCAATTGACTTCACATGAGCATGATCAAAGAAATTATCAGATTTATCTGAAACCGTGAAAATTTTTCTCTAAGACTTTAATAAGGTTTAGTTAGGAGTGTGAGACTCAAGAATGGAATACAATCGATGTTAATTATTGCATATCTTTAAACGGGGAACCAATGATAGACAACTATAGTCGACGATTTTTTCACAGTTCTTTATCGTTACCATCGGAACAGCTGTCAAACTGTTTACGTTATGGATCCCTGGGCAATACTGTAACTCCACACATCTGTTTCTTCCAAGACCCCTGATGTCATGTAGCTTTAAGCAAGTTTCTAAAATAATGGTTGGAATATCTCCTAATCCATTCACATGTTCAATCGAGCAACTGATAATCCGAAGTGATTGTAAATGATAAAAGATTGATGTTTGGCCTTCATTAATAATCTTTACAATCTGATCACAGTTAATCAACTCAAGATGCAATATCTGTGAAGGAAAACTAGTATTACAGATGTTTATGATATCATCATAAAATGATAATCTTTTATTTCTTAAATGAGATACATCATAAACTTGTTTTTGATTATTAAAGAAAGATGTAAGCGTGAGGTCAGGAATATCTTTCAATAAGAATAATTGTCTTTCCATTGAATCAAAAAATGTTAAAGTGAGACTCTTAACTTCTTGAAAGACATTTAAATCAGGTATTTCCAATCCGGAGATAACTGCATTCAAAACAGTTCTAAAACATTCATATCCTTGATCAATCGAATGACAGTAAAAGATTGTTAATCGATGATGATTTCCTAAACCAGAAATATTTTGAATACCAAAACAGTCCATTAAGACGAGATTTTTAATGCCATTTAATGGTGTAACATCGATGAGTTGATCGCATGAAGAAAGTAGAACTTCTTGTATATTACGAAGAAAAGAGACGTCAGTGATCGCAGATCGGTTTATAGACAAAGACTTCTGGTGTTTATTACTAAGGATCGAGTAGTTTTGGATATTAGGACAGTTCGTGAGTGTTAAATGTGGTATGTTTTGTAAAGGTGTGAGGTCAGTGAGATGTGTTGCATCAGATAAATCAAGTCTCTTTACATGAGATAAGGACGAAAAATCTCGAATATTCACACAATTATCAAGTTCAAGATCTTCCAACATTGGAAGAAAAGGGATTTCTTTGACAGTTGGTGGTAAATAATATACCTGCGAAGAAACATACTTGAGCAAATGAGAGTAATGTCTGCCGAACTTGATCTTATGAGCCACAATATCACGAATATCTGGTACTTCATACTTTTTATCAAATTTTAAGGCAATCTGTTGACTTCCATCCTTCACTTTACTCAATATTCTCTCTCGAAATCTTTCATCTTCTACATATTCTTGACTTTTCTTTTTATTCAATGAAAAATAAATCGTTTCATATTTCAAGGAGCTAAAATAGAATCTATTACAATTCATCAAGTAATGAATATCATCATTACAGAGGAAAGATTGGAAATACTTAATAATAACATCTGGAAGACTTACTAACATCATCACCAACATCTAGACATCTCATCACACAGCAGAGCAATCCTTCTCTTAAATTTACATCATATCACCACATAGAACACTGACAACACGTAGTAGACTGACTATCTTTTCGAATTATTTATGGTGATAAATTATAGAAAATTTTTAATGAATAAACACAATGAAAAGAATCAGTTCCAAGCCACTTGAGGGTCGAGGAACAAACATTAATTTTCAAATTGAATTATTTTCTCAGAGATATATCTACTCAACAAATGAAGAGATTGGATTGAAAGATCTCTACTCTTAGAAACTACTTCTTCTGCTTTAATAAATCCTATTTAACTTATTCGAATGCCATGGTTGGCTTTGCGACGACTCCTGTTTGTAAAACGTGTAAGAGAAGAAAGACCGAGCAAAGAATAAAGACACTTACACATTATCAGTGGTGAGAGCTTTCACTTCAGCAGAAGATCGTTGAATTCCGATGTAGACGAACTTATGAAGATTTCCTTGACTTTGATGATTCTCATTCTGATTCTCTAAATAGCTCGCAGACATCATCGGATAATACTTCAGAGCAAGATCCCAGATACTCTGTTGTTGTTGATTGTTCTTTGGTGTAGTATTCGTTCTTACCACTCCTTCCTCTTTCGTCTCTGTTATCATTTCTGTTTGATGATTATTTGGAGAAACAGTCACTGGACTTCGATTTGGGAAATCAGGCTTTGCAATGAAATGAGGGGTACTTGCATCTACCACAGCTAATCGATTCGTATGAAGATCCTTCTCGCCAGTGATCATTGCACATCTTTGTAAGAAAGTCCAATAGTTATCATCTTCACGTATGTAAGTGATGAAGGGACCACTAAACATATCCGAATCACAATACTGTACAGTATTCCCAATCAATGTAAAGTTAAAGACTGAGACAGCTCTTGATGAGATACGATCATGATTCCCTGATAACCAAAACAAATCTTCTAAAGTGACAGATTGCAAACTTAATCCACAATTATTTTCACTTAATGTTGAATCAGAAGAAAACCTATTAAATTAACAAAGTAGAGAAAGATTAAAGGGTGATAGAAAGGATTGATGAAAACTCTTACCATGGTGAAGGGATGTGTTGAGAATCCGTTCGGTGAACGAACACATCAACAATTCGATCGCTTACAATATATCCTAAGAGCAAAGGCATCGCTGGAATCATTCTAGGAAGTTGCTTTGTACTTTCGATCTCATCACCTTTATCACTATCACTGCTCTGATCCTCGATCTCTTCTTTCCCTTCTATCATACCTACTTCTTCAATCTTCTTACTGATTAAGAACGTAAGTGCATCAGAACAACGATTCTCTACTTCCGCCTTTTTTTGTTCATTCTGGAGAAGGCGTGAGGCGAACTCAGCCAGCTCTATTTTCTTGTCACCTTCATCGAGAAAGGAACCTTGGTCTTCACTTGACGGCGAGGATCTCTTGAAATCAGCTGGACTATGATGAAGGTCATAGTCTTCCTGAAATTGATGATAAAGAACATCATAGTTATCAGGAACACCGAGATATTCAGTGCGTAAGATTGACATTAATTGACTTATCGTTGAAGTAATATCAGCCCGGACTCGAAGCTTATGATACTCCGTGATATCGTAGGGGGAGAGAGTGCCCACACGACTGGAATAAGCTAAAGCATGATTCTCGCCTTGAGAGGAGAAGAACCTTTTATACTGATCCATATAATTAAACCATTGACTAAACCAGTCTCCATTCAATCTCTTATTGGACTCAGTTCTCATCTCTGTTTCATTTTCAGTTGCAGCCGTTGCAACATCTATACTTGGAAGATAATCAGTTGAATCAACCCAAGAAACCTTTAATCTTTTATTCCCATTCACACCGTTACTACTATAATGATTGCTATTGTAGGGATGAGTATAAAATTCAAAGAAATAGTCTTTCCAATTTTGTACTACACTTGTGCTTGTAGCTACAGTATGTTCAATGGCTAATCTTCTCAAGAATCGTAATCGTTCATCACTAATGACAACCTCAAAGAATCGTTGTAAACAGATTGTTGGTGTTAGTTCTTCGATCTCTTTCGTCTTTATCACGACTGGGTAGGGAACAATGCGATAGTAAAAGAGGAAAGGACCGGGAGACTTCGTCCATTGGAATTTCTCCAATCCTGTTAAATTAATGACTTCATTCACATGACGTGGTGCATTGACATTATTATTGTTATTCGCTTTCAATGTTGCAACATCAACGTCCTCTTGAAGATAATCTATGATTCTTCGCTCCGAACTCACCGCAGTGACTGGTAAGAGGTCTTCTGACGCTCTTGCCTCATCATGATGAGGGTTGAAGTAAACAAGAAGACGATTAGACGCGACATCGAGCGCCGCACTGATTTCCTGCAAAAGTTCACCAACAGTCACTTCTAACAAATTAAACTCCAACTCTACCGCACAGACAACGCTGAGATGTTTTCCATGTGATGACTGAGAGTGCAACGGTCGCTTTTTCCCGATCAAAGAGTTACTACTATCTGAGACGGGAGGTTGTTGGTGACGCTCATCTCGCAAATATTTAGCTTTATTGTATAATATCTTTCGATCCCTCGAATGCCATGGAAGAATATGGAAAGTTTTGGTATTCGCTCGAGCGCGGTAATGTTGAGCAGGGTTTGTTTGTAAATTTGTCTGTTTGGGGAAAAGTTGAGAATAAATCGATTCATTTAAAGTAACAACCGTCACCCCTCCTCCCTACGCAATTACAATTAGAACAAAAGAAGGGAATTGAAAAAAAGTTTCATTACCTCATAGAAATGGCTTCGAATGGCTTCATCTGCTTGGAATTTGATTTCTTTCATTAACAATGGTGTTTCCATCATATAATAGAGGTAGGTTTCACCACTAAGCACACCTTCAGGTCCTTCCATTCCCCTTTCCATTAATCTTTGAATAATAAGTCTCAAATATTTCTTTAGGACACGAATAGGATCAGTAAGATTGATTTTTACATAGCCGAGGTATTTAATAGGATTATAGGGTTTCTTCTTTCTCTTAAACAGAAACCTTGCATCCTTAAAGGTAACATCTTCCATGTTGTCATATTTCGATGGATCAAACTCGTAAACATCTTCTTCTACAGATGATAAGGTAGACCCGCCCGAGGAGACACTGCCATCCTCGTCGTTATCGTCGTGGATAGTTTCTGTGATTTCGAAGAGACTTGACGGCACAGAAAAAAGATTCATTGGATCATGAAGCTTGTAAAAGATTAATGCAGAATCTGATGTGACTTGTCTTGTATCATACGCACCAAATTCATCAATAATACGAAAGACCTCTCGGTTCATAGTTTTTATTTCTTGCGAGAGTGATTCATAAAGTTCATTATTAAAATTTTGAATTGACTTTAATGGTTTATTTGATTTACCAATACCACAGCCCTTTGTTAAATCTTCAAAGATTGAACTGAACTGAGCCAAGTCAGGATCTGATTCAAGAATTGCTTGTTTTACTTTCTCTAACCATACTTTCTCTTTGGTTAATATCTTTTTATAAGTTTGAATCACTAATTTCTCTTCTTCCTCTTCTTCTTTTGTCTTTTCAATGATCTCAACAAAGAATCGACCTGAGTCCCCTTTACCAAAGTTAATAGGAATAGATTTATCTAAATCGTCCAGTTTAACAACTTCACTCACACAAAACATCTTCGCCTTTTTATCAATCTCCCATAATCGAAGCATCGTTGGTGAAACTTTTAAAGATCGCGCAATATCAATGAAAACACCTAAATACGTCGATTCACTCATAATAGATGCTTTAATCATCGATTGGTCATCAATAAATCCTTGTAATCGTAATGATGTATTAAAATTTGCAATCTGTTTCTCTGTAGCATAGTAATAATGTCGAAACATTTTAGTTCTTTGTGTCCGTTGAATTTCAAGTTTTCTTAAACGATTTTCTTCTTGTAATCGTTCAATTAATGAAGTTGGAATGTCATTAACTTCAATAGGTTTCATGATTGTTGGTGCATCAGATTCTCGAACATATACTAACATATATGCGGAGCTCATTAGATTAAGTAATGAATCATTTGAATCAAAATCATCGTCAAACTCCTTTCTTCGCTTCATTGATCTTCTTCCAAAGCAATAATCCACTGCTTCAAACTTCGATACCTGCAGCACAGTCTCGTCATTAAACTTGTACCATTCTACGTCTTCGTTTGTGAGCTGTGATGAAGTTCTCTCGCCATACACGGTGTCCCAGTTATGAGTAGTCGTTGGACGAATATAAGCATAGTAATGTCCTCCACCAACATCGCCCGAATGAACCAACACACTGTGTAGAAGGTATTTGTTCGTTTTCTGACTATCATGATGGTTAGCACTCGATCCATCTTCACCTTTCTCTTCCTCCAGCATCTCTTGTGTCTCATCTTCTTCGGTAACCTGTTTCTGGTTTTGGTCCTCACCATTACTATCTTCATGAAGAACATATCGTTCTAAATCTAATTGTAAAGGAAATTCTAAACAATCATGTATTTTCTTAAATCCTAAAGTATTAAAATCAAAATCAAATCTTTTTAACTGGATTGTTAATATTGGTGGTAATTTTGTGAAAATAACCCCCTTCTTAGCATCTTGTTTACCATATTTACCCGAATCATATTGATTATCACCATCTAATATCTCTGTTTCAATATATTTATTAAATGAATCATATAAAGTTAAACAACCTTTGACATCTAATTGTATATCATAAAATTCTTCTTCTCTTGCACTTTCATAATCTACATGTATGCAACGTATAAATGATTTAATTTTACCACAAAATAATTCTTTTGCATATCCATCCACTAAGGTATTTTTCATTTTATCTTCTAATTTATCAATTAATATTCTCATCATTTCTTGTACATCTTGTTGCATAAATGCTTCAACACTTGTCCAACCAAAGGCGATAGTTAAATCCTTTGTTGTCACTTCTTTATTGGATGTTTGTAGATTATGGAATATATTCTGTAATGCTAATGTTGTTGATGTTTTATAATCTTCATTATCATGTGGTATTTGATAAACTGCTTTACGGAAAGAGTTTAAATGAAAGAGCATCTATAACAGAAGAGGAATGTCAGTGATATTAGAGACTATTAAGATTGGGTAGTATTACCTGTAAGAGAGAGTTTAAATAACACGTTGCACCTAAATTCTCTAATCCTACCATTCCTGTTGCCTTTTTCGAGTCATAAGTAATAGGAACTCGCTTGGGTTGGAAATTTTCTTTGATTTTTAAAGTAAACTTGATTGTTACTCGACCAGGTGAAGTCACTACAGATGCCGGAAACATACCCCATCTACCATAATCTTCTCTTTCTTTCTTGGCATTTTTATTTTTAACAAAATTACGATTAATAATAACCCCTGGGACTGCATAATTGTCGATGAAATAGCGAAAAGATATATTAGCAGCAAAGTCAGAAGGAATGGAAGTTGGATCGTCATAACCGAAGAAAACTCCGAGACCATCAGCACGAACAACAAACAATGAAGTCCATTCAACACCTTTCCAAAGAATTGGTTTCGAGTGTTTCCTAACTTCAGACAGTCCTGTGAGTCTCTCAAATACTATCTCATCTCGAATCACATAATATTCATCTTTTTTCACTGGAACAAGGCATTCCTTCGTTGTGGAAGTAGGTGTAATCAGATTTGTCACATTGTTATCTTCAACATCACTCAACTCCATATCATTAGTGTTAAACTCTTCATTTTGAACTTCAGTAGAATCTATTGAAATGCTATCATCATCACGTGTATCATTTCGAAAATTCATCGGTTCAAAGATAATACACGTCTAATCTTGAAGGAGAGAATGCTGATCTGGCTGATGATAGTCAGTAAGAGGAGTATCGTCAAGGGAAAGATGCAAAAAAAGTCGATCAAATTTTACTCTCTTTCTCTCACCTTTCTTGAATTCAAAATTTTTCGATGATGATTATGATTCAACGAAAATCCGAACTTTTGAAAATGCGAAAATGCGAAAATTATCGAGTCAGTTCTTTTTGAGAGGACGTTCTTTTATGGGATTGCTCAACATCTTCATGTCACAGTTGTGACGGTATTGTTTCAAGGAGACAACATTGTTGTACTTGTGAGTGATCAAAAATGAGTGGAAGACTTTGGGCTGGAGCTGGGGTTCTGGCTGTATCAGCCTTTGCAGGGAAACAGGTGTTATTTAGTGAAGTTAGCAGTAGATCCATTGAACTTAGATCAAAAGAACATGAAGAAGCATCATTGGCATTGAATGAAGCTCGAGAAAATGCAAAAAAGTACACTCTACCGCCACTAACCATTGAAGAGAAGAAGCGTCTGAAAGAACTTCTGGCGAATGACCCTGAGTTTAATAGGAACGAAGAATATGATGACATGCCGTCTCTCGCAAGCATGGAGCTGAGAGAGAAGAAGGCTACATCTGGCGACTGTTGTTCCAAAGATTCGAAGTCTGTGAACACGAGTGATCTTCCTAAATGAGTATTTCGCTCTTTACCATCTATATGTAAATAATAAACTAAAACCAATTTCATTATCTGTGGCTTCTTTTGTTACCTCCCAACAAATTGACAGTTACTCACTGTATGCATTCACAGAGTGTTTTTTGATTTATACTCATCTGTGACCCCGTTGTTTTCAGAAGTTCTCAGGTTTACCCGCAGTAGGGGAAATCGTGACAACTGCAGTTTGACGCATGTGACACTGTTCGGGCGACAACTACGCATTCCCAGACAGCGACATTAATT
>VFQN01005371.1_pt1 | contig 15754 bp, 12 predicted proteins | sample 3512371 | NCBI WGS metagenome assembly VFQN01 (sample SAMN10412370, study PRJNA504923) | tailings metagenome | isolation source: Replicate 2 from Balatoc abandoned mine | place: Philippines: Itogon, Benguet | collected 2017-08-28
CCACAGAAAGTATAGCCCCTAACTGAATAGCCACTTCAAACAACTTAGTAAAATCGTCTTTGGCAATACCCAAAAAAGAACTGGCAATGATCATATGTCCGGTAGAAGATACCGGTAAAAATTCAGTCAGTCCTTCCACAATGGCAATGATGATAGCGTCGAAAATACTCATGGGGCTAGAGTTGGTAGTCCATGGTCCATAGTCCATGGGTTATAGATTCTATTGACCATGGACTATGGACCATGGACTGTAATCACTTCTTCTTAAAAATCGCAAAGATCTCAATCGCCAAACCGATCACGATCAGGATGGGTGCAATGGTGATGCGGGTAGTGCCGTATACTTCTTTGTAATCAAATACATTCGGATCACTGCTTTTGCCGCCACTCATTAAAAAGAAGCCCAACGCAATAATAATAGCGCCAATAATCATCCACTTATAATTCTCTTTCGTAAAAAGCGGACTCATAGTATTTTTTGTTTCGGTCATGGGAGAGGTTTTTTAAGTGAGTGGTGAGTAGTGAGTGTATGATTTTTTTACTCACTACTGACTACTTACTATTCACTAATAAAGATCATCCAATTTCATTTTTAAATATTTCAATACACTTCGATGGGTGGAATAAACAGAGATTCCAACACCTAATATAATTAAGCCTCCAAAGAGTATGAAAGTTAATTTCCAATCACGAATGGCTTTTAGCTGTGGGAACTGACTTTCTGCCCAGCTGATGATGCTGAACAATAAAATAATGGCGATACCGGAACTGATCAGTCCATTCACCACTGCTCTGATATTCAAAGGACGAGCAATGAATCCTCTTGTAGCACCTACCATCTGCATGGTCTTAATCAGGAATCGATTACTGAACATTGCCAAACGAATGGTATTATCAATGCTAATAATTACAATGATGCATAGGATGATGGCAATTACTAAAAATATCAAACCAATCTTTGCAGCACGTTCATTCAAATTACCTACCAATGTTTGGGGGTATTGAATATCAGTGATTTGATTTCCATATTTACCTAATAACTCTGCTGATATTTTAGTCAGACTGTCTTTATTGACATATTCTGCCTTCGCATAAAAGTCAATACTTTCAGGAAGTGGATTCACATCCAGAATTTTCGCCCAATCCTCATTGTTCTCACGGTTCCAGATCTCTTGTGCCATTTTCTTATCTACATAAGTCACCGTTTTGGTGTACGGACGAGCAGCGATATGCTGCTGAATCTGACCAATGGTATCCTTATTCAAAGTCCGTAAATAGGCGCTGATACGAATGTCTTCCTTAAAAGCACTGCCTACCGAATTGATATTGAGGAAAAACCAGCCCATGATGCCCATAATCAATAAGACCAAGGCCACACCCACGATGGTATAGATATAATTCGGTTTACTACGCTTTAAAGAAGATTTTGCACTATCTACCATACTTTACATTTTTTTACCCCCTTCTCCTCACAGGAGAGGGGCCGGGGAAGAGGTCACAAATGTAGGGTTTTGACGCCTAAAGACTTACATTTGCAACCACTCTAACGATCAATTTGCCATTGAAAATAGAGCAATCTCAACGTATTTGGGTTAAATATATGTTAGGATTGCCGGCAGCCGCTGCATGTAACCGAATCTCCGGACTTACACATGCTTTGCTGACACTTCAATAACGATCAAACAGCATAAAAAATTATAAGTACACGCATAACTTATGGAATACAATTTCAGGGACATTGAAAAGAAATGGCAGAAAGAATGGACGGATTCCAAAGCCTATCAGGTAAGCAATAATAGCACCAAGCCCAAATATTATGTATTGGATATGTTCCCTTATCCGAGTGGAGCAGGATTGCATGTTGGACATCCACTAGGTTATATCGCTTCTGATATTGTAAGTCGATTCAAACGGCTGAAAGGATTCAATGTTTTGCATCCCATGGGTTATGATGCCTTTGGCTTACCTGCTGAACAATATGCGTTGGAGCATGGTGTACACCCTGCAAAAAGTACGGCACAGAATATTGATAATTTTAGAAAGCAATTGGATAATATCGGTTTCAGCTATGATTGGGATCGTGAAGTGCGCACTTGTGATGCTGATTATTATAAATGGACGCAATGGATTTTTCTTCAGCTCTTCAATAGTTTCTACGATCGTCACCAGCAAAAAGCAGTATCGATTCAGGAATTGATTCAATCTTTTGAACAGGAAGGAAACACAAAACATATTTGTCCGGGTAACCCCACACTTCAATTCACAGCAGCAGCATGGAAGGCTTTTTCAGAGAAAGAGCAGCAAGATATTTTAATGGATTATCGTCTTGCTTTCTGTGGGTATGGTGAAGTAAACTGGTGTGAAGCTTTGGGAACAGTACTTGCCAATGATGAAGTAGTGAATGGCGTGAGTGAGCGTGGCGGACATCCTGTTGTTAAAAAGAAATTGCGTCAATGGTATCTACGCATCACAGAATATGCAGATCGTTTGCTCAGCGGACTCGACACCATCGAGTTCAGCGAAGCCATGAAAGAAATGCAGACCAATTGGATTGGTAAGTCTTCGGGAGCGGAGATTAGCTTTAAGCTGCAGGCTGAAAGCTACAAGCAAGAACAATCAAGCTTGCAGCCTGAAGCTAGCAGCTTGGAGCTCCTCGTATACACTACCCGCCCCGATACCATTTTCGGTGTAGATTTTATGGTGGTGGCGCCGGAGCATGAATTGATTGAAAAAATTACAACGGCTGAGCAGAAAGAATCGGTAGATGCATATATCACTTATGTAAAAAGCAGGAGTGATAGAGAGCGTCAGGCGGAGAAAAAAATAACAGGGTGTTTTACGGGAGCTTATGCCATCAATCCTTTTGATGGAAGAGAAATTCCGGTGTGGATTTCAGAATATGTACTCGCAGGATATGGAACAGGAGCTATTATGGCGGTTCCTTGTGGCGATGAAAGAGATTTCAAGTTTGCCAAGCATTTCAATATTCCTATTACCAATATTATCGGTGATGCATTTGATGGAACCGATGCCAATGCCACTAAAGACGCAGTACTCAGTAACAGTGGATTTTTGGATGGTATGAAAATGCGTGATGCCATTGAAGTGGTCATTACCAAACTCGAAGAAATGGGTATCGGCAAACGCAAAGTGAATTACAAAATGCGTGACGCTGCCTTTAGTCGCCAGCGTTATTGGGGTGAACCTTTTCCGATTGTTTGGCAAGATGGAATAGCCTATCCATTGGATGAAAAAGAATTACCACTGTTATTGCCTGATGTAGAAAGTTATGGTCCGGGCCCGGATGGAGAAGGTCCATTAGCGAATTTAAATGATTGGAAAAACACAACCTATAAAGGCAAGCCTGCAGTGCGTGAAACCAATACCATGCCGGGTTATGCAGGTAGTAGTTGGTATTTTCTGCGTTATATGGATCCCCACAATGAACAGACATTTTGTGAGAAGCAAGTGAGTGATTATTGGAACCAGGTAGATCTCTATATCGGTGGTACTGAACATGCAGTAGGACATTTATTGTACAGTCGTATGTGGACTAAAGCCTTGTACGACCTTGGTTATATTGGTTTTGATGAACCGTTTAGGAAGTTGTTGAATCAGGGGATGATACAGGGGAGTAGTAGGTTTGTTTATCGATTACTTTCTCAAAATAATCCAAGTCGACCAGTATTTATCTCTAAAGGATATCTTGATGCTTTGGAATCTAACAATTCAGAAGGTGAGAAATTAATAGTCCAAAAATTGAAAAATATTTTTGGTTCTGACTGGGTAGAAGACCCATACGCAAGTTGGGTTGATCTTCATGTAGATGTAAACATTGTTGATGGTATTGAATTGGATATTGAAGCTTTCAAAAAATGGCGTAATGGTGAATATGCTAATGCAGAGTTTATTTTCGAAGATGGTAAATACATCTGTGGTGTTGAAGTAGAAAAAATGTCCAAATCCAAATTCAACACTGTGAATCCGGATACATTAGTGGAGAAATTTGGTGCCGACACATTCCGCATGTATGAAATGTTCTTAGGTCCGGTAGACCAGAGCAAACCTTGGGATACCAAGGGTATTGAAGGCGTGCATCGTTTCCTGAAAAAATTATGGCGTTTGTTTTTTGACGAGAATAAAGGAAAGATTTGGAACAATGAGCAACCCACTGCTGAAGAGTTAAAAGTATTACATCGCACCATCAAAAAAATTGATGATGATACCGAGCGTTATAGTTTCAATACTGCTGTGAGTAGCTTTATGATTTGTGTGAATGAATTGAGTGATTTGAAATGTCATAAAAAACTAATCCTTCAGGATGTATTGATTCTCTTAACTCCGTATGCACCACATATTGCAGCAGAGCTTTGGCAGCAATTGGGTAATGAAGGTTCGGTATTGGATGCTTCTTTCCCGGTGTTCAATGCATCTTATGTAACAGAAACCAGTAAAGAATATCCCATCAGTATCAATGGTAAAACACGTACCAATATTTCCATTGCATTGGATGCTACTGAAGAGCAGGTAAAAGAGATCGTGCTGGCTAATGAACTGGTACAAAAATGGATGGAAGGAAAACCTTTGAAGAAACTCATCTTCGTAAAGGGCAAAATGATCAATGTAGTCATATAATTTCTGTGCTCTTCCGTGTCTTCAGTGGCAATAAATAATGCCACTGAAAACACAGAAAGTCACAGAATTTTTATACAATCACACAGTAATACAAAGGCATTCCCACGGTTATATTAATCGGGAAAGTAACTGCTAGCGTCATCGGTAGGAAGAGTCCGGGATTGGCTTGGGGTACAGCTATCTTCATGGCAGCAGGTACAGCAATATAAGAAGCACTCGCCGCAAGAATGGCCAATACAAATCGGTTCGATACATCCGCCGTCACAAACTGACTCAACCACGCCACTGCAATACCATTGAATAAAGGAATGGCAATAGCAAAAGCAAAAGGAAACCACCCAAATCCAAACAATGATTTTAATTTTCTTCCACTGGTAATACCCATGTCCAATAAAAAGATGGCGAGAAAACCTTTGAATAAGTCGTTGGTGAAAGGTTTGATATCCTCTGCCTGTTTATTGTTGGCGAGATAACCAATAACTAAACTACCTAAAATCAGCAATACACTACCATTGGTAATAGCATGTTTAGCAACCGATCTTTTGGAGAACTCATTTGATTCGGTGGTTGAGAAAAATGAAATCAGTAAAAGTCCAACAATAATAGCAGGCGATTCCATCAAAGCCATAACGGCAACCATGTATCCGTGTAAGTGTAACTGTTGTTGTTCTAGATAAGATGTAGCCGTTACAAAAGTTACTGCACTCACAGAACCATATGCTGCGGCAATGGCACCGGCATCCAACACATTGAACCTTTTTTTAAGGATAAAGAATGTATACAATGGAATGATGAGTGAAATGGCGATACCGGATAGCATCAACCAAAGAATCTCATCGGTGAGTACTTCATGCGAGAGTTCTTGTCCACCCCTGAATCCAATGGCAAAGAGCAAGTACAGTGAAATGAATTTGGAAGAGTTGGGAGGAATTTCCAGATCACTTTTCAATAGTACTGCTACAATGCCAAGAACGAAAAATAAAAGAGCAGGGTTGGTAAGATTTTCTAGTAAAAGATTAAAGTTCATGAATATGTTCAGCGTAGATGAATAAAATAGAGATACAGGTAGTTCTGATCACTTATTGTAATTCACCCATAAAACCAATCTCAACCGCAGAGTTGATCTTGATCATTTGGTTGCTTTTTTCGGCTTCTTGAAGTGCTTCCAATACCTTTTGCAAACTAATACGCAGTGACTGAATACGCGCCAATGAAGGACTATGGGCACTGCCGTAACGTTCTTGGTGACTGAAATTCTTCATGTTATGGAAATTGATCTTGCTATTGTACAAGTTGGTCAAGATCTCTTTGGCTTCTTCAGTAGTGAATACACCATCTATTAAGTTAATGCTGCGAATAGGATGTTGTGATCTGGAAGTTTGTGCGGTTGTTAACGTGTTAGATTCCATAGTTTTAATTTGACCGCAAAGTTGTACGAAAGAAGTTATAAGTATTTATATATCTTTATTATGTTAACCATAAATAATTTTTATGAACTATACTTTGAACCAATTGGAAATTTTCTTATCGGTCGTCAAGAATAAAAGCGTTTCGAAAGCTTCGGAAGAGTTATTTCTTACGCAGCCTGCCGTATCCATTCAATTGAAAAATTTTCAACAACAGTTTGATTTGCCTTTGACTGAAATGATTGGTCGAACCTTATATATCACAGATTTTGGTAAAGAAATTGCCGCTTCAGCACAGGAAATCATGGATCAGGTAATGGCCATTCAACATAAAATGCATGCTTATCAGGGCCAGCTGACTGGGCGACTAAAAATATCAGTAGTATCAACAGGTAAATATGTAATGCCTTATTTTCTCTCTTCCTTTATGCGCGAAAATCAAGGTGTAACGCTGGAAATGGATGTAACCAATAAAAGCGCTGTTGTACAAAGTTTACAGAATAATGAAGTAGACTTTGCATTGGTATCTATTCTTCCGGAAAAGTTAGCAGTGGAAAAAGTAGATCTATTGCAGAATAAACTTTTCCTGATCGGTAAAGCAGGACAAAAAATTAAAAACATACATGCAAAAGATATTTTCGATCAATTGCCTTTGATTTTTAGAGAGCAAGGTTCGGGTACCCGACAAACCATGGAAAGTTTTATTCAGCGTAAACGAATCAAAGTAGCCAAAAAAATGGAGTTGACTTCCAATGAAGCAGTTAAGCAGGCGGTATTGGCTGGTTTGGGCTTCTCAATCATGCCCTTGATCGGTATTCGTAATGAATTACGTAATCAGGAATTACAGATTATTCCTATTCCTGGTTTGCCCATTAAAACAACCTGGAGTTTAATCTGGTTAAAGGGAAAGAAACATGCACCGGTTGCAGCCGAACTTTTAAAATACATCAAAAAAGAGAAGTCAAAGATTGCGCATGAGCAATTTGAGTGGTATGAGAAATATTAAGCTTAGAATGATGTAACCCTTTTTTATACCAGAATTAGTTGAGTTTACCCTTTTTTTCTGCCACTCTTCCCAACCCTTGTGGAATTAGTGTCTCTTATGATTATCTTACTCATCCAAAACTATTTTGCAATGAAACTCATTCTTTCATTTTTAATGACATGTTTGTCGCTTACTGCCATAGCGCAGGGTGGACAAGCATACTTCTTATCCAATCCGGCATTGAGTCCGGATGGCGAAACGGTGGTATTTGCTTTTGAGGGCGATCTGTGGAAAGCCTCGGTAAAAGACGGACAAGCCACGCGATTAACTGCCATGCAAGGTTATGAAACAAGTCCACGCATTTCTCCTGATGGTAAATGGATTGCATTCAGCAGTCGACAATTGGGTAATGCAGATGTTTATGTAATGCCATTGTCAGGTGGAGAAATCAAAAGACTTACTTACCACAGCGCTACTGATGAAGTGAACAATTGGAGCTGGGATAGTAAAAAGATCTACTTCACTTCCAATCGTATGGGACAACAATCTGCTTTTGTTGTACCTCTAACAGGAGGTACTGCACAACGTTTGTTTGGAGATCATTTTTATTTATTGGATCATGGAATTGCAGAACATCCATCGGGTGATATTTATTTCAATGATACTTGGGAAAGTTCCAACCAATTAACACGTAAGCGTTATAAAGGGCCTTTCAATCCAGATATTCAGTCATTCAATCCATCTACTAAACAGTATAAAAAACATACTGATTGGGAAGGAAAGGATTTCGGTATTACAATAGATCGTTCAGGAAAAATATATTTTGTTTCTGATGAGGCGAATGGGGAATACAACTTATACAGTATGGACGCCGGGAAGAAAACAGCATTAACCAAGTTCAATACTTCTATTAAAACACCGTTGGTTAATGCCAATGGAACAAAAATTGTTTTTGAAAAAGATTATCAGTTATGGATCTATGATGTTGCGGCAAAAAAATCTGAAAAGTTAAACATCAATCTAGTTCGCAATTATGTATTACCTGCTGATAAAGATTACAATGTTCGCGGCAATATTACCAACCTGGATGTATCTCCAGATGGTAAGAAAATTGCCTTTACATCTCGTGGTGAAATTTTTGTAAGTGATGTAGATGGAAAATTCATACAACAAATCAATAAAGGAAATACAGAACGCGCAAGAGAAATAAAATGGATGAGTGATAATAAAACATTACTCTTCAATCAAACAGTAAACGGATGGTTGAATTGGTTTACGGTTGCTGCTGATGGCAGTGCTTCGGTAAAGCCTATTACCAGTGATACCAGAAACAATCGTTCAGGTGTTGTAAATAAAGCCAGAACGAAAATGGTATACCTCAGTGGACGTGATGAAGTGAGATTGCTGGATCTAAAAACCTTGGAAAATAAAACCATCGTAAAAGATGAAATCTGGGCTTTCCAAAATTCAGATCCAGGATTTTCACCCAATGATGAATATGTTTTGTTTACAGCAATCAGAAATTTCGAGCAGGATATTTTTTTATATAATATCAAGGAAAACAAAACGGTGAACCTTACCAATACCGGTGTAACAGAATCAAGTCCGGTATGGGGTCCTGATGGGAAGTACATTTATTTTATTTCTGCTAGAACAAAACCTTCTTATCCCTTTGGTATGCAAAATCCTCGCATTTATCGTATGCCATTAGAGAAGATTGATGCGCCTTATCGCAGTGATAAATATGAGGCTTTATTCAAAACAGAAAAGAAAGATACTGCTAAGAAAGATCCAGCGCCTCTCAAGATTGATATGGTGGGTATCATGGATAGACTAGAACAGGTAGGTCCTAATTTCGGATCACAGTTTCTGTTGAATGTGCTGCAAAAAGGAGATAAGACTACCATTCTGTATGTGAGCAATCATGATGAAGGGAGAGCTGCTCTTTGGAAAACTGTATTAGAGCCATTTGAAGCACCAAAGACAGAAAAAATCAATGGAGCTGATGCATTTAGTGTTGATTATGCAGAAGGTGGTGATAAAACCATGTTGTTGATCAATGGTACGATTTACAAATTGAACCTGGACGCTAATAAGGTAGATCCTGTTAATGTTGTACATACATTTAGACGCAATCTATCAGGTGAGTTTGCACAAATGTTTCAAGAAGCCTGGGCTCATCTGCAGGAGAATTTTTATGATGAGAAATTTCATGGAATAGATTGGTCTGCTACACGTAAGCGTTACGAGGCTTTTGTTCCTTCTTTAAATACAAGAGGAGATTTACGGATCTTATTAGCAGATATGCTAGGAGAGCTTAATTCTTCGCATCAAGGATTTAATTCAGCTGGAGAGGAAGAGAGCGTGCAACTATCCAATCGTACGATGGAGACAGGGATTATTTTTGAAAACAATAATCCTTATAAAGTAAAATACATCGCAGCAAGAAGTAATGCCGATAAAGCAACAGTAAATGTATTGCCTGGAGATATATTGGTAAAAGTAAACGATGAAACAGTGGATCCTGCTATGGATAGAAGCTACTATTTTAGTAAGCCTTCATTAGACGGGGAAATTAGTTTGACCTTCAACAGGAATGGTCAAATGGTGACAACGAAAATTCATCCACAAGCATCTTTGTTTTCGAATTTATCAGAAGAGTGGAGTGATATCAATCAAAGAAGAGTAGATGAAAAAAGCAAGAACCGTATTGCTTATCACAATATGAAAGATATGGGAGGTGGTGAACTGGAAAAATTCCTGATCGATATGACACAAGATTTTTATCAGAAAGATGCGATGATTTTGGATTTGCGTTATAATACCGGTGGTAATGTACATGATGAAGTGTTGAAATTCCTGAGCCAGCGAGCTTATTTACAATGGAAATACCGTGAAGGTAAGTTGACGCCACAATCAAATTTTGCTCCTGCAGATAAGCCGATTGTATTATTGATCAATGAACAATCGCTTAGTGATGCAGAGATGACGGCACAAGGGTTTAAAGCTTTGAAGTTGGGAACCATTATCGGTATGCCCACTTATCGCTGGATCATTTTTACGAGTGGCACCGGATTGGTGGACGGCTCCTTTGTTCGCTTACCAAGTTGGGGTTGTTATAGTTTAGATGGAAAAGATATAGAAATCACTGGTGTAGAGCCTGATATCAAGATCCCTATGAATTTCGAAGATCGTATCAATGGACGTGATCCACAATTGGATCGTGCTATTGAGGAGATTTTGAAGAAGTTGAAGAACTAAATCATTGACTTTTTTATAATCTGTGAATCTGTGGCTGATTGTTTGGCCACAGATTCACAGATTTTTTTTTACAAGTAATTCCATGAAACTTTGTGAAAATTCATTGATTCATGTTTCATCCTGTAGTTCCATTCGAAATAGGTGTAGACCAATTATTGACATTAGATCTGACTGCTAACAACAAAGTAGTTACTGAAACAATGGTGAATGATATTGATTTATTCTCAGCTTATCTTGATCAATGTCTCATGGATGCTGGTGCCCGTTATGCGATTGGAGGAAATGATGAGCATAGAACAGTATACAGTAGAAGCAGGGTATTTGATGATGCGGAAGAACCACGTCGCTTACACTTAGGAACAGATATATGGGGGCATGCTGGAACGCCAGTGTTCGCGCCTTTAAATGGTGTGGTACATAGTTTTGGTTTTCATGAGACCTATGGTGATTATGGTGCAGTAATTATTTTACAACACGAATGGGAGGGAGGAATATTACATACTTTATATGGGCATCTTTCCTTTCATGATTTGGATGAGTTGTATGAAGGAAAAGTGATTTACAAAGGAGAAGCTTTTGCCCATTTCGGAGAACCGCATGAAAACGGACATTGGCCACCACATCTTCATTTTCAACTAATCAAAGATATGGAAGGAAAAATGGGAGATTATCCTGGTGTCTGTAAGTACAGTGAACGCCAACAATATTTATCCAACTGCCCAAATCCGAGCATCATCTTAAAGAGTACTTTCTACAAATAATTTTTTTCAGTGTATTTCAGTGCCTTCAGTGGCAATAAAATGCCACAGAGAACACAGAAGACCACAGAAATATTACTCAAATGATTTTATTTTATCTGAGGGGATAATATGAGTTCCATTAAGAGAATGATGCGCTGCATCTTGCATAGACTTCGCTAAGGCCAGTGCAGCAACAGGTTTGTATTTTTTGAATGGTCCAACTAAAATTGGACTGATCAACTTAGCAATAAAAATACCTATCGTTTCTCCTACTCTTCTTTCAGCTCTATCACCCATGATAAAAGAGGGTCTGAAAATACAAAGGCAAGGATATCCAAGTGCTGTTAAAGCTGCTTCCAGTTGTCCCTTGGTTCTGCTATAAAAAATGGAAGAATTGACATCAGCACCCACAGCACTGATTACTAAAAACCTTTGCGACCCCGCAGCCAATTGGAGTGCTGCTATCTTTTGTGGATAGATGAGATCAACCTGTCTGAATGCATCCTGCGACCCAGCATTTTTAATGGTAGTGCCTAAACAACAAAAAATATCTGTAACATCAACAGCTGTATTCAGTTTTTCAAAATCAATAATTTGCTGTACCAATTTAGGATGACTTATATGCGCCGGTTTACGAACATAGATGGTTATTTGAGCATACAATGGATCATTCAATAACAGTTCTAACAAATGTTGTCCAGTTAATCCACTAGCGCCGAGGATGAGTGCTGTTTTTGGTTGCATAGGTTTTTTTTAGCTGAGGAAGATATTTTGATAGTTGACAGTTGATAGTTGACAGTTGACAGGAAGAAAACTGGCTCTCACTGTTAACTGTCAACTATCAACTGTCAACTTCTAACCCTTTACAAGGGCAAATTCTCTTCCCACAATTTACTACCTTTACCTCATGTCCAACCCAAACTTGAACAGAGATCCGATGAACCTGAGTGCTGCTGAAAAGGAGTTTGAGAATGCTATTCGTCCGGCAGAAATCAATGATTTTTCTGGACAGCCACAATTGATTGAGAATCTTGTCATTTTTATCAAAGCTGCAAAATTACGCGGCGAAGCATTGGATCATATTTTGTTTCATGGTCCACCGGGGTTGGGTAAAACCACACTCAGCAGAATTGTTGCGAATGAATTGGGGGTGAATATCAAAGAAACTTCGGGGCCGGTGATTGAGAAGCCGGGTGACTTGGCAGGTCTGCTTACCAATCTGCAAACTAATGATGTTTTATTCATTGATGAGATTCATCGTTTGAGTACAGTGGTAGAAGAGTACTTGTATGCGGCGATGGAAGATTTCCGTATTGATATTATGATTGATTCCGGTCCGAATGCCAGAAGTGTACAGATTAATTTGAATCCTTTTACATTGGTGGGTGCTACAACTAGAAGTGGATTATTAACGGCGCCTTTGTTATCACGCTTTGGTATTAAATCAAGATTGGAATATTATCATGCAGAAACTTTGAAGAAAATCATAGAGCGAAGCGCTTCAATTCTAAATACAGGTATTCTTCCGGATGCCGCTTTTGAAATTGCGAGAAGAAGTAGGGGTACACCTCGTATCGCCAATGGCTTACTTCGTCGCGTACGTGATTTTGCACAAGTACTGAATGATGGTAAAATTGATTTGGGCATCACACAACATGCGTTGAAGGCGTTGAATGTAGATGAACATGGGCTGGACGAAATGGATAATCGTATCCTGTCAGCGATTATTGATAAATTTAAAGGTGGACCTGTAGGTTTAACAACCATTGCAACAGCAGTAGGAGAGGAAGCAGGTACATTGGAAGAAGTTTATGAACCTTTTTTGATACAGGAAGGTTTTTTACAGCGTACTCCACGTGGTAGAGAAGTGACTTTGAAAGCTTATCAGCATTTGGGGAAAGATCGTCCTTCGATGGGGAATCAGTCGGAGTTGTTTCGATAAATTGATTGCCGCTGAGGGCACTGAGATACACTGAGAAGGGTTCCGATTATATCGGAACCCTTTTTGATTTATAGTATTTCGGAGAGACTCTCTTTTGTTGCTTGTATGGTGGCATCAAGATCTGCGTAAGTAAGTGCATTGTTGAGGAACCAACTTTCAAATGCGGAAGGAGGTAAGTAAATACCTCTTTTTAACATGGCATGGAAGTATTTATTGAACAATGCATTGTTGGCGGCGGATGCAGTTGCAAAATCGGTAACAGGCTTTTCGCTAAAATGAACACTGATCATTGATCCAAATCTGTTGATGACACAAGGCGTTCCACTTTCAGTGAGTACTTTTTGTAAGCCTTCATGTAAGTAGGCTGTTTTATCATTGAGTTCTTGGTAAATAGAAGGATTGTTTTTTAATTCACTCAATAATGTATAACCGGCAATCATGGCGATTGGGTTGCCACTTAAAGTTCCAGCCTGGTATACATTTCCGAGTGGAGCGATTTTTTCCATGATAGCACGTTTGCCACCAAAAGCACCTACAGGCATTCCCGCACCGATTACTTTTCCGTATGTGATAAGATCTGCATCTACATTCAATACTTGTTGGGCACCGCCTTGTGCTAAACGAAAACCTGTCATCACTTCATCAAAAATGAAAACAATGCCTTCTTCATCACAAATAGCCCTGATACCTTCGAGAAATCCCGCTTGAGGTAAAATACAACCCATATTTCCGGCAACAGGTTCAACGATGATGGCGGCGATTTCATTTTTATGAACCGAAACCAAATTTTTGACTGCAGCAAGATCATTGTAAGCACAAGTCAGCGTGTCAGTAGATACTCCACCGGTGATGCCAGGAACAGTTTGAATATCAAAAGTGGCCAATCCACTACCTGCTTTTACTAGAAAAGCATCCGCATGACCATGATAACATCCTTCGAATTTGATGAACTTATTTCTACCGGTATATCCTCTTGCCAATCGTAAAGCGCTCATACAAGCTTCGGTTCCACTGCTCACCATCCTGATGAGATCGACATTGGGTGCCATGCTTTTGATGAGTTCTGCCATTTCAATTTCCAGTTCTGTAGGTGCACCATAAGAAGTAGACAAAACAGCTTTTTCCTGAATGGCTTTTACCACAGGCTCATGCGCATGCCCCAAAATCATAGGTCCCCATGAAGCGATATAATCGATATAACGATTACCATCTGCATCATAGAGATATGCTCCTTTAGCTTTCTCAATAAAGATGGGCGTTCCGCCAACACTCTTAAAAGCACGTACAGGAGAATTAACACCACCCGGGATCGATTGTTGTGCGCGTTGGAAGAGAGAGATACTTCTATTATACATAGTTATATTTATTATTAATGTATTGCCACTGAATGCACAGAAATGCACAGAATCTTTCAGTGCTTCTCTGTGTATTCAGTGGCAACCAATCATTGATTAATCAGTCTGATAGCATCTTTCGCGAAATAGGTGGCTATCATATCGGCACCTGCGCGTTTGATGGAAGTAAGGCTTTCTATGATTGCTTTTTCTTCATTCAACCAACCCATCTTAGATGCTGCTTTGATCATTGCATATTCACCACTCACATGATAAGCACTTACTGGTACTTCCACTGTATTTTTCACTTCACGAATGATATCCAGATATGCCATCGCAGGTTTTACCATCACGATATCTGCACCTTCTTCAACATCCATTAACGTTTCTCTAATGGCTTCTGTTCGGTTGGCGAAATCCATCTGGTAGGTTTTTTTATCACCAAATCCGGGAGCGCTATCTAGTGCATCTCTGAATGGACCATAAAAACACGATGCATATTTAGCGCTGTAGCTCATGATGCCCACTTTAGTAAATCCACTTTCTTCCAAACCATTTCTAATAGCACCAATTCTTCCATCCATCATATCACTGGGCGCTACAAAATCACAACCGGCTTCTGCATGACTGATACTCATTTTTACCAATGCTTCTACTGTCTCATCATTTACAATTTCTCCATCTTTTACAATGCCATCATGTCCGTAAGATGAAAATGGATCTAAGGCAACATCGGTCATAACAACTATTTCAGGAACTGCATCTTTAATGGCTTTGATACTGCGCTGCATCAATCCGTTTTTATTCCAAGCTTCTTTACCGGTATTGTCTTTGAGTTCGTCTTTACATTTGATGAAAACCAGTACACAGCGAATACCCATCTCCCATAATGTTTTTACCTCTTTCACCGTAAGGTCTAAGGACAGTCTGTAGTAACCTGGCATGGAAGCAATTTCAGTCTTTACATTTTCTCCCTCATCAATAAATAAAGGAGCAATAAAATCAGCAGGCTTCAATATCGTCTCAGCCACCATTGCACGAATAGCAGGTGATTGGCGGAGGATGCGGTTACGTCTTTGTAGGTACATGAATCTTTGATTTTTTGATCTTTGATTTCTTGATTTATTGTTTAGTCTGCTTGATTTTTAAATCAAACGTTTTATTCGCGGCAGTGAAAATGGCTGTTAGTTCATTAGCTTCTGCTATTAATTGATCTATAATACTATTGGTACTAATTTTTGTTGCTTTAATAATTTCTAACCAATAATGTGACTCGTCGATTTCTTCCAGAACAATTTTTAATTTATGCGCAAAATCAGCTTGTGATTTTGATCTGCTTGTTGCACGATAATTTGCTCCTACCGATCCTGAAGAACGGATCAATTGTTTCGCAATCTCAAAACCAGCAGCTGTTTTTGGCAGACTATCACAAAATAATACAATATCAATAT
>VFQN01005372.1_pt1 | contig 15753 bp, 17 predicted proteins | sample 3512371 | NCBI WGS metagenome assembly VFQN01 (sample SAMN10412370, study PRJNA504923) | tailings metagenome | isolation source: Replicate 2 from Balatoc abandoned mine | place: Philippines: Itogon, Benguet | collected 2017-08-28
GGCCGGCGACGTGCTCTATGTCGGCAAGGCGCGCAGCCTGAAGAAGCGCGTGACGAACTATGCGCAGGGCCGCGGCCATTCCAACCGCATCTCCCAGATGATCCGCCAGACGGCGAACATGGAGTTCGTCACCACGCGCACCGAAACCGAGGCGCTGCTGCTGGAAGCGAACCTCATCAAGCGCTTGCGCCCGCGCTTCAACGTGCTCCTGCGTGACGACAAGTCCTTCCCCTACATTCTCGTGACGGGCGATACGCGTGCGCCGGCAATCTTCAAACATCGCGGCGCGCGCAGCCGGAAGGGGGACTATTTCGGTCCCTTCGCCTCCGCCGGCGCGGTGGGGCGCACGATCAACTCGCTGCAACGCGCCTTCCTCCTGCGCACCTGCACGGACAGTGTCTTCGAGACGCGCACACGGCCCTGCCTGCTCTACCAGATCAAGCGCTGTTCCGGCCCCTGTACCCATGAGATCCGCGATGCCGACTATGCGGAGCTGGTGCAGGAGGCGAAGGACTTTCTTTCCGGCAAGAGCCAGAAGGTGAAGGCGCACATGGCCGAGGCCATGAATGCCGCTGCCGAAGACCTCGATTTCGAGCGCGCCGCCGTCTATCGCGACAGGTTGGCGGCGCTGAGCCACGTCCAGAGCCACCAGGGCATCAACCCGGCCGGCGTCGAGGAAGCCGATATCTTCGCCATCCACCACGAGGGCGGCGTCTCCTGCATCCAGGTGTTCTTCTTCCGCACCGGGCAGAACTGGGGCAACTGCGCCTATTTCCCGAAGGCCGACCCGCAGCTTTCAGGCGCCGAAGTGCTGAACGCGTTTCTCGCCCAGTTCTACGACGACAAACCCTGTCCCCGGCAGATTCTTCTCTCCGAATCCGTCGAGGAAATGGACCTGCTCAGCCAGGCTCTTTCCGAACGCTCGAACTACAAGGTCGCCATCTCCGTGCCGCAGCGCGGCGAGAAGAAGGACCTCGTCGACCATGTCGTCGCCAATGCCCGCGAGGCCCATGGCCGCAAGCTGGCGGAGACGGCCTCGCAGTCCCGCCTGCTCGATGGCTTCGCCGCAACGTTCAAGCTTTCCTCCGTACCGCGCCGCATCGAGATCTACGACAACTCGCACATCATGGGCACCAATGCCGTCGGCGGCATGGTGGTGGCGGGGCCGGAAGGCTTCGTGAAGGGGCAGTACCGCAAGTTCAACATCAAATCGACCGACATCACGCCCGGCGACGATTTCGGCATGATGAAGGAAGTGATGACCCGGCGCTTCTCCCGCCTCATCAAGGAAGAAGGGCTGCCGGACCGCACCGCCGACCAGAGTGCGGACGCGGCGGACCTGCCCTTCCCCGCCTGGCCCGACGTCATCCTCATCGACGGCGGCCAAGGCCAGATGACGGCGGTGCGCGCCATCCTCGAAGACCTTGGCATCACCGACCAGGTCGTCGCCATCGGTGTCGCCAAGGGCGCCGACCGCGAGGCCGGGCGCGAACGCTTCTTCATGAAGGGCCTTGCCGATTTCTCCCTGCCGCCGCGCGATCCCGTGCTCTATTTCGTGCAGCGCCTGCGCGACGAGGCGCACCGCTTCGCCATCGGCTCGCACCGGGCACGGCGCAAGAAGGAGATGGTGAAGAACCCGCTCGACGAGATCGGCGGCATCGGCCCGACGCGCAAGCGTGCCCTGCTCCAGCATTTCGGCACCGCCAAGGCCGTTTCCCGCGCGGCGATGGCCGACCTCATGGCGGTCGCCGGCATTTCCGAAAGTGTCGCCCGCATCGTCTACAACCATTTCCACGACGACGCCGCGGGATAGCTGGCCCGCCCTGCCGGTGGGTGCTAGGGTGCCTCCACGGCATTCCTTCACCCGGAGCGACATCATGACCGCCTTCCGCCGGATCACGCCCTTCGGCCTCTGTCTTCTCGCGACAGCCGCCGCCGCGCAGACGCAGGTCGGCGATGCGCAGATGCTGGGTGTCAGCGGAACCTGCAGTGAACTCATCGTCGGCGACCTGGAATTCAGCAAGGCCTGTTCGCAAAAGCTGCTCAACGTCACCTATCCGGACGGCCGCGTCGGTTTCTATTTCGTTCTCGACGACAGCCGCATCATTACCTTCACCGGCATGGACGGCGACAATCCGACACCGGAGACGGACGTGGTCAAGCTCGACAAGGTGATCGTCAGCCGCAAGGACACGCCGGACCAGCCGGACGTCTTTCCGGCGACGGGCACCTGCGGTTTCGGCAACCCGATGAAAGGACCGGCGACAATTGCCTGCGAGGGCACGCTGCCGGATGGCAAGCGCTTTTCCGCCGCCTTCACGACGGACGGAAAACCTCCGACGTGAACCCGCCAGAACCGGAGAATCCGCAGCGTTTTGCGACAATGGCTGCGACATTCGTCCACGCTCCGTAAAATCGCCAAGAATTGCCGGAAACAAAGGTTGACGGCGATGTCACAAAGACCTCATCTAGCCGCAAACCTGTCGAGACTGAAGAATCCATGGCTTCCCGCGCATACAGCATACCGAACCTCCTCACCTACGCCCGCATCGTGGCCGTGCCCCTGATCGTTCTCTGCTTCTTCGTCGAAGGGCGGCTGGAATCGTCGGACTTTGCACGCTGGGCGGCCTTCTGGCTGTTCGTCGTCGCCTCGATCACCGACTATCTTGACGGCTACCTCGCCCGCATCTGGAACCAGACGTCGAACATCGGCCGCATGCTGGACCCGATCGCAGACAAGCTGCTGGTCGCCTCGGTGCTGCTGCTGATGGCCGCCGACGGCACCATCGCCGGCTGGACGATCTGGGCCGCGATCATCATCCTGTGCCGCGAGATCCTCGTCTCGGGCCTGCGCGAATATCTCGCCGACCTCAAGGTCAGCGTACCCGTCACGCGCATCGCCAAGTGGAAGACGGCGATCCAGATGTTCGCCATCGCCTTCCTTCTGGCAGGCCCCGCCGGCGACAAGATCCTGCCATACACGACGGAGATCGGCATCACCCTGCTCTGGGCCGCCGCCCTCATCACCATGTATACCGGCTACGACTATTTCCGCGTCGGCCTGAAGCACATCGTGGACGAGTGAGATGACGAAGCTCGTCTACTTCGCCTGGGTGCGCGAACGGATCGGCAAGGGCGAGGAAGAGATCGCCCTGCCCGCCTCCGTCAGGACCGGCGGTGACCTGCTCGCCTATCTGAAGACGCTCGGCGAGGACTATGCCCACGCGCTGGAGCATGAGACGGTTATCCGGATCGCGATCAACCAGGAGCATGTCGAGCATGACGAGCCCATTCTCGGCGCCCGCGAGATCGCCCTCTTCCCGCCGATGACGGGAGGCTGAGCGGTGGCCGGCGTCCCGGTCACCGTGCGCGTCCAGCCGGCGGATTTCGACGCCGCCGCGGAAGCTGCGCGCATGACTGCCGGCCGGCGCGATACCGGTGCCATCGTCACCTTCACCGGCCTCTGTCGCGACGAGGGCGGCAGACTGTCCGCCCTTGAGCTCGAACATTATCCCGGCATGGCCGAAGCCGAAATCGGCCGCATCTGCCGCGAGGCCGTCGAGCGCTTCGCGCTTCTCGGCATCACCACCATCCACCGCGTCGGCAAGATTGCACCGGGCGAGAACATCGTGCTCGTCATCGCGCTCGCCCCGCACCGGCATGCCGCCTTCGACGGCGCCTCCTTCGTCATGGACTATCTGAAGACCTCCGCCCCCTTCTGGAAGAAGGAGCACTTTGCCGACGGCCGCGAGGGCGGCTGGGTGGATGCCAAGGAAAGCGACGACCGGGCGCGGGACAAGTGGTCGTAACGTCCCTCACGGCGACGGCCGCTCGCGCCTGAAGATCACCAGCAGCAGCACCAGCGCGGAAAAGATCACCAGATCCCGCCACAGGAAATCGCCATAGGCGCTCCAGAGCGTTTCGGCGAGGCCCATGGCCGCACCGCCGAGGGCGGAGAGCAGCGGCGTACCCGCCCCGCCGATGGCGGCGATGAACAGCACCTTTACCCCGAAGACGAGGCCGCCACCGAAATCCATGTTGCCGTAATAGGAGACGGCAAGGATGCCGGTGAGGCTGGCGATCAGCGCCGCCAGCGCATAGGCCGAAAGGTAGACGCCCGCAGCATCGACGCCGCAGAGCTCCGCCGCCCGCCGATCCTGCGAAACCGCCCGCCAGCGCCGGCCCCAGGCGGACCGCGCGAGGAAGACGTGGCCGGCAAGAACGATAGCGGCCATGGCAAGGGTGTTGGCCATTTGCAGCACCGTCAGCGCGACGGGAAAGGCCGGATCACTCCACAGGACGACCGGCGTGTTGAGAAAGGGCGGCAGCCAGAGGCTGCGCGTGTCCGAGGCGAGCCGCGCCGTCTCCATCAGCACCAGAACGACGCCGAGCGCGGCGACCACCACCGTGTTGTCCGAGGAGAAGGCGAGCGGGCGCATGACATGGCGCCCGATGACGAGGCCTGCTCCGACACCGTAAAGCAGCGCGACGACCGCACCGAAACCGAGCGCTGCCGGCAACACCAGCCAGAGCCGATCCCAGCCGTACCCGGAAAACAGGATGAACATCTGCGCGGCGAAGGCGAAGAGCGCGCCATAGCCGATATCCGCCCGGCGCGTTACGGCAAAGGCGATCGAATAGCCGAAGGCGAGCGCCGCATAGAGCGCGGCCACGGGCGCGGCATTGGCGATCTGCTGGAGGAAATAGGCCATGGCGGTTCCAGGTTTCCCGCATTGTCACGCACGCCGCCCGGAAGGGCGCTCCCCGTCCTCCTGGATCCATACGGAATTATAACTGGCAAAAATACTTTTACCAGTTAGAATATCGCATGACCTTTTCCTGGACCCCGCATCGTTTCTCCGGCGGCGCACTCGCCCTCGATGTCGCCAATTCGGTCGTGCTGCGCGGTGATCCCGAGCGACGGATCGACCGTTTCGCCGATCCTGTCGTCATGGACGCCTTCCCCGCCGGAGCAGGCCGGCACGGGGCGGAACGCGTGCTTTTCGGCCCGCTCGAACCGGTGCACGAGGATGCACGCGCGGGACTTTTCGCGCTGCGCGAGGCGGTCGACCGGCATTTTCGTGCCGAAGTGCTGGGCCAGGGAACGCCGGCGCTGCTTGCCGGTCTCCTGGAGGCCATCGCCGCCACACTGCGTCGCTCGGGTACAAGGCCGCAGGCGCTCGATACCGCGACGGCGCGCTCCGCCCTGCTCCTGCTCGCGCAGCCCGAGCCGGAGCGCCTGAAAATCTGCCCGAACTGCCATTGGCTCTTCCTCGATCGCAGCCGCAACCGTTCGCGCGCCTGGTGCGACATGGCGGTCTGCGGCAACCGGGCAAAGGCCAGCCGCCACTATCACCGCAACCGCGAGGAGAAAGGGCCATGAGAACGTCCCGGCTGATCCTGCTGCCGCTCCTGCTTTCGCTTGCCGCCTGCCAGCGCGAGACGGGACCGGATCCGCTCAAGCTGACGGGCAAGATGTTCGTCTTCAACTACCGCCTCGCCTACGCCACCTACATGGTGACGCTCGACCGGACAGAACCGGTACCGGAAGGCTCCGTGGTCCGGGCCGAGTTCGAAAACCCGGCGGGCGGCGCGCCGTTGACGCTGGAGCGCAAGCTGTTTGCCAACCTCACCCGCGTCGCGCTGGAGAGCCCGGACATCTCCTGCGTGAAGAAGGGCGTTCCCTACAAGGTGGCCATCCGGGTCGTCGGGCCTGACGGCGCGGTGCTGCAAAGCGTGGAAACCCGGGTTACGTCCAATGTCGACCAGAGCATCCTGCCGGCAAAGGCGCTGGTCGTCGGCCCCGGCTACGACAAGAACCCGGAGGTGTTCAAGGACGGCAAGGCGCCGGCGCATTTCGAAATGGCGACCTGCCCCACCGACTGACGAATATTCGCCAGGGTTCGTGCGTTCCCTCCAAAGCTGCTTCCCGGAGGATCGGACCGATGCGATTCCTGCCTGCCCTGGTTCTCGGCCTGTCCGTTTTCTCTCCTGCGGCCTATGCCGAGGACGCCGCGACCTGTCCAGCAAAGCCCGCCATCCTCGCATTTTCTGATACGGTGCTGGCCGACCGGGAAAAGCTGCCGCGATTGAAGGCACGCGGTTTCGGGGCGGAAGCCGCCTATCTGAAAATCCGCTACGGCCGCCTTTCCATGGACGAGGCGACCAAGCTCGCCCACGGACTGCGCGATGCCGGCGTGCGCGAAGCCATCGATCTTGCAGGCGCCATCGATGGGGCGCGAGACGGGTTCGACGCGCTGGGCAACGCCGATCCGGTTCAACTGAACGGGCTGATCTCCACCGTACGGGCAATCCTGGTGCATGGCGATGGCGACAAATTGCTGGCCGCCATCGCCAGCCTGCCGCCGGAACGGCAGATCCCGATAAGCGGGCGGATCGTGCCCGCCATCGCGGACCGGCCCGACGAGGAGAAGGCCAGGCTCGCCGCATCGGCAGGCCGCCACAAGCTGTTCTTCCTTCAGGCGGGGCTTGTTGCGAGCCAGCGCGACCCGAATGCCTGGCCGGTCTTCGTTGCCGGTTTTCCCGAGGCAGCGATGCTCGCGGACCTGACGCGCATGTGGAGCTGGGCGCCGGCGCTGGTCGGCAACCCGGCCTTGCCGCGAATCCCGGTGCCTGATGCCGCAATGCAGGCGACGCAAAAAAGCCTGCATGCCATCTGGATTATGGCCGCGAAGGAGCCGGAGCGCGATTTCCTGATGACCTATCTGAACCAGACCGGCGATGTCGCCTCCGCGGAAAAGGCGGCGACGGCGGTTCTGGCCGAGATCACGGCCGGGCGGATCAAGCCGGAAGGCCTTCTGGATCCTGCATGGCTGCTGGCCTATCGGACCCTTCGCGCTGCCGTGCCCGATCCTGCCGTGGTCGATACGACGCTCGAAAGCATGCCTATCAATACGCGCCGCGTCGTTCCCCCGACCAGCAATGTCTCGATACGGGACCTCATCGACCGGATCGTGGCGATCGGCGCGCTTGCTCCCTATCTCACCGGAAAGTCCGATGTCCTCCCGGAGGCGCCGACGGATATCAGCCTGAAATTCCAGGCGGAATGGCCATTGTGGGCAGAGCTTTCAAAATCCCTGACATCCGTACCGCTGACGCCGCTTGCAAAAGACCCTGTAAAGGCGCCGATCGTCGCAGAGCTGCTGTTTGCCGCCGGCGACCATGCCCGTCTTGCCGATTTCGTCCTTGCCGTCGAGCCAGCCGAAACGAAGCTTGCCATCGCCACCGATTTTGCAATGCGCCTCGATCGCGGCTGCCAGAGCTACATGCACCACCCGGCCGAAGCACTGCTCCTGGCCGGCCAGCCGCTCTTCAAGTTCGACCCGGCACAATAAAAAACCGGGACCTTTCGGCCCCGGTTTTCAAGTTCCGCCAAAGGTTTCCGGCCGAAGCCGGAGAAACCGATTCAGCCGACGATTTCGGTGTCGGAGAACCAGTACTTGATTTCCTGGGCAGCGGTTTCCGGAGCATCCGAACCGTGAACCGAGTTTTCGCCGATCGACAGGGCGTGCGTCTTGCGGATCGTGCCTTCGTCGGCATTGGCCGGGTTGGTGGCGCCCATGACTTCGCGGTTCTTCAGGATGGCGTTTTCGCCTTCCAGAACCTGGACGATCGTCGGGCCGGAGGTCATGCCTTCAACGAGCTCGCCGAAGAACGGACGCTCCTTGTGAACGGCGTAGAAGCCTTCCGCTTCGCGCTTGCTCATCCAGACGCGCTTGGAAGCAACGACGCGCAGGCCCGCGTCTTCGAGCATCTTGGTGATCGCGCCGGTCAGGTTGCGCTTCGTCGCGTCCGGCTTGATCATCGAAAAGGTGCGTTCAATCGCCATTTTCCCGTTTCCCTTGGTTTTCCGGTGAAAGTGGCCGGTTCCATAGCCGCCAACGACCGGCAAAACAAGAGGGGCGCCGCGATTGGCGCCGCCAGCGGCAAAGTTTCACGCCGCCGTCACACGGTGGCCGACGCCGCCATGCAGATCAAGGCAGCGGGCAAACCAGTCGGCAACGGGATCGCCCTCCTCCAGCACCTTCGTGCCCGCCGTCGTGCGCAGCCATTGCAGCGCGCCGAAGACGATGTAATCAGGAAAGAGCGGGCCTTCGCCGCCGATGAAGGGCTGGATCTTCAGCATGTTGCGCAGCGGCTGCAGTTTCCGCGAAAAGCCCTCAACCTCCGCCTTGCCGGCCGCCGCGATGTCCTCAAGCGAGGCGCCGAGGCGTTCCTCGCGGCTGCGGCGGAAATAGGTCTGGTCGGCCGGCTCCAGGAGATTGTGGATGTCAAGGATGGCGATGCGGGTGACGGCCATATGCAGGATCGATTGCGACCAGCTCTCGATGAAGCGGGCCATCGCCTTTCCGCCCTCCCCGCCGAACAGCGACGGACGGTCGGGATAGGCTTCGTCGAGATAGAGCGCGATGTCGAAACTGTCGCGCACCAGCCGGTCACCGTCGCGCAGGAGCGGCACCGTCGCCGTACTGCCGCCCTCGATAGCCGGGATCTCGGTAAAGCCGACCGGCACCGTCTCATAGGCAAGGCCCTTGTGGGCGAGCGACATCACCGTCTTCCAGACATGGGGCGAAAACTGGCGGGTCCGGTCGGCACCGGAAAGCGCATAGAGCAGTCGGGTCATCAAAGCCTCTTCGTTCGGTTTCCCGCCATAGGACCGCAGGATGACGCCTTACGCAAATCACATAATTTCATGGGTGGCATTCACGCGGCCCATCCGCGCTTCGGTTATAGTTCGGTCAGATCATGGAGACTGCAATGCTCGACCACTACCGCATGTTCGCCGCCTACAATGCCTGGGCCAACCGTACGCTCTACACCGAAGTCGGCAAGCTCGACGACGACGCGTTTCGTCGGGATACCGGCACTTTCTTCGGCTCGCTGCACCGCACGCTGAACCATTTGCTCACGGCCGACCGCATCTGGATGAAACGCTTCACCGGCATGGGCGATGCCCCGACGCGCCTCGATACGATCCTCCACGAGGATTTTTCCGGCCTCTGGGCGGCGCGACAGGCGGAGGACGCCCGGCTGGTCGCCTATGCCGATTCGCTTTCGGAAGAGACGATCGCCGCCGATTTCACCTATAGCCCGCTCACCAATCCGACGGTCATCACCCATCCGCTTGGCCCCGCCCTCACCCACATGTTCAACCACCAGACCCACCACCGTGGCCAGTGCCACGGCATGCTGACAGCGGTCGGCGGGCCGAGCATTACGCTCGATCTCATCTACTTCGCGCGCACCGAAGGAAAGGAATTCCTATAAATTTTAGGGCGAGTGACCCTTCCTGTTCCTGCAATAGTGGTGATACACTTGGGGTGTATGGGAGCGCTCGGCATCGATTAAGGGGGCTGCTTCGTCCTGTCACCTAAGTGACAGGCACGGGCGATCGGTAATGGGATAGTCGCTGCCATTGAGGCTGATGCGGGACGGCACAGGCCTCTCCTGAAAGAGGGAAGAAAAATGGCAAGAACGACCGAAGAGTGGGCAGCCCTGCTCGGCAGTACGCTTTGCAAGATGGCACGGGTTTACGGCACGGACGCCCCGAATGCCTATCTGCCGGAGGAGTGCTATCCGGTGATCGAGAAGACCCTTGACGTGGCGCTGCAGGAAGCGCGCGCGGAGGGATATGCGGCGGCGATGCGCGAACTCCAGCAAAATCGCGCGCCCCGCACCAAGGAACCGGCCCGCTCGACCGTGATCGGACAGGTGATGCGGGTGATCCCGCTTACCCGCCGAACGGCATGAGGTTCTGAACCATACCCTCGTGCGGCGGCGTCCACAGGATGCCGCCGCACACCGCCTCTTCCGTCTTGCGCATTATCAACTTTGGCCTGAATCTTTCTTCAGCACACGCAAAATTAACCGCGCAATCCGATAGTTACGCCGATCGTTCCCTTCCCGCGCCGGCGCCCGCCCGCGCAGCACCCGACGGCGTTTCATGAGCAGCAAAGACAGCACCACCCCGAACACGCAGCCCGCCGTTCCGCCGATCACGGCGCGCATCGCACATGTGATGGCCAATCTCGGCATCGCCGGCCTGCCGCGGAACTATGAGCTGCTGTTCGAGGCGCTGAACGGCAATGCGAGCGTGGCGCGCGAGATCGCGGCGCTCGGCAAGGCACCGGAACAGGCGGCGCTCGATTCGATCGCGCTGCGCCACTCCCTGCCCAGCCACAACGTGCTCGCCGCCGGCCAGGCGGCAGGCGAGGCCGTGCGGGTGCTCACCGAAATCTCGGCGGCGGCGGAAGCCAGCCGGCGCAACCGCGCGGTCGCCCTACAGGAGCTGGAGGAAATCGCCGCCCGCATGCGCAAGGACCCGGTGCTCGGCATTTCCGATTTCTCCAGCGATACGGTCCGGCTCCTGTCGATCCTGCGCGACATCCTCGGCGCCGATCGTTCGGCTACCGCACGCATAGAGGACCTGCAGGCCCATCTCGACGGACTGCGCTCGGGTCTTTCCGTCAGCCGCGAGGCGCTGACCCACGATCCCGTGACCGGCCTTGGCAATCACGCCGCCCTGCTCGGCCGGCTGAAGGCCTTCTACCAGACCGAGGCGGCGAGCGGGACCGCCGGCCTGCTGATGTTCCGCGTAGAGCAGCTCAAGGAATTTGCCGAGACCCATCCCGCGGGCGCTGCGGAAAAGACGCTGAAGCGGCTTGCCGCCATCTTCCGCCGCTCGGTCAAGAAGGGTGATTTCGTCGCGCGCACCGGGCCGGATGTCTTCTGCCTGCTGCTGCCGGATGTCAGCCGCGAGATCGCCGTGACGATCGCCCGGCGCATTGCCGTGCGCGTCGCGGAAAAGCCCTTCCCCTTCATGGACCGCGAACTGCCCGCCGGCTTCCTGACGCTGACGGCCGGCGTCTCGATGAGCGATGCGGCCGCGTCGCCAGCCGTGTTCTACGATCAGGCGGAGCAGGCACTCGCCTATGCGGGCGACGCCGGCATTGCGCTGAGAATCTACTCAGCGGAAGTCTCCGACCGGGCCGGCCGGGGCTATCGCGGCGGCGCGGCCGCCTGACACCGCCGGCACGCGGGCATCGTTCCCCAACAGCCTGTCCCTTTTGGTTCAATTCCGGGCACAAAACCGCTTCGCACTTTTGCGGAAATTGCTCTATAGACCCGGCATGATCACGATTTCCGGCCTCACCGCCCGCGTTGCCGGGCGTCTCCTCATCGACAACGCCTCCCTTTCGCTGCCGAGCGGGGTGAAGGTGGGTCTTGTCGGCCGCAACGGCACCGGCAAGTCGACGCTGTTCCGCGTCATCACCGGCCAGCTCGCCTCCGAGGCCGGCAGCATTTCGCTGCCGAAGAACGCGCGCATCGGCCAGGTAGCCCAGGAGGCGCCGGGCACGGACGATTCGCTGATCGAGATCGTGCTCGCCGCCGACAAGGAGCGCGCGAGCCTCCTGAAGGAAGCGGAAACCGCGACCGACCCGCACCGCATCGCCGAAATCCAGACGCGCCTCGGCGATATCGGCGCCCATTCGGCGGAAGCGCGCGCAGCGAGCATCCTCGCAGGCCTCGGCTTCGACCATGAGGCGCAGCAGCGCCCGGCAAAGAGCTTTTCCGGCGGCTGGCGCATGCGCGTGGCGCTGGCGGCTGTGCTGTTCTCCGAGCCGGACCTCCTGCTGCTCGACGAACCGACCAACTATCTCGACCTCGAAGGCACGCTCTGGCTGGAGGACTATGTGCGGCGTTATCCGCACACGGTCATCATCATCAGCCACGACCGGGACCTGCTCAACACCGCCGTCAACGCCATCGTGCATCTCGACCAGCAGAAGCTCACCTTCTACCGCGGCTCCTACGACCAGTTCGAGCGCCAGAAGGCCGAGGCCGACGAACTGCAGATGAAGGCCAAGACCAAGAACGAGGCCGCGCGCAAACACCTGCAGAGCTTCATCGACCGCTTCAAGGCCAAGGCGACCAAGGCCAAGCAGGCGCAGAGCCGCGTCAAGGCGCTGGAGCGCATGGGCACGGTCGCCGCCGTCGTCGAGACGCATGTACAGCCGATCACCTTCCCCGAGCCGGAGAAACAGCCGGCCTCGCCGATCGTCGCGATCGAGGGCGGCACGGTCGGTTATGTGCCGGGCAAGCCGATCCTCAAGCAGATCAACCTTCGCATCGACAACGACGATCGCATCGCCCTGCTCGGCTCGAACGGCAACGGCAAGTCGACCTTCGCCAAGTTCATTTCCGGCCGGCTGGAGGCCGAATCGGGCGCGGTGAAGCGCGCGCCGGGCCTGAAGATCGGCTTCTTCGCGCAGCACCAGCTCGACGACCTCATTCCGGACCAGTCGCCGGTCGAACATGTGCGCCGGCTGATGCCGGAGGCACCGGAAGCGAAGGTGCGCGCCCGCGTTGCCCAGATGGGGCTTGCGACAGAAAAAATGTCGACCGCCGCCAAGGATCTCTCGGGCGGCGAGAAGGCACGTCTTCTGATGGGGCTTGCGGCCTTCGACGCGCCGAACCTGCTCATCCTCGACGAGCCGACCAACCACCTCGACATCGACAGCCGCCGTGCGCTGATCGAGGCGCTGAACGACTATGAGGGCGCCGTCATCCTCATCTCGCATGACCGGCACCTCATCGAGGCGACCGTCGACCGGCTCTGGCTGGTCAACAACGGCACGGTAAAAACCTTCGACGGCGACATGGAGGAATATCGCAGCCTCATCGTCCAGTCCGGCAAGAGGGACGACAAGGACAAGTCCACCCCGAACGGCGGCGAGGCCAGCAAGGCGGATCTGCGCAAGGCGAATGCGGACCGGCGCGCGCAGTTCGCCCCGCTGAAGAAAAAGATCAATGAAATCGAATCGCTGACGGCAAAGCTGCAGAAGCAGATTCAGCTTCTTGACGTGGAGCTTGCAGATCCCGCGCTCTACGAGAAGAGCCCGGCCAAGGCCGCGGAGAAGGCCAAGCTGCGCTCGATGGCAGCCGACAAGCTCAACGATGCCGAGGAACAGTGGCTGGAGCTTTCGGCGGAATATGAGGAGGCGATGGCCGGGTAACGCGTCTTCCTTCCGGCCGCGCAACGCTTCATTAACCATGATTTGACAAAAGTTCTCGCAAGATCATTGCCTTGCGAGTGCTCCCGATGCGTTGCCGCCTGCTTCTTGCCGCCCTGGCGGCCCTCTCCGTTCTTGTCGGCTGCAACACGACCAAGCCGCGCTCGTCCACCCAGACCGCCTTTGCCGAGGCCGAGACGGCGAAGAAGCTCGACGCGGATGATCCCGTGCCGATGTCGCCGGCTCGCTGGGCCGGGCGAACAGGCCTTGCCGGTCGCACGCTCGCTGTCGCCTCGCTCGGCGACCTGAAGCTGAAGCACAAGGAGGTCGTGCTGACCTTCGACGACGGCCCCGTGCCCGGCCGCACCGAAGCGATCCTCGACACGCTCGACAGCTACGGTGTGAAGGCGACCTTCCTGATGGTCGGCCAGATGGCCGACGCCTATCCGGCAATCGCCCGCAAGGTTGTGGCGCGCGGCCATACCGTCGGCAGCCACACCTATCGCCATGCCAATCTGCGCTATCTCGCCTTCGAGGCGGCCATGGCGGAAATCCGCAAGGGCGAGAAGGCCGTGGAACGCGCCACCGCGCGCCAGCCGGATTTCTTCCGCTTCCCCTATCTCGCGGATACGTCCGCGCTGCGCAGCGCCGTATCCCGTCGCGGCACCATCGTCATGGACATGGATGTCGATTCGAAGGACTACTTCAAGGTGACGCCCGCCTCCGTCGCCAGCCGCACCATGCAGGGCCTGCGCAAGCGCGGCCGCGGTATCATCCTGATGCACGACATCCATAAGCGGACCGCTGCCGTGCTGCCCTCGCTGCTCGCGCAGCTGAAGGCGGAAGGCTATTCGGTGGTGACGCTGCGCCACAAGGGCGGCACGGAACCGCAACTGCTCGCCCTGGCAGACCGGTAAGGTCGCTCAGCCGAGCTCGAAGCTCGTGATCCCGTAGATGTGTCCGAGCGGCAGGTCCGGCGCCGCGCCCCGGTACATGCGCGCGGTCTCGAAGACCGGCGAAAGACCATGGCGCACGCAAAGCGCCTTCGCCTCGGCATTGGGCGCAGGGATGTCGAGAAAAATCTCCCCGCCACCGACGCTTGCGACCAGCGCCCGGAAGATCACCTCGGCGCCAACATCGGTGTCGGAGAACAGCGGGCCGATCTTGAAGCCCTCCCGGCTGGCGCGGATCGTGCCGTAGCCGGAAATGCCGGTGCCGTGCAGCAGCGCCACGCTCTGGCGCGTCTCCTGCTCCTTCAGCCATTCGCGCAGGAATGCCTCGCGGCGCGCCGGAGTAAAGCGCGCGTCGTAGTCGACGATCAGCGGCATGTGGACGGGCGAGACCGGCTTCAGCCGCGAATCCGTCGGCATGGCGCTCTCCACCCGGCCCCCGTGGCGGATATTGGCGTGGGCGTAGGCAAAACCGGATCGGCGGTAATTCTCCTGCTGGGTGACGACCCCATCGAGGCCGACCAGGCGGCCGCCGGCCAGATCCATCGCCGCATTCCAGAGGCGCAGGCCGACGCCCTGCCCGCGCACCTGCGGATCCACGATGTAAAAGCCGAGAAAGGCATAGTCCGCACCGTAGCGCACGAGCGAGATCGTACCCACGACGCGCTTGTCCGCTTCGGCGACGAGATAGCCTTCGGGGTCCGCCGCCCAGAAGGGCGCGGCATCGCCAAGGCCCGGGTTCCACCCTTCTGCGGCCGCCCGCTCCAGGATGTCGACCAGCTCGTCGCGATAGGCCCTGCGAATCTCGATATCCATGCCGTGCCTTCCATCCCATGCTCCGCGCTCAATCTTTCAACCGCGCGAGAGGCTGTCAACCTTGCGGAAAACCGCCGGAAAAGCTCAAAAAACAGGCAGATAGCGGAGAATCGCCGTCTAAGACGAAAGTTGTAGAAGAGGCTTTCACCTTCTTCCCCACCTCGGCTTGAAACCCCCTTGCCGACATGGTTAGGTTTCCGACGATGACAAAGGGCGGAAAAACCACCGCTCGCCATTGGGAGGAAAACTATGGATCGTCGTTCATTCATGAAGAAGGCCGGTGTTGCCGGCGTGGGCGGTGCGGCCGCCACCGTGCTTGCGGCCCCGGCCATCGCGCAGAGCAATCCCAAGATCAACTGGCGCCTCGCCTCCTCGTTCCCCAAATCGCTCGACACGATCTATGGCGGCGCCGAAGTGCTGTCGAAATACGTCTCCGAAGCGACGGACGGAAACTTCCAGATCCAGGTTTTCGCCGCCGGTGAAATCGTGCCCGGCCTGCAGGCCGCCGACGCTGCCTCCGCCGGCACCGTCGAGGCCGCGCACACCGTTTCCTACTATTACTGGGGCAAGGACCCGGTCTGGGCGCTTGGCGCGGCCGTGCCCTTCGCGCTCAACGCCCGTGGCATGAACGCCTGGCAGTACCATGGCGGCGGTATCGACCTCTTCAACGAATTCCTCGCCACCCAGGGCCTCGTCGGCTTCCCCGGCGGCAATACCGGCGTGCAGATGGGCGGCTGGTTCCGCAAGGAAATCAAGACTGTCGCCGACATGCAGGGCCTGAAGATGCGCATCGGCGGCTTTGCCGGCAAGGTCGTCGAGAAGCTCGGCGTCGTGCCGCAGCAGATCGCCGGCGGCGACATCTATCCCTCGCTCGAAAAGGGCACGATCGACGCCGCAGAATGGGTCGGCCCCTATGACGACGAGAAGCTCGGCTTCTACAAGGTCGCGCCCTA
>VFQN01005373.1_pt1 | contig 15753 bp, 16 predicted proteins | sample 3512371 | NCBI WGS metagenome assembly VFQN01 (sample SAMN10412370, study PRJNA504923) | tailings metagenome | isolation source: Replicate 2 from Balatoc abandoned mine | place: Philippines: Itogon, Benguet | collected 2017-08-28
GCTGGTTATGACGGACCTGATGCCTCAAATGCAGCCCCTGATGTTATTAGTGCAGCAGATTATGGTAGTTGGATTTTAGTACCAAAAGATTATATGTTGATCTGTCATGGAGATTCGAGTAATCCCTTTCGCGTTAAATCCATTGAATTAAAGCCGATTCAAGAATGTGCTCCTTATCCTGGATATTCGAACCTTCTTCCTCGAAAAAATAAAACAGCTGAGAGTTCTGCTAGAGAAGATCGAGATATGCAGGAAAAGAAAAATGCTTCGAAACAAACAGCAGAAAGAACGGAAAACAGTTTCAAGGGAAGTTATTTTTCGAAATTCATATCCAGGCCAAAGATTATGAAATTTCGATGCAAGTTATGACTGAGAAGAATTTATCTGCTCAGTAACTGAGGGAGATGGACGGTTATGTTTACTTCTCATATAAGTCTATTTCCATAGTTTTGATATTATTTGAAACAGCTATATATTTCGCTGCTTATTTCATTTTTAATCTAAGGAAGTGTATTTATCATTCGTCAAACACCATTGGGATACAAAGTATGAAACACTGAATGGAACTTCAAAAAAGCACGGAAATTTTTTGTTTGAAAAAATTAAAAATAAAAATAGATAGAATGGTGAATTTACTGAAATAAAGGTAAATTCACAAATCGGAATTTGACGTTTAGTGGTTTGCAACATCCATCGAAACTGAAAAAACTGTGGGAAGAAGCGAATGTCAATCCTCTTCCCGTATCCTGTGGTGGATTTAGATCCTTCCTTACAGAAGGTTCATACTAACTATGAAACCATTCATTGGAAGGGCTTGGCTGGTCAATCTGCTGTGGGAGCAATGTCTGGTTATTTCTTTTATTGGTTGAAAGCGAGCAATCAAGGTAAGGATGTCCTCTGTGATGGGTTGATTTCATTCTTGAGTTGTGTGTGTGTTAGTAACGAAGAAGGTTCCGCGATATCATGTGTTTGGAGCGCTAGCTGGAATGTGTCTAGGAACATACAATAACCACTACACGATTACCAATCAATTTCAAGGATATTTTCCAAATGAAAACCTGATCAAGAAGTATGGATCTCTATCTGATCATCAGATTATTGAGGCGTTAAAGAAGGAGGGAGAAAGTACGAAGCCTATCAATCCCTTCAGTCTACCTCCAGTACTAGCGCCAGATGAGTTTTCAACGAGCAAAGAGAAAAAAACAGTCCCTAACCGTTATCCAATGGTTTCATTATTTCCTACTTCTAATATGATTATATTAAACTTTGAACAATGGGATTATGTTCGTATGTTTGGATGTGGTCTTGCTTTTTTCATCAACGCTATCCTCATTACAAGTAAGTTCACGGTCGTCTTTTTATTTTTCTGCATAAGTAATGATAGTTTGTGAATAGAGTTTATTCGTGGCCATCAATATAAAGTTACTATTGACTCCGTATCACGAGAAACTATTAATAGTTTCTTCTTCTTTCAAGGCATTCTAATGGGAATGGTAACAGAATATAACACCTCTCACTTGCGATTGATTGGATTGGCGCCGAATGAATTAGAAGTCCAAAAGTACGGCAAATTAGATGAAAAGAAGCTGATGAAAGAGATATTGATGAATAAATACCCTGTTGTCAATTTTGAAGAAGTAAATTTGGAAGAAGTCTTATTTAATGAAGAAACATTGAAATTAATTGAATTAGCACTTCAAACCAAATACCCTTACACTGATCTATCAAATCTTGGTTTTGAAAATCTTGCAAAACATTCTTCCAATCAGAATCAAACTATTATAGAATTAATAACGAAGGCAGGGTATCCTACACCAACGTATTTTTAACTCCTAACAAACATATGTGACAAACTTTTCTATTTTATAATTACTTCACAATCGGAGGAGTTCGGTACATGCATAAGAACGCAAAAACGACAGCATTTTAAAACATAAACCTCACAAAACAAAGAGAAAAAAAGGGAAGGACACCAACAACACCTCTTCGGAATAGTAAACTGACTTATTTGTGGAAAAGAGTGTGGAAGAGGGAGAGGAAAAGAAAGTGAATGAGAGAAAATACACAAATCGAACCAAGGGAATAGCGGGGGATTATTTGATAATTGTTGAAGAGAAACGTCTAAACAGCAAGAGATAGGATTGCAAGGAAAGAGTGATAATGCGAGAATCTTTCTGATTGAATGGTGCAGTAGACGATAATCACTCCTACTATCCACACGTAAAATCAGAATTATCAAGAATCACAAATAAAACAAAGCAAAACAAAACAAAACATATATTAAACTAAGGGAGAAAAGGATTTCTACAAATAAACACAAAATCATCACAAGCAGTGAAGCATGACTGCAATAGCCACAGAGCAAAACATCATATACAACGTAAATCAGGTATTTTCCATATATTTTAACTTTATTTTCTATTTTTGTTGTTGCTGTTGCTGCTGTTGGACAAGAATCGCTCTCTTTCTTTCCAAATATTTCAATCGAATGATATGTGGTAAGAAACTTGACCATTCTAAAACCTTTGCTTCTCCTCTCTCTGAACTAGATCGAGCCGATTTGGTAGACTTTTTGCTACCAGATGCTTTTGAATCATCATCAAAATCTGGAGAATCTGGATCAGAGGTCGGGAAAGGTGAATTTTGTTGACTATTTGTAATATCATCCATATTATTGAATAATTCAGCTTTTAATGCCTTGCTTTTTGGGATCTGAAAAAGGAAAACAAGGACATTAGCAATAATCAACAAAAGAATTGTGACTTGATCTTACTGATTTCTTTTGAATTAGGTTCAAACTACATAAAACATTCGTGACATCATAAACTCTTCGAATCTACAAGAACAATGATTAGATGATTAGTCAGTCAATAATCAGGATGGAATTCTTACTTTTGTTGCATTAACTTTATTATATTCACTCAAAGTTTGGTTCTTCACCATTGGTATCAACTTTTGAATAACGTGACTCATACTCAAATGATTCATCTGAAGACATGTTATCAAGACAGAAATATCAGCAAAACATCACACTTACCCCAACTAAAAACAACTGCAAAAATCTTTTACAGATAATTTCCACCATGAAATGCTTTGGAGGAGGCGATGAGTACGACTGAAAAGAAGATTATACAAGGGAACTTACTTCTTCGTTTGAGATAGATGGTGAAACTGGTAAGGCAGGAATTTTCGTTGGACTGATTGTCACATCCGGCTGCTTTAACTTCAGTGGAGGCGCATTAGTCTTGGTCTTCACTAGAGGCTGTTGTCGGGTGTGGCCAGCATCATCAACCTCATTCATTAGATCGAGAGTTTGTTGGTTATCAATTTCGAATAATGAAGTCTCGTTGAGTAATTGATTTAAATCATGCCAACTGGATTCATTCAGATCATCACCATCGACAGAAGCTGCCGAGAGTAAGAAATCTTCTTTACTTTCGCTCACATGAAAATTCTGATTCTGAGGAGTTTCATCATCAAGGGCGATGTCATGAAGTCCAATTTCCGTGGAAATTTGAGGGAAACGGGTTAATCCATCGTTCTGTATACTTCCGAGAGTATACAAGAAATCTTTGGTACCGCGCCAACTGAACTTTCCTCTCTTATCGCCAGCAAACTGATGAAGAGTTAATAGTATCGAAAAATAAATTGCAATCAAGAATAAGAAATCTTACCGTGACAAGAGATAAAATTTCAAGAATTTTAATTAATTCATAGATTCGTCGAACATGAACTCCAAGTGATTCTGCTGCGCCATCAACACGATTTAACACATTTTGCGGTTCTACAAAAATTCGAAAGACGTCATTCAAGAAACTTTTAACCTATGCGTACTTACCACTTGTAATATCAGGATCTACTAGACCAGAGATATAGTCCATTGTATTATCCTTCCCGTACAAAGTGACAAATCGTCGTGAAATCTCCGCAAGGGACTTCGACGCACGATTCTTAGCTTTACTATTATCTTCCTCAAAGTGTTGTTGCTGTTGTTGATTTTGCTTGTGTTCTCGCAATTGCCTGTGTTTAAGGGCTTCACTAGCATTCGGGGATTGACTAAGTTTCATTGCTTCGACTTTCTGTTGAAGGATAGCGTGATAATTACTTTGAAGGTCGTGAATATTACTTGCACCATCAATGTGGTGCGCATGACTATTAACCCTCACAGAAGGAACGGAATGATGATCTGGAGACGAGAAGTTACTAAATGCCTCATAATCATAATTGGTCGAAGTAGAAGTCGGTGGTGTGGAAGTTATAATTGGCGTGGGGAAGGTAAACTGTGATAAATGTTGACTATTCTCTTGTAAGGTTCGAATCGAAGGAAGTTCCATGTAAGTCGGATTAAAGACAGTTTGTTGTGACTGCGGGATACTTGCATTGGAGTTCCATCTTTGCTGGTTATGTTCCGCAGGATAAGGAGGGTGTTGATACGTGACGTTCGTTACCGGAGATTCAGAAAAGACCATAAGGTTAGACGGCTGAAAACTATTGGTGCTATCAGGATTAACACCTAACTGTTTCTTTCGCGGATTCTTGCTCACCTCATCATTTACTTCAAGAGCAAGAGGTTGTCTAGTGCTATTTTGCCTCTGAAATGACAGCATAGGTCCACCACCATCGTCATTCATTGCAGAGTTTTGAGAATTCCAATTAATACCTTCTAAAAATTGTGGTACTGATTCCGTCAAGTCGAAAGTAAATTTTGAGTCGTCAAGACTCTCAACAGTAGGCTCTTGCTTCACGTAAATATCAACTTTAGTATAAGCAATACCCTCTGTCCCAGTTTTTGAAGGAGAAGGTAATTGGGAAGTAAAACCAAATTGATGAGGATTCTGATGTGACGAATGATCGGTCGAGGAAGAGACAGGTTCAGGTTTCATGTCAATTCCTTCAAAGTTAAAAATCGACTTTTTCGATGTTTTTCTCTTTGTCATCACTTGATAGTCATGGGGAGTCTGACTAGACATATAAACCGGAATATTATGCTCATCGTAGCCTCTTAAACTGCCTAACGCTGGACGTGTCGCACCTAGTTGCTTGTCGTCGGTAACGATTGGGCTCACTTTAATGTTGCTTGTCGAGGAATCTGCGGAGTGATTTGACTGCTCAGAACGTACAGAAAGCTTCGGTGAGATAAGGAATGTTAAATCTTCTCCGAAGATATCATAATCTTCAGTCGCGAGGGACAAAGATGCGGTTTTGACGTCTGACATTGTTAATCCGTTCCGTCTATTCCTAAAATGCAGTCTCGATTAAAAAGTGAGTCTTTAGTAGTAAATTAACTCTTTGATGGATCTTCTTCGTGAGAAACAACTTAGTCTTCAGAAATCAACTTAAAAGTTTCCCTCCCGAAGATTCAGTTAAGAGTAGCACAATGACTCAATCTTGAAAGTCGAACAATCTTCTCTACTTTCCAAAGTAGAGTTAAACAAGAGAAAGGGTCTAAAAGACGAAGAATCAAATCTCACACAAGGTCTAAGATAGATTTTACGTTCTAAAAGTAGTTGTTGATTGTTGATTTTCGTTGAAAAATTGATGAAACTTCTTCACCTCCAAGAAACTCGACTTTCCAATAAATCGCATAATCTATCATTCCAAAATGAAGACCTCAGATACGTTGACTTGCTGACTCATCATCTTCGCCGCCTGAAAAAATGCTGCGATGTTCTCACCAAGTAGATGACAAATCCTAAACAGTCATAGCACTATCTCTCTTCTCTCTTATAGAAGTCAGTGAGTGTTACATACATTAGTAAGTAGTGATCATCACATACTATTCGCAATGAAGTGGTCATCTATCTAATTCACTGATGCATTAGCTGTGATGATCATTAAATGATTGAAGCATTGTTTGTTACTTTTTTAAATTCCTTTTTTCCTTGTTTCGTTCTGTAACCACGTTGTGAAAGCATCTATTAATCGAGAGAGACGATTGAGAATGGTTGGTTTATTACTTCGAGTTGTATTATTCTTGATAGTTATATCTTATACTTCAACATTTTATTTTCGACCACCACTTCGAGAGAAAGCTTCATCATTGAAATCAACTCCTCCTCGAAGGAATGGTCCACCAATCGAACGCGTTGAAGCTGAACCCATTCTTACAGTCAATGAACCTCTCCATGGCTGCAAAGTTCATTTAGTTGGGGTATCACATGGTGACCCAACATCCGCAAAGCTCGTCGAATCAACGATTCAGAACATTCGACCATCTGCTATCGTGTTAGAACTCTGTCCTGAACGCTACCTTGCTCTCTCCCTTGAAAGCTCCATCACTCCCACTACAAACCTTACCATCATTCAAGAATACAAATCTCAACAAGAAAAGTTTAAAAAATACCTCATGAGCAATCCCTCTAAGCTCAAACGAGGCATGTCCATCATCAAAGATAATGTGAATTTCATTAAATCACAAGGAGTTGTTGCAGGATCCTTCCTTTCTTTGAGTGTTGTTTTAAATTTATTCCAAAGAATCTTTGGAACGATTCGTAAAGGTGGCGAAGAAGAATTCGCAACAGCAATGAAAGTGGCTGAGAAATATAAAATACCGATACGATTAGGTGATGCACCACAGACTGAAACTTTACAATCACTGAATAGTGTTTTAAGTTTAGATCTCCTGAATCCATTATCTGTCATCTCTGCGGTGTCATTATTTAGTTTCTCAGCATTTGGTATGAATTCACCCTTCCTACCATGGAAAAAATTGGATTTAAATAATAATAGCGGAAAATTGAAAAAAATACGAATCAAACAAAATTATGAATATGATGATGATTATAATAAACAAATTGAAAATTTTAATGGTTGGATTAATATTATCTCTGTCTATTCATCAAAGAAAGAAATGATGAAATCATTATTACCTGCTTTCGCATTATTTGGTGTTGCTATCTTTTTTAGTGCAGTACCTGAGTCAGGAATAGCTCAACCAGATTTAATAGCTTCGTCATTACCTTTTAGTAATTTCTTTAATGATTTTCAACCATTATCAGTATTAGAATCCAATAGTTTCCTTCTCTCGGTATGGAGTAAAATATTACATTTTCTTAATTCTGATGAATGGAATTCTGATGTATTAGATGGATTAAATTATAGTTTAGCGAATATATTATCATTATTAGTTATGGTTCGATTTGCTAAATTAATTGGTGCAACACGTGATCTATACATAGCAAGGAAAGTACAAGAATTTTGTAAAGAATTCCCGGTAAGAGTTTTAGAGTTTTTCCTTCCGTTCGTTCTTATTTTTCTTTTTATCAGGGTGCGGAGCTAGTGGTGGTCATTGGTATGTTACACGTTAACGGTGTCGCTAGTTGGCTATCTAAGGGTGAAGTAGTGGAGTCATTAGAAGAAGTTTAACAATGTGAAATTGAAAGAAATCTAATAAAAACTTGTGGATACTGTACTGTGCATATGAAATAGAGTGAATAAGAATGATTTCATGATGTTTTTGTTATTTCTTCTTAGGAATTTTGATTTTTCCTCAATTATTTGTTCATGCTCAGGGACAAAGGCTATTTGTAGATGTAGAATGAACCACCGAACCATGGCATGAAAATTTTCCATAACACATAAATTTGTAACTGTTTTTGTTCCTACTTTGAATAACGAGGAAGTAATCAGCAAAGTTAGCAATTAACATAATTACATGACATTGTGCGGGAATCCTCTGTTCATAATCTCTATTTCGACGATGTTGAAGTTTTATTTTACATTCTTAACAAATATCAGTCACTATAGTAACTATGATTAGTCGAGTGAGAGAAGATCTGACTCTGTCATTGTAGGAACTTCCTTTTTGATAACAATAGGAGGAGGAGGTGGAGGAAGAAGAGCATTATCATTCGAGTTCACTTCACCTTCAACGATATTAGCAGCATCGAATATACTTGAATCAGAGGGAGGAATCTTCTCTTTCGGTGGTTCTGGTAGAGGTAGTGCATTAACATTGGAGTCAAAGTTCTCATTGTTAAGACCCCATTTCTTCTCTCTCGCGATACGTAGTTGCTCTGATTCAGGAACATTAATAATCCTCTCCCCAGTGAAAGGGTTTGTCTCTTCATCGACAGAAGGGGCAGTTGTAGCCATCACCGAGTACGAGTTATTCGCCAAGGCCTCAGCTTGAGCCTTCTCAAGCTCTCTTTGTTGTCTAATGGCTAAGCCCTCCTTCATTATTTCTTCAAAAGCTCTAAAGTTTCTTTCATCATATTCATCTTTCTCCTTTCTTATTAACAATATCTCTTGTCGTTCAGCCTCTTGAGCTTCATCCAAACTACCTCCTTCATCTAATACCTTTGCCCATGCATTCGTACGACGTCTTTCATCATCAAATACAGGACGATCATCCAGATATTTTAACATTTTACACTTTGCAATAATTGTTTTACGATAATTTTTAATCTTTCTAACCACAGGATTCCCTTGAAGATAAAGTACACGTAAATCAGGTAATTGTGCAAAAATATCAATGATAGTAGTATCATCTAATCGATTTTGTTGTAAATCAATCGTCTGTAAGGATGGTAATAATAATAAATGTTTAATACTATCATAGGTGGTTAAAGCATTATTAGCGAGGTTTAATGAGGTTAATTTAGATAAATGAGATAAATTATCAATATATTTAATATAATTTTTTGATAAATTTAATGAATCTAATTCATGAATTTGATCTAATCCTTCAATTCTTTCAATTAAGTTTTCATGTAGGTATAGTGATCTTAGGAGTGGTTGATGATCTAAACCACTGATTTGGGTTAAACCATTACCTTCTAACCATAAGGTTTTTAATCCTGTGTATTCTTCAAGATTTTTAATGGTGTTGAATCCTTTGTAATGAAGGTATAGCTTATCGTTTAAGGATGGTGTTGTGTAGAGGGAATTCTCTTTACAGAGTTTTCTTAGAAGTTCTTTGGTCATCTCGGTCATTTTCCCTCTTTTTCTTTTTCTTTAATGATGATTCAACAATAAGGTCGTATAAAAGCAGTGAGAAGTCAGATCTGGTTCAATGAAATCCAATTTAGAAGGTTCTTTTGATTTAAAAAATTGTGAAACGACTCTCTGAAAATACTTGAGATTTCATAAAATCATATCTTATTATACTAAAAGTCTACTATTTAAGCTTTTTCTAATATCGATTTATCTAATTAATTTTTTTAATTTTTCGTTGTTTCTCTGCTTTACAGACATTTGAACGTTCAGAAATGGAAGATCCAAATCCACAACCAATATCTGTTTGGTGTCATACATGTAACAAAGAAACAAATGCGCATAGGAATGAAAGTTATGGTGAATTAGAGTGTGATGAATGTCAAAACACATTTGTCGAAGAAGTCAATCAAGGCATTGAAAATTTTCTCCAAACTACCCCTGACTCAAATACCCCCAATGATCCTCCTGAGCTTCAAAGAAGCGAGAGTATTCTCACAAATAACAGTCTCAGTCGAAGTCTTGATAGTCCCGTCGATCATAACCTCATTGTCCAACAAATACTCGGTAGAGTCTTAGGCTTACCAACTCAACTCCCTACCACCTCTATTAGTGATGATGAAGGTAATGGTAGTGGTGGTATAAGTATTATCAATCAAATCTCTGGTAATACTCGCAGACCTGTTGGTATAGTAATTCGCCACCCTTCCAGCCTTGACAATGACATTAGTGGAACTGGTGTTGGACTATCACGAGGGATATTTGGTTTACTAAATTCTATTAGTGCAATCAGACAGAATCATCATAACAACCCCGACGCATTATCGAATGCTCAGTTTGAACAATTTCTTCATCATATTCTGATGAATGAAAGTTCTCATGCTGGTGCTCCACCTGCTGCTGAGAGTGTTATTGATAGTTTAAAGAAAATCAATATTACAGAAAGTACTGATCTAAAAGGATTAGGAGAGTGTTGTATCTCTCTAGAGCCTTTTGAATTGGGTGATGTGGTGATTTGTCTGCCTTGTGGTCATAACTATAAGGAAGAACCTATTGTACATTGGTTAAAAATGCATAATACATGCCCTGTCTGTAGGATTGAGATTAATACGAATAATAATGACAATAATAATCCTTCTAATCTTTAATTTTCTCTTCTCTTTTTTTTTTTTCTTTGTGAATATTGTTTATCTATTGTGTAAATAAATAATAATCATTTTTCTTACTTGCCATGAAGAGAAGCGAGTTGAAATAGAATAAATTATCAAATTGAGAAATTATAGGAAAGAAAGAAAGAGAACAAAAATTGATTTTATTTAAGAATTAATATGAATTTATATTATTATTTCTTTCCCAAGCGATTGTGTAGATTCCTTCTTCTCTCCGCAACACTTTCTTCGACCGGTAACCAATAGATAGATGGCAAAGTTTTAGTCTTTCGAAACCTCTCAACCAAAGACTTCTGACTTGCTTCTTTCTGTACTTCTTTTCCTGCCGTGAAAGAGCTTCCTGAAGGTTGGACAAGTCTAGAAGAAGTATTGGTTGATTTAGGTGTGGATGTTGTTGTATTCGTTTGAAATGCTGTTACTGCAGCTCGTTTGAAAATATTTGCACCACCAAGCTTAACATCTTCTGACTTTCTCTTCCCTAAGAGAGTGCCCTCATCATGACTACTGTTACTTTGATTTGAATCTATTGTTTTATATTTTAACCATTCAGCAGGTTTCAAACTTGCTTCAGTAGAGGTAGGAGCATCAGCAACAGATACAGTAGTAAAATGAGCTGATAGAATTGCAGTACTTGTGTTAGGATATTTTAAACCTGTTACTTTAGATATACATATCTCAGCATCTTCAATTGATTGAAAATCAATATAACAATGTGTTTTAATAAAGTTAAACCAGATTTTATCTTCTGTAACAGATATTTGAAGTATATCTGATAGCCATTTCACTAAATTTTTCACATTTAATGGTCGTTGGAAGTTATCTATTCGAATATGGGTTGTTTTCTCTTCAGTTTGAGATGATGGTTTTGAGGTTGGTTGAGAGGTTTGAGTAGAAAAGGAATTGCTTACCTCAGAATTGTCTTGTTCTTTACGTTTTTTCATATTTAGTTTAATTTTTTCGTTGAGTGATAGTGATGGTTGAGTTGGTTGAGTTGTTGGTTCTGTTGATTCGATTGGTTGCGATTCAACATGGTTAATTGATTGTTCAATGCTTTCAATTGGTTTTACTTCCAATTTTGATGTGTCCCCCTGAATTTCAGTGATGGGAGGTGTAGCGATTGTTTGTTCGAGTTCTTCTTTGTTCTCGCTTGGAGCTGGCACCTCGAGTTTTTCCTGCACATTTTCCACATCCAATTTCGAAGAATCCCCAATAGACGATTCCACCTCTATTAATGGAACTTCATCATTATTCGTATCTTTATTTTCAACCTCTGAAATATTTTCTTCTGTCTTTGAAGGTGAGGTAGTAGTTTCTTTTGATTTCTCCTCTTCTTTGATTAAATCTTCTAAACGCTCTAACAATTCAGCCTTCTTTCCCTCCGTTGTCGCGCCTCTCTGCTTCAATTCTTTCTTTAAATCATTTACTGTCATTTGCTTTGCATCTTCGATTGTCACCATTTCTCCAATTCACCAAGTTGCATATCAGTAAAATTACCATCCGTATAATCGTAATTTTACGATTCGGCTCATTTTTCAATTTTTTGAAACTGCTCAAGTCGATCCTTCAAGGAAGAAAATGAAAGTCTCGACTCAGCGACTGCTGAGGATATGCTATCTTAGCCTCCCATTAGCCCTAGCTGTTGATAGTACTCTCTATTATTCTGCTCCAACGAGTGAATCATACACTTGGTCTAAGTAAGACTATTCTTTCGATAGTGTACAATGTCTTATTCATTTGACTTTAGGTCTTTCCCTCAGTCGTGTGAATGTGCAGAAAGTGGTGTAACTACATCTTCTTGTGAATTGTTTCGATGCAAATGCCTTTGTGATGTTACTGCTGGAGTTTGTGACTATGATTGTTGTTGTGATCCCGACTGTACTTCAGAACAGGTATATTGGGTAATAATTCTGTTATTATTCGCTCTTATTGTTGTTTTAGACCAGCAGATTTAATGCACTAGGGAGCTGTGCATATGAAGGAGGAACCGTTGATACACAATATTGCTATTCGACTAATGATCTTTACGCTGTCAATCCAAGATCTCCAATGAAGGGTACCTCATCCGCCGAAGAGGGTCTAAATAGAGTTTTGTGTATTGAGAAGACAAACTATGCGATGAGAGAAGATTTCTATACTAATGATGATATGCAAAGTAGTAATATATTTCAACAAAGCGCAGGTCAAAAGAGTTACAGCTATACTGCGATTAGTGATGTGCAGGTAAACGAAATCCTTCTCAAGTTATGCCTTTCAGTGATATTTTTTTAAAAATAGATCACAACACCCACTACAGACACCGATTATGATCGAAACGATACGATTAGTGCCTTCATGAACTCCACACTCCTAAATAGTATCGTTTCGAATGGTCCTGGTTATTTTCAGATTCCTTCAATGGATTTTGATGGATATTGCAATGACAATAACTATGCTGACTTTGAAAATCATATTGATTTTACTGATGTGGATAGCACGTGTGTTCGATCTTTTTCGACTGTCTCTACACAGTTTCAAGCTCAATGTCTGTATCAACAGTCGATAAATCGATATGTAAAAGATCTATGGATTGCAAGGTAAGCTCTTCACAAGTTTGCACCTTCTTATGTTACAGAATATCTCTAACTAGGACTCCAAATGTTCTTGTTTCATCTGGGGCATGGACTGTCAGCCAATTGGTTAATGTGAAGTTAAATTCAGTTACCTTTGAAGACATTTTGACTAAAACACAGTCAAAGGTTACCTCATCTTGGACAAGCCAAACTTGCTCAACTTCGATTACGAGTGGTGGTACTCTTTCCTCTTTGCAACAGAATAATTGCTCCTTCTCATCATCCAGTACCAAACAAGCACTTTTCTCAAACTCATCGTCGTTGTGTATTGGTGCAGTGAAGTCAATATTTTATACCGTTCAACACGAGGCAACCGCTGCTGGAACTATTACTGCAATCCTTGCAGATGTAGTGGTCACTGATGTCCCTCTTACTTATCGTGATGAAGCAACTCAATTACATCAATCTTTCGGGATCAAATATGTCTCTGTTAATAGTGAAGGGAAATCATCTGATAATGGGAACCTTGTCACTCGTGCCCGCTCTGGTAATCCAGGCTATATCCTAGGCAAACCTGTGCTCTATGGCTTTGCGAATAGTACTAAGACCATTGATGAACTAATTAGTGGATTAACTGCTCCAATTTCGACAGCATCCAATGTATGTCCGACCAGTACTTCGACGATTGTAAAGAATCCAACAGCCTTTGGCTATGATTCTGTGACAGGCTGCACGATGCACCTTACACGTCAGCAACTTATCGATTTCTGCTGCACTGGTGCTCCAGGAACTTGCTTGGATAACTCTGTTTATTCAGTGAAAGAGCAAAGTCCTTATACCAGTTCTACTGGTCGTCCTTACTTTCTCAATTTTACGCAAGGGTAAGTGCATCATTCTCTTGAATCAGAACGCTCTCATCAGATCTGTAGGTATGTGGGAATTTATGGGGACGCAGATCCTTTAGATATTACACAGTGGTTTCAAATCTCATACTCGCAACCCTCTGATACAAGACAGTGGGTTGATAAGACTGCAACTTGTAATAATATATTTTCAGGTATTTTCAATTTTTCTTATTTTGTTACTCATTCATGGGAGATGATAGGTTTGAATATTAAATTCTTGGTTAGTTACAGTGGAGAAAGATCAAATCCTCAGAATAAGATAGTTTCTGCTCTAGCAGAAGTTATTACTTCCGATTGGGCGTTCAGGTAACTTTTCCTTCGTGAGACTGTTTCCCTCATCCTCATTATTCTGAAGAGCTCCACCGCCAGATAATACGACAACTCAAGCCTTCCAACTATCAGTGGTTGTTTCCTATATCTTTCAAAATGAAGAAAGCCTCAGGGGATATGAACCACCTGCACCTCCTGCCTTATTTAAAGTTCCTTATGATGTGTTTTATCCATTCGTGGTTAACGGAGCATCAATCTCAAGTGGATTTGCATGGTCGTCCAATCTTTTACTAATTTCGGCTATGATTTTCTATTTTATGATTCAAATTTAACATTGATGTGAAAAAAAAGATTAAATTAAGTCATCACGATAGTTTATTATTTTACATCAAAACTTCTCTTGTATTTATGATTGGACTGGATTTAAGCTCAATCCTAAACTAAAACCAAAATATATGCATTTACTAAGATCAAAGTCACTAATAGCATACCTAAAGCAGAATGAGCCTTTCTAGCAAGCTTGCCACCTGAAGGAATAGCTAAGGGAGTTAGAGTTTGAATCACCATTAATCCCATCGCAGCAATTGAGGTCAATGCATGAGGACTCTCCAACACAGACTTTCCTTGACCGGCCAATGCACTCAATCCTCCGGTTGCACCAATAAAGAAGTTAGCAAATGCGAGAAGCATCGCTGTTGGGTGTTGTTCTCTGGCAGTCTTTCCAAGGGAAAACCAATATTTGTTATTTCCACGACCTTTCTTAATCTGAATTCCAAAAAACATTCCAGTAAACAAGCATAAAACAATCACTGATGACATAGCAATAGGATGACCCCATTGAACAACAGGTTGAGGTAAGTTCCAAGTCGCAAGAATTGGAACAACTTGATCTAACTGGTGCTGTACTGGCTCCCTGATTGGAGCTAAGATTTCAGTCAAATCACTCACTTGAATCATCTTAAGATTTGTCATTCCACCTGATCGAACGAACGATGCAGGTCTGAATGCAAGAGCACATGATATAAAGGATAAGAAGGCAAGTAATCTCATCATTGTCGGACTTATTTTAGCTGGGAAATGATCTATTGCTAATTGAAGACACAGTTTAGACGTCACTCAGAAACAAGAACAACACCATTTACTCTGTCTGGGGTGTGTGGTTTCATGATCTCATCTTCCAAGCAATTCTTTGTTTGTTCGTTGGTAATTTTTGTATCAATGATTGGAATTTCGAGAGCATTTTGGAGAGGAGCGGGAGGATCATCCATAACACAAAAGGTTATTTCGAATAGTAATAATAAGAAGCAGAGTACAATGAAGAGATTTATGGGAAGTATTCAACCACTTCTGGCGAATGATTTGAAGGCTATTTTAAAGGGAGCAGAGAGAAAGAATTATCAAATCGTTGATGTTCGAGAGAAAGATGAGTTCGAACTTGCTAGACTTCCAGATAATGATGTTATTAACCTGCCCTTGAGTGAGGCTGGCACATGGACCAACGAAATTTTGGAAGGAGAAATATTAGATAAGAGCAAGCCGACGATTTGTTTATGTCATCATGGAGTGAGATCAATGAGATTTGCTAACTTTATCGGTAAGTCAGCTGCATGTACCACAATTAATCAGTTAATTCAACTAACCTTTTTGCTTTCCTAGTTACACAAGCTCAATTTGAAGAGGTATACAATGTTCAAGGAGGCATTCACGCATACGCTACAGAGGCTGATAGTAGTGTTGGTACATATTAAATGTTACGATTCTGTAAAATTCTTCTCGAATCTGTTTTTTCCCAGTAAATCCCTGAGCAATTTCTTACAAAAATTTGTGAAGAATTATATTAAAGTGTTATTCAAGAGACAATACCAGTACATACCATTAAGTAGTGGTAATGTAACCGCTTGCTATAACCGCTCTCGTTACAAAATC
>VFQN01005374.1_pt1 | contig 15750 bp, 17 predicted proteins | sample 3512371 | NCBI WGS metagenome assembly VFQN01 (sample SAMN10412370, study PRJNA504923) | tailings metagenome | isolation source: Replicate 2 from Balatoc abandoned mine | place: Philippines: Itogon, Benguet | collected 2017-08-28
AATTGGTTCGGCTTGTGCACTGCTGTCCTGGCCGCACTCTGTCTGCAGTACCGGTACACTGCGGTACATGTCTAGAAGCCCGGCCTCTGGTGCCGCTGTCCACGTTTCCCCCCTTAGCCGCATTGTGTACGTTTCACTATTGCGGTAATTTCACCAGCGTCCCCCGTGTCTGCATGCGTGCGCATTGCATCGAAGCCGTGTGCGTGGGTATATGGTCGTCCACAAACCTTGGCTTCTAGGCAGGGCGAACTCCAGGTGTAAGGCAGTGAGATAGTTGGCGAAAATTTAAATGATGATAATTTGTTCTCGACAATAACTTGATTTCAGAAACTGTATGGTGCCAATCGGCACAAGCGCACAACTCAAAGTGGGCGAAGGGAGGTAACCACGCGGCGCTACCTTCCGCGTAGCAAGCACAGCATGCGTATCCTCACATGGACATGTATTTGTATGCACCTTAGACTGAAATTAGCATATGTATTAAGAAGTATGTCAGGCCTAATGGGCCCGGTGGAGAGCCCGACAGGTGGGCCCCAGACCGTCCTGTGCGGGCGCTCCGTAACCATCTGCCTCCCCCAGTCCTACCCTGCCATGGTCTGAACAACGTCGTTTCTCACACGGTTGTGTTGGGCCTTGCAATGAGAACTCCTTAAATTCGCATCCCCGTACATAGGCGCCCATATAAATAGCTCTGGGTAGTGCCTTAGTTCAGTACCTCTTACATTTCTCACAAGTGCGTGGCACACGCACCAGGCGTCTTACGTTTTTGCTGTGTCATCAAATCTAGTTTGCAATATGGCACTCAGGGCAAGCCACCTCTGCGTGGCTCTGCTTGCGATATCCGCTGTGGGGCTCGCGTCAGCTACAAAGAGGTAAGACTACCTCGCTGCTGCAATGTACTCTTTGGCTCCTTATGAACAACCGCATTGGAACACGCAAGCACATACGGTTGCCCTCGGAGTGCAGCCCCACCTTCCGCTGTGCTTTTGGCTTTCGCCTAGCAGCATGCGCTAGGCACGTGTCTTCGGGAGGTGGTCAGTTTACCGCCGAGTAGCCAGTATGGCATCGCTGTGATATAATGTTGCATTTAAACCTATGACAGGGGCCGGCACGACGACGACGACCGGCGCAAGACGTCGGGCTGGACCTCGGGCAAGGATTGGTCCCGCAAGTGGGGCAAGGACTGGAGCAGCCCCGCCTGCAACATCCCCACCGTCTGCCCCAGCATCACTGGCCCACAGACCCTGCCCCTCCCCTTCGATGGCTACTTGCCAGGTACGTGCTCAATTGGCGCTCTGCCAGCCTCAGGCCTGCTCGGGGTATAGGTCAGGGCAGTCGGGGAACTGTTAGGGGGCAGTGTGGAGTAGCTTGATTGCCCGCACGCCCACGTCACAGAGAGCCGCCCCCTTGCAGAATGCAAGGTCAAAACGCAATTTCTCCCTTCTGCGTGAGGGCTGGCAGTAACGCACAGCTGCCTGTCGTCCCGTCCTCGCAGCCATTGACAACGAGACCATGTTCCTGCACTCCCAGAGGCACCATGCGGTGAGTCTGAAGCTGACGTGCGTTGTGCGGCATGATTTGGCAGTCTCCACTGAAATTTGTGGGGACTGCCAACTGGGACCCGCGCGATTCAAGCCTACGAAGCGTTCGTGCTCGAGGCAGCAATCATTGCGGGCATATGCCCTCCTGCTGCACTGGGAGAATGCCCCCATGCAGCTGCTGGTACCCGAAAGAGATCTCACCCTCCGCCCATGCACCTGCATCATGGCCCTCACAGAGCGCCATCGCCGCCACCAACGCCATCCTGGGCCGCTACCCCAAGCTGCGTGACGAGAACTCGCTGACCAACATCCTGGTCAAGGTGAGGGGAACGTGTTGCCAGGCAGGTCCACTCGTCCTGTTTGGGTTGCTAATGAAGCTCCCTACGACAGCTGTGAAGGCTTGCAAGGCGTCTGCAGCCGGCACTTGCAAGGTTGAGTCTCCGTCGTGGCTAACGCTCGCATCTCCCACCGGCCCCGACCCTCGGCTCGGCCCCCAGCTGGGCACCAAGTCCTTCACCAACAAGTACCGCCTGCTGGCTAACGACACCACGGCGCTGCGCAACCAGGCCGGCAGCACCTGGAACCACGCGCTGTTCTGGAGGTGAGGCGGGTGGAAGCGGGCGGATGGGCACGGCTTGGCTTTGGGGCCAAGAGCTTTCCGCGTTTTGCGACTAGCCGCAGACGATGACAGCACACAAGGGTCCAAGCCTCTCTGGCTGTAGCTCGTGGCGCCCTGTGCACTGTCATTGACACTTCAGGAGGGATGGCTCCAGCTGCCGGCCAACCGCGTTAAGCAGCACAATCCTGATGCTCCCGTCCCCACCCCGTCTCGCCCCTTCCCTCCCTGCTGCAGCAATAAAATGTTTGTTTCAAAGTGATGCGCTACGACCTATCCTTGCCTTGCCCTTCTGTGACCCGGCCCCCCGTCCCTCGGCAGGATCATGACCACCTACAACTCGTCCAACCCCGCCGCCGAGCTGAGCCCCGAGCTGCTGGGCAAGATCAGCTCCACGTGGGGCAGCGTGGCGGGCATGACGGCCGCCCTCAAGCGCGCGGCGGACAGCGTGTTCGGCAGCGGCTGGGCGTGGCTGGTGGTGCGCGACAACCTGCAGCTGGCCATCGTGACCACGCCCAACCAGGACAACCCTCTCATGACGTCCTTCGTGCCGGCCGAGACGCGCGGCTGGCCGCTGCTCGGCATCGACGTGTGGGAGCACAGCTACTACCTCAAGTGGGTGTTGCACTGGGGGGCCATGATGGCGGTGGTGCAGGGCTGGGCATGGGCGTGTCTTGACCCAGCAAGTTTCGGGGCAGGGGCAGACGCTAACCATGAATGCGTGTCGTACCTGGGGGCTCTGCAGGGACCGGTGGTGTGCGGGTGGGATGGCGCCCTGTGCATCTGAGAAACATTCACGCTTGAAGCGAGCCTGATTTTAGGCAATCAAGTCGCGTGTCCGGGGAGTCCCCGCCCCTTGTGATCAGCCATGTCCCATGTGTCCGCCCAGGTCCGCCGGTGTGCACTGGCTGCAATGACACATATCCTTCCCACGCCCCTGCCGCACCGCCCCTCCCTCCCCCCAGGTACCGCCAGGTCCGCGGCAGCTACACCACCGAGTGGCCCAACCTCATCGACTACAAAATTATGCAGCGCAACTACGAGCTGATCAAGAACGGCACCTTCGACGGCACCTACTGCTGAGCAGCGCACCTTCTGCACTGTGTATGCGCGCGTGCCGTAAGCAGCTGCTGGCGTACCATTTGGCTGTGGTTGGCATGCGGCCCTCTCATGGCCACCGTCCGCGCTTGATGTCGCACACGTCATGACCACTGGTTCTTTGATGCCTTCATTGTATCTTCTCATGGTGGCGTTTACAGAGTGTTGCTGCCGTGTATGTGTGTACATCGAGAAGGCGGTTTAGCACGCATGGGGGCAATGGTAGCGGCTGCAGGATGCTGCTGTGATACATAAGTGTGTACATAGTTAATGTGCCCTTGTGCGCAAGTTAGACACGTACATGTGATGCAGGGTCCCTGTGACATGGCCAGATGCATGCTTGTGTGGGTCTGTGTGGGTGTGGGGCACCGGCGTGCAGGCAGCGTGCCCAGGGGAGCTGGACGTGCCTCACCTGGTATCCAACTGCTGGTAGCTGCTGGTGGTTGTCCTGGGCCATTGGCGTACCATAGCGTGTGGGTTAACAGTTTTGGTCCCTTTCCAGAGCCCAGCCCCGTCCCAACCGGGAAACAGGGCTGGTCCCAGCCTTGCTCCCGCCGTTGGGATCCAAAGCCAGGATACAAACTTGTGTTGTAGTTGTGGAGAACGAGGTTTAGCAGGTTGCCGTCTGCAGTTGCCTGAAGAGGATAGGCGCAAGAACCGTGGGTGCAAGGCAGTGCCGTACGTACTGTAATCATGTTCCAGGCATTGCGCTTTCCAGGCACCTACAATGCCGCTCCACTGGAAGTTGCAGCTGGTTGTAGTTCATGCACCCTGCAGTGAGATGCGGAAAGAAGGATGAGCCTGGGCCAGTCACCGTGTCGTCCGAGCCTGGGCCAGTTACCGGTACGCGGCAGCTGGCTGTGCATGCGACAGCAGCCAAGCAAGCACGAAGCACAACCCCGCATCTTGGACCGACGGAGCGTGCGTCCCAAGTGTCGCCATCCCTGCCGACACTGGGTTTGAGACGGAGCCAGAATCTGAAGGACACGGAAGCATGTGATCAGCGTGCGCCTCTGAGCCTGTGTTGGGGCAGGTTGGGGCACAGTGGCTGGCTTGATCAGCTCCTGTTCCCTGGCCGTTGCAGCTGGCCTCTCGTCTCGGTGCCTCCCGTGCGAGTCTCCCCGTCACGGTGCCGAGCTGCCCCGCCCTGGTTGGCCTTGGTATGCTTATACTGGCTTATACCAGGGGAACCCCTGCCTGTTGGTTCCCTGGCATGGCAACCGTCCGTCCTGTTTGCGCACAGAAGTCAGCAGTGGAACAAACAGACTTGGAAGTCAGAAGGCGAGATGGCCGATTAGGTGTCCCATCTGTCCTGGTCTCCCGCTGCCCTAGAAGGTCTCCCCTGGTTGGGGCCCCTCCCCTCAGCGCGAACTGGCGCAGGCAGTTGGACCCAATGCCCCAAAGCCCTGCATGATATGACGAAGCATTCAAGCGAGGAAAATATGTCCGAAGTCGGTTTGCACTTGCATGTGGCGCGTTCAGGCGGTCAGCTTCCGCGAGCTGCTTCAACGGGCTGTCGCAGGTTCGCACCTTCGCGTTTCGCACGGCAAGCTGCGCATGTTGCATAGGCAGCGGCGGAACAACACATCATAGCGCTCAAGCACAAAAGTGCGGCCTTCTTACGATTCTGCCGGGTCGAGCGCTGGCCCTCACTGTGCATCGCCCTTCCCGCGGCTCTCACGCCAAGCACCTGACTACTTATACCACGTTAGCCTAACAGTCTCGCGTGGATGGACATCGAGGTACCTTGCGCCCGCGGCCTCGACGCCCCTGCGGAAGCCGGGCAGCAGCCGGTCCCAATACCGGCCGGCTGCTCCAGCTCTGGCCTGCCAGCCCACCTGGCGGGCCGAGTGTGCGACTACCTCCCGCCCAACGACATCGCCTGCACCGTGCGGCTGGTGTGCAGGGAGCTCGCGGAGACTTTCTCCTCCCCGGCTCACACCAGCGTGCGGCTGGACCAGGAGGTGCCTGCGCACGCGCTGGCCTGGGCGCTAGCCGACGGCCCCACCCGCCGGGAGCTGGCCATCAAGGTCCGCGAGCGCATGATGGCGCTCACACTGTCCCGCACACAGGACCCGGAGGACCTGGCCAGGCTGGAGGCCGCGCTGAGCTGCATGGGCCGGCCGGCGCATGACTCCTGGACGTGCATGTACGACATACGACAGACGCTGTCCTTCGTGGGGCCCGCGCTCAAGGCCGAGGCCTCCGCCCAGGCCAAGCGGGAGCGCGACCCCGCCTGCGAGTGCGCGCGCGCCGGCAACCGCTCCGCACTGCAGTGGCTGAACTCCCTCGGCTGGCCGCTGCACGCCGAATCGCTGCTGTGCGCCGCCGCCGAGCACCAGGACCTGCCCTTCCTGCAGTGGCTGCACACCGACCTGCTGGGCCTCCCACCTCGCCCCTGCGCCACCGACCGCCGGCCCAGCCCCACCGTCTTGGCCTGCGCGGCCGCGTCCTGCACCCCCGATGCATGTGACAAGGCGGCGTGGCTGGTGCGCCTGGGCTGCCTCGTCAGCGGCGCCGCGCTGTGTGCTGCAGCAGCACGTGGCAGCATCAAGCTGGTGGAGCAGCTGGCGGCGGCGGGGGGCGTGGTGGACTGCCGCGGGCTGGCGGCGGCGCTGGCGGCGGGGCAGCTGCACGTGGCGGACTGGCTGGCGGACAAGGGGCTGTGCTCCGTGGCGGCGCCGTACGGCTACGCGCACGCGCGGCGTGGCGTGGCGCGGCGCGGCAGGGAGGACGCGCTGGAGTGGCTGCTGCTGCGGCAGCCGTGTCCACCGGTGTGCCACCAGTCGGTTAACGGCCTGCCGGCGTCGGCGATGACGGCGGAGCTGCGGCCGCAGGGGGCGCTGGGGGAGGCGCTGGCGGCGGGGGCGGAGCCGGAGCTGCTGGACTGGCTGGTGGCGCAGGGGGCGGACCCCCGGCACTCGGTGCAGTACTCGGTGCATGCTGTGCGGTCGGGCAGCGTGCGCACTGCGCGGTGGCTGCTGCAGGCGGGGGCCGTGTTCGGGGAGGACGCGCTGCACGCGGCGGTGGCGCGCAGGGTGGACAGGGCCATGCTGGCGTTCGTGCTGGAGGAGGCGGGCGGCGCAGGCTGGCCACAGGCGCGCCCCCGCGTGCTGTCGGCGCTGTCGTCCCACGGGTCGGTGGCGGCGCTGGAGGTGCGGCGGCTGTGGGCGGGGGGGGGGGGGGGGGAGGTGCCGAAGCAGGGCGGCCTGGTGGAGGCGGCGTGCGGCTCGGGCAGCCTGGCCATGGTGCGGTGGCTGGTGGAGGAGGCGGGCTGCACGGTGGGGCCAGGGGCGCTGCCGGCCGCGGCCAGGAGCGGCTCGTACGGCGTGGTGCAGCTGGTGCTGCAGTCGTACGGCGGCTCCAAGCGGCTCGGCGGCGATGCCTACGTGGCGGCCGCCAGCCAGGGGGACGTGGGCGTGCTGGAGCTGCTGTGGACGCACGAGGTGCCGTGGGGGGCAGGTGGGTGGGGTGCGGGGAAGCGGGTGGAATGTGAGGGAGACAGTACTGTACAGGGTCGGTTAGTGGAGCCGCGTCCATGCAGCCAGGGACAGCTTCCTACAGAACCGGTCAGCAGGGAGCAGCCGCTGGGCGAGACGCCCTCGCCGAGCTGCTCCAGCGAGGGTTTATGGCTATGCGGGACACATGCCTTCCCGACATCCTGCTCAACCTACATGCAACTGGTGGATCCGTCGAACATTTGACGTACGCGTGCCCATTCTGCCTGGCGTCTTTGGTGCCTAACGGCTGCGATACCTAGTCCGCCGCCTTAGCCCACTGGCTGCAGCTGCAGTCAAGGCATGCTCCCACTTGCCGCCTGCATGTCCCTATCGTTGATCCTCCCAAGCATACACCCTTGCACCCCGTCCTGCTCGTCTGCGATTCCTTCAAGCCTCGTGCCTGCATCCCGCACTGCATTACCAATACCGGTACACGCTTGCACCCAGTCATCACCCTCCCTCATGGCACGCCCGCAGACACCGTCTTCTGCGCGCTCAAGCCCCAGTGCGGCCGCATGGCCCCGCTGCCGGCGCTGCGGTGGCTCCTGCGCAGCGGCATGCGGTACGACGCGGGCGCGGTGGCACGGCACGTGGAGGCCGCCGGCCTTCACGAGGTGGCGGCGGAGCTGCAGCTGCGGCAGGGGCAGAGGCAGGGGTCCGAGGGAGGCGGCAAGGCCAGCAGGTGGGTCGGGCGGCGGGGGGTACACGGAGAGACACCCGTTTCCCATTGGGATGAGAACTGGTACACAAGTAACGGGGCATGCTGGGGTGGCGGGGTGGGCCTGGAGGTCGGCTTGGAGGCCTGTGTCCTGCCAGCGGTGTTCCATGTGGCCGGGCAGCGGACACAGGACTGGGCCGCTACCCCAGCACCACTGGGACTAGGTGCTGACACATGACTGACTAGGTGCTGTTGTGCAAGTTACCCTGACGTTCACCTGCCCCCTTCCCACTGCCCAACACTGGTACCAGCTCCCTGCGGCGGAGCGCACGGCAGCTGTGGTGCTGGAGCCTGGCGTGCGTCGGGCGCCGCGGAGGATGCGGCAGCGGCAGCGGCAATGGGCAAGCAGCGGGTGCTGGCGGCGGTGGTGGAGCTGGCAGTAGGTGGTGGTGGCGGTGGCGGTGACGGACAAAGCTGACGGACAGGTGGCCGGGTCAGGAGGTGTTGCTGTTCCTATTCGTGTTTTAGGCGTTGTGCTCGGGTCCCTTGCAGACGCTGTGTGCGACAGGGGCTGGTGCTGGTGTGTAATTCCGTGAGCAAAGCTCAGCATACGGCAGCTGTCTTGATGGGCTCCGAGAGCCGGTATAGTGAATTCTATGGAATGCAAGGCGGGGTAACTTGGCAAGGGGCGATACCTGGGGCCTTGGTTGGCACACGGAACGGCAAAAGCCTCTGGCGCCGTGTGCATTTGGCGCAGCTTGTGTAGACAGATGGCTGATGTGTCAGCAGCAACTTTCAGCCAACCTGGCTTCGTAAACTATCGCATTGAGTCCCGCACTTCCTAGCTGGCTGGTAAGCATACATGAGGGGTGGTGGGGTTGATACTCGTTGACTGCTCGTCGGCGCGCGCAGGCGCGCGCAAGTGCCGCTGTGTGCTTTGGATATGGAGGACGAGGTGCATCGCATGCATGCCCTACCGTTCTGGACTGCCCCGCATATGCTGACTTGCTATCTCCGGTATTGGTTCTATTGGCGCGGTGCTCATACAGCGAGCCCGTTGTACTGTAAGAGGTCAGAGAGCATCAACTATGTTGCTGTTGGGCATTTGGCTAGGTAAGACCTGGTGAGGTTCGGTTACACCAGTGCGCCAGGGGCTTACACGACGCCTCGTGTATTTCTTGGCTTGTAAGAGGAGTTACACCTACCACGTGTGGCAACCCAGGGCAACCGAACTGGACTGTGGTGGCTTACGGTGGGACAGTGCCTGCTGCAAATGCGGACTCCTGACGCCGCACGGTGCCCGGTGCTGCCGGCTGCGTCAGTCTGCATCAGCTTTTTGGTCAGTCTAAATCCAAGCCGTCAGCTTTGCGCAAATCCTGCAATTGCCGTGCGGGAACATACGGCTTTGGCACTGTGTAGACAGCAGAGTTGATTGCTGGGCATGCGAGGGGGTAACTCCTGGGCGTGGCTAGGAGGGCGTGGCACTCCGACCGAGGGGACACGGGGGAGCTCCCCTGCTTGAACACGGCTCATGAAAAGTGCCCAACGGTCAACCTGCGCGACCCAGGGTTCCTGACTCACAATGCAGGCCTCACATGGCCCTGTTCTAACCTTAAGACTACGTCGTTTTGCGATAACATACACTTGCGTACTCGGCTCCGACCTGCCCTTCTCCGGACGAATTAAGCATGAACTCCATACCGACAAGGATGCCTTGCAAACAACTAGCTAATTGCTTAGTTAGGGAAGCCGCTTTTGCTACCCGAGGAACTGGGCCGCCACGACCATGTCGCCCTACACCGAGTGTCTTCACAGGGCTTGCGAGCCCTTCACATCTCCTCAACAACTACCAGCTAGATAGGCCTTGCGTAATTGCGTTCGCGTCGTCGGGTGCGTCGCAAGGAGGTCGTGGCTCGGGCAACTCGTTTGGTGCAAGCGGCCGCGGTGCGTCGGAGGGGAGGCGAGAGGTCTTTCAAGGACAAGACCGCGTGTCCAAACCTCGCGGAGAAGACGCGGAATCGCAGCCCCGCCTCGCCAAGGTACCGCCTGGGATGTTGCTCGCGCTGCCCTGTGGGTGCTTTCTCCCCCTGCCCTGGGTTGCCGGAGCCGCGCATGTGCCCTCAACCGCCATGCCTGCAATCTCCTGCTTGAGAGACCAGCTTGAAACACTTTGCTTGGCCCTCGTCCGTCCGCCGTTGCTGCCTGCCAGGTGCTGGCTGCCTGCGGCGTGGCCTCCCGGCGCGCCGTGGAGGCGCTCATCGACGCCGGCCGCGTCAAGGTCAACGGCACGGTCGTACGGCAGCAGGGCGTGACGGTGGACCCCGCCAAGGACCGCGTGCACGTGTACGAGGTGCTGGCAGCGGCAGGGGAGGCGGAGGCCGGGGAGGCGGCCAGCGGCGGCAGCGGCAAGAGCCAAGGCCAGGGCCAGGGGAAGGGCCAGGGGAAGGGCGGCTCCAAGGCTGTGCAGGGCCCGGTGGAGGGAGCCACGGGGCGGTGGCGGCCCGTGCCGCTGACGGCGTACCAGGACGCGCGCAGCAAGTACTACTTTGCGCTCAACAAGCCCAAGGTGCGGCCCCGCAAACCCGTGCCTGCCGCCGGCGCCCTGCGCACGCTGCGGTGGCGGTCGGCCTGCGGCTGTTGCCTCAGGCGCCTGGGGTGGGAGGCGAGGCATTTGGTGCACTCGTGGCGGCGGCACGCCTCGCGGGTGGAGGCCAGGCGCCCGCTGCTCACTGCGCCGACCACACCTCGCATCGACCGCACCGGAGCCTGAAATGTCTTGCCCGCACCCCAGCCCGCCCGCGCCCACTGCAACGTGCGTGCTATGTTGCTGTCGTCCCCGCCCTTTGCGGCCCCAGGGCTACATCTGCTCCTCCGCCGACGTGTCGGGGCGGGGGCGGCGCGCGGTGGACCTGCTGGAGCCGTGGCTGGAGGGCTGGAAGCGCAAGAGCAAGGACAAGGTGCGGCGGGGGGAGGGGGAAGGGGGGTGGGTTTGGCGGCAGAAGCACGAAGCAGGCGCCCGCTCTGGGTTAGGCGAAGGCGGGGTTGGGGGACACGTGCGGCATGACAGACTTGCCGTGTGGTAGTGCACAGGCAGGGAGCCAGCTTGAGGCGTTCGGCCAGGTATGGGATTGGCGTCATGCGTGCTGTGGCGGCTTTGATGCCTCTCTGCTGCAAGGCAGCGCCAGGGCGGTCCGGCACGCGCGGCCGTCCATGCGGAGAGGTGCCAGCACGGGGCCGCTCTCCCCACGGTCAGGGCGGGACGGCAGTGCGAAACGTTACGACACGCCGTCGCCGTGCCTTGTGGTGATGGCTTAGCCGCAATCTGGAGCTGTATTGACGTTGCGAGACCCATGTCCCTGGTCCCCACCCCACCAGAAAGCGCTGCCCCCGCGGCTGTTCACGGTGGGGCGCCTGGACGTGGCCTCCAGCGGCCTGCTGCTGGTCACCAACGACGGTAGGGGAGGGGGCGGGGGGGGCGGGGCAGGGGGACGGGGGAAGAGTGCTAGTAGAAAGCACGTTGTGTGTCGGCTGGGGTGGGGGGGGGGGAGGGGGGCGGAGGTGGGGTGCAAGGCCCGCGGGGGCGGCCGCCCGACATGCAAGGGCTGTGCGGCTGTGGTTAGACGCTGGCTTGTGCGCTTGGTTACTGGATGGACGCAGAGTACAAGTCAATCGACTGCATGGCATTGCTTCTGAGCCAGGTAGGCAAGGGTGCATGGCAGTGAGCTGACCACGGTACCGCCCCACCGCCGCTGCCGCTGATGCTGCAGGTGACTGGGCCAACAAGGTGATCCACCCGTCCTCCGGGGTTACCAAGGTGAGGGCGGGGCAGCTCCTGGCAGGCTCGAGGCCGGGAGCCCAAGGACTGGAGGAAGCTAGGAGTGTGATGCCTAGCGTGCAAGGGCCCAGTCGCGACAGGCCCGCTGGCTGTATGCAGGGGCTGGCGGTCCCCAGCAGGGGCCGGCGGGGTGTGGTGCGGGGGCCAGGGCCTACATGGGGATACGCCTCGTAGGTGCAGGGTCTTGGACGCGCAGGATGTTCCATACACCGGTGGGCGGCCGGGTTGCATCCCTGGGTGCATGCAGCGCACTAGTCGCCTGCCCGTGCATGGCACCCGCCTGTCGCAGCACCACGCCCCGGAGACCCCACGTACCCTTCACCCCACGTACCCTTCACCCCACGTGCCTTCCCTCAGGAGTACCAGGTGACGGTGTCGGTGGGCGCCACGAGGACGCAGCTGGAGAAGCTGGCGGCGGGGACGGAGGTGCGGGGAGGGCGGGGTGGGGAAGGGGGGCGAGGAGCACAGCATGTGTACAGACGAGCCTACCTTCACCGTCAGGAGGGGGGCATGTGGAGCCGCAGCTGGATGCGGCGCTCGGTGGCGCCGCCGGTGACGGTAGCCTGCCCCGCTGCGCCCCAGGCTGTAGGCGGGGGGGTGGGGGGGAGGGGGAAGGGGGGGCTGGAGCGGGAGAACGCACGGCGGCGGGGTGCCTCGCAGGAGGCAGCGCACGCTGGGTCCATGAGGCGCTGTGGCACGTGGCATGCAGGGCGCTGCAGGGCGCGCAATGCATTAGTGCAGGGCACGCACGAATTCAGCTTGCCCCCAAAGGCTTGCCGTAGCAAACGTCCACGGGCTGGGGGCGTGTGTATGGCCACGTATTGAACGGTGTGTGTGCGACGTCCCTGCCCGTTGCTACCTTTTCATTGTCCGTTCGCTTGCCGCCTGACCTGCCGCCCGCCCTGCTTCCTGCCCGCCCCGCCCCTGGCCGCAGGTTGCCGGCACGCAGGTGGTGCCGCTGGAGGTGGAGGTGCTGGGGGACCCGCGGCGGCTGCGGGTGGTGGTGCAGGAGGGCAAGAAGCACGAGGTGCGTGCGGGGTGGGGTGGGAGCGGAAGGGTGGCCCGCGGGGCGGCTGAACGCTGGATGTACAGTTGGAATGGGCGTGGGAAGGGCACCTCAAGAGCCGGTAAAGCGCAGGCCCGTGGCTGCTTTGACTCTACGTTTGCGGCTTGCTGATTGCTATGCATCAGTTGTCTTGCCATAGGATGGCCTGTAACGTCCACAGCTTATGGCAGGTTGGCTACACACCTGCATCCGCCACCCCTACACCGCAGGTCCGCGAGCTGGTCAAGGCCGCGGGCCTGGACCTCACCTCCCTCAAGCGCGTGCGCATAGGCGGCTTCCGCCTGCCCGCCGACCTGGGGCTGGGCGGGTACAGGTGGGCGGGGCGGGGCGCGGGGAGAGGCATGGGTACAGTGGTACTCCAGTGTTGTGTATGTTGGGTCGGTCCCAGCCGGGTGATGCCAGCAGCGTCAGGGCGGACACGACGCGTGCAGTGAGGAGGCTGGAGGGCGGCACAAGAGCCATGACCCAGTCTGGTAGATAGGACGGCCGCACGGGGCCGCCCTAGGCGCTTGGAGCGCTGCGTGAGGTCCCGCTCGCAGCTCTCGCCTTAATCCGCCTTGCCCGCAGTCGTACGCACTAAGCGCTAGGCGCCTCACCCCCTGTCCCTCTCGCTCCGCCCCCTGACCATTATCACCAACGCTACTCGTGCCTGAGAGGTTGTCCACCATTCCCCTTTCGCCAGGGAGCTCCGGCCCGACGAGCTGCGCTCCGTGACGGACCTACGCGCCCAGGACGCCGCCAGCGTGAGCGGCGCCACGCGTCAGGCGCAGCAGGAGGCGGCGCAGGCGTGGCGGCGGCAGGCGGCGCGGCGGGCGGTGCACAGCCCCGCGCTGCAGGGCGTGCCGGAGGAGGTGCTGGACGAGGTGGCGGCCATTCGGGCGGAGCGCATCAAGCGGGAGTAGGGGGGATGGCCGCCTAGGTGAAGGGACGCAGCAAATGGGGCACAAACAGGGCGCAAGGCGGCAAGGGGCACAGGATGTGTGGCAGGGGCGCAGCAGGAGAAGCAGGGGCGCAGTGCGCGTTGTCAGTGTAGCCGTGTAGCAGGTGCGTGGCTGGAGGACGACTGGGACGTCGTGTCACGGACACATGTGCCATGGGCGCGAGCGTTGGGCGTCATGGGGGTCAGTGGTGCTGGCGGAGCTGGCGGCTAGATGGAGCACTGGACGCCAAGGGCCCGAAGGGTGCACGGTAGTGGATTGTAGCGTCATGGAGTCCCAGTTGCACACCCGCACGCCGTACAAGCCTTTGCATGGTGAGTCTGCTTCAATGGCAACGACAGTACTACACATGACCGCTCGTGCAATTGCTCCATCCTCGCGTATCCGCCCGTAGGTCCCTTGTAAGTGCGTAGAGTCTTGGGTCCTGGCGAGGACACAGACCAGACTAGACCACGGAGAGCCACCCACGCCTTATTGAGCTTCAGTTCGTGACTATGAGAGCATTGGGCACAAAAAGTATCAACAGTTCTGCTCGCTGTCCAGCGCGATGGCGACAAGGGAATGCACGAGCTGCGTGCCGTCCGCCACTGTGTAGAGTTGCAGCACCGCGCTGTACCGTCTGTCAATCAGCGGTGTCAGACGTATTTGTTCTTGACTTCGATGGCGTCATCGTCGACTCGGAACCGGAGGTGTGCGGGGCTGCATTGCAGCAACATCCTTGCCCGAGCGTAGTGCGTACTGCGACAAAGCCTCACAACTGAACGTATAAATATCAATATGCTTCAGATTACGGCATCGGCTTTCGAGGCGGCAGCTCAGCGCTGGCCCGACCTGTTCGGCAGCGTGCAGCTGTCAGCGGAGCAGCGGTCAGAGCTGCGGGAGGCCATGCGCACTGTGCGGCCTGTGCTCGTGCGGGGGTACGAGAGCATGGTAGGTAACGAGGGTGATGGCATGAGGGGAGCGGGGGGAGAAACGGTGGCAGGGCAGAGCGCCCAAGGGGCAGCAGGGTTTTGCGTAAGGCCCCAATGGGCAGGTGGCAGGATGCCGCACCCAATCACACTGCTTCATGGACGCCAGCCGGCCCCATGTCCTGCGTCACTAATAGCTGGTTGACACAAGCATGCCTCTATGTCATTATCCCTTCCCGCCCCGCCTGCGCCCCCGTCCCGCCTGCCTTGAAGCTTGACTGTAACCCTTTCACACCACACGCGGCCAAGCTCGCCTCTCCATGCCCCCCAGGTCATGCTGCGGCTGCTGCACCGCGACCCCGCCTGCCCCGCCACCGCCGCCGCCATCCTGGAGCGCTGGCCGCAGGAGCTGGACCGCGCGCTGGCGGAGTGGGGCGAGAGCGCGGAGGAGCTCAACGCGGTGGGGGCAGGGGGCCTTGGGGGGAACTAGTAGGGGGAGGGAGGGTGTAGGGAGGAGCCTTTGGGGGAGGAGGTGTGAGGACGCGGGTGGATTTCGTGGAAAATGGCGGCGGTCAGTTGGGTGGGAGCAGGTGGGTTCAGTGGCCACGGCTTGGAACGTGCGGTTCAGGGGCAGGTGCGGGTGTGCGGTGAGCTCGTCATGCAGTGGAGCGATCTTGGGGCACCAGACTGGCGCGTAGTCTGCGCATGAGGCCGGTGGTGTGATGTGTGGTGGGGCTGCACCTCGCGCTGCGTGGGTGGCCGGCCAGGTCCCGGGGATGCCGGGGCGTACTGCGGCACGGGGCGGGGGCCGGCTCCGTGCATGCCGGCCTGCCAGCAGTCTCATGCGACGCCACCGCCCCGTGCCGGGCTACACCACAAGTGTCGGGCGGCTAACACGGTCTTGCTTTCGCGCTCCCCGCGCTCCCCACCCGCAGCTGTACGAGGCTGTGCGCAACGACTGGATGACCAACAGGGCGGACAGCTGGATGGCGCTGCAGGTGCCGTACGAGGGGGTGGCGCAGGCGCTGCGGGACTGCCCCTTTCCCACCTACATAGCCTCCAGCAAGGTGCGGGGGCGGGGGGAGGGGGGCGGGGGGAGGGGGGAACAGAGTGCCAATAGACGGAAAGAAATACTAGGGGGGTCGGAGGGAAGGTACAGGGTTAGGGCTGGGACCAACGCGCATGCAGAGTGTGGGGACCACGGTCGGTAAACCACCTGATCGGTGCATTATACCGTAGCGCTGGACACTGCATTCAATCGCCAGCATGTACCAGCACGGCCAGCTGGGTGCCAGCTGGGTGCATGTCGGCACACTGCACCTGGGGCACGGTGCACGCAGCATACACATGGACTTGGACAGCGCTTGAGCCGCAACACCCGCATGCAGCACAGCAGCGTACCAGGAGGTGGGCGCATAGCCCGTGCGTTGCCCACCTAATCTTTTCGCCACCGCCGCCTGCCCTCTCCCTCCTCCCTCCCCTCCCCCCCCCCCCCCCCCCCGCCGCCCCCTCCGCCGCCGGCCCGGCCTTCACCGGGGCCGCGGCCGGCGGCACCGCGCCCGTGCCCCCCTTGGGGCCCGCCAGTTCGCG
>VFQN01005375.1_pt1 | contig 15746 bp, 17 predicted proteins | sample 3512371 | NCBI WGS metagenome assembly VFQN01 (sample SAMN10412370, study PRJNA504923) | tailings metagenome | isolation source: Replicate 2 from Balatoc abandoned mine | place: Philippines: Itogon, Benguet | collected 2017-08-28
ACGACGTTACCGGCTACCTCGAGGCGCTGGACATCAAGATCGAGCAGTACTGGAAACTCAACGAGACCTTCCTGGACATCCTGACCAAGACGGAAATCGATGCCGTGTGCAGCGAGATCGGACTGGCTGATGCCGCGGGCAAGCACTACGACAAGCTCAAGAACGGGCCGAAGAAGGACTTCGTCAAAGCGATGCTGGCTGTCGAAGGCTTCCAGTACGTGGGTGCCGTTCCGGCGCTGATGCGCTGGGGCAACTAAGCCCGCCTCAAGCGGTCACCAGTCTCAACAACAACTCCCGACGGGAACCCCCTTCCCGTCGCGGGAAGGGGCCTGTCATAGCTCAATACGAGAAACGACATGAACCTCTTTCAACAATTCGCTCCCCTCGTCGCCGCCGGCGTGACGATCCAGATGAAGCTCTCGGCCAACGGCGAGAAGATGCAGCTGGACCTGATCCCCGTGGCGAAGGAGAACAAGGCAGGCATCACGCTCACGCCCAAGGCGCTGGTCGCTACGGCGGCCGAGCTCGATGCGCAACTGCCGACATTCCTGGAGAGCTACCTGGCATCTCAGGTGACCATCAGCGGGCTGATCGAGCAGTCGCAGGCCGAACTCACGGCGGCGGAAGAAGCGGCCAGGGCGCTTGCCGAACAGGCGAGGGCGGCGGCGGCGACCAAGGTGGCGAGCAAGGCGGCATCCAAGCCGGGTGCCAAACCGAGCGCGCCGTTGAAGAAGCCACGCGACATGACCGCAGGCCTCATGACGGGCGACGATGACGACACGGGGGATGAAGGCGGTGCCGGTAACGAGACGGGGCCGACCGAAGATCCCGCCCAAGCGCTGAGCGCGAACGGCGAAGGCGCTGCCATCGCGGCGGGTGGTTCGCTCGACGAGTCGCTGTTCTGAGGAGGTTGACCATGCAAGTGACCAACCTGACCCGCAAGTACCGCTACAACTCGCTGACGCTGCCGGACCCGAACGAGGCGATGACCCCCGATCAGGTGCGTGAGTTCTACGCGACGCAGTTCCCGGAGCTCAACAACGCGGTGATCGAGGGCCCTGTGACTGAGAACGGCGTGGCCACCTGGAGTTTCATTCGTGCCGCAGGCGCGAAGGGACGCGAGGAGGCGGCTGCCGCCGCCATGGATGCCACCGCGCTGATCGAGAACGCGCTGCGTCCGAGCAACGCAATCCGTGGCGCCTCGCTGCCCCAGGTGACGAACGACGGCCGAGAGGTTGTCGCCAGGCGCCTCAGCGCGGTGCTTTCGGGCTCGCACAAGCGCGGTAACGCGATCAGCATGCCCTCCAGTGCCTTTGGCATTTGGGGCTGATGAGCAGCAACCGAGGCGTCCATGGAGCTCCCATGGGCGCCTCAAGCACAACCCGTTGACGAGAAACAGTCGACAGCCCGCCCTGGCCACAAGCCACGGCGGGTTTTTTTTTGCCTTGTCGGCGTAGCGTTGAGCGAGGGTGTGGCTTGCGTCCAAGCAAAGTGTGCGAATGATGCATGTCGGGCGTGCGAGTTGCACCCCAGCAGCCCAGCGTGCCTGTGGCGCATGTGGTGGACCACCGGCTTTGACGCGCGCGGTGCCACCGGCGACAATCCCTTGGTCATCGCACCACGCGATCTCGCGCGCCGCAATCCCGGCTCGCCATCACCAACCCACTGGGAACCAGCTTCCCGGTGGGGAAGTGGGGTTCCCAATACCTGGAGACCCCATGGAAACCTTGGAACTCGCCCCAGTCGCAGCCGCGGCGCAGGGCTGTTTCGTCCTTCCCGCGCTCTCTGCGGAGATCCCATACACCCTGGAGCAAGCGACGGAGCGCTCACGCGTTCTTGCTCGACTTGCGCTGGCGGGTGAAGCAGGCGGCCTGGCGCTGCCGGGCGGGACGATGCACACGCTGGAGGAAGTGGTGGCCCAGCAGTGGACCAACTACGCCGAAGCTCTCAGCGCCCGAGTCGGAGAGGGGCTGAAGGGAACGCCGACCTTCGTGGTCACCGACGAGCAACTTCAAGTTGTCATCGGGGCGCGTCCCGATATTCACACCTATCGCCTCAAGCCGGTGGTCGAGCCTTTGGAGGCATCCCTTCCTGGGCTCGGCTGGTTCATCGCTTCGGTGCTGGACCAGGCTCGCAGCAAAGGCCTGGTCATGTATGACATGGCGATGGTGGTGTACTACCTTGACTATCGCCTGAACGACCTCGACGAGTTCACGGATCAATGCTTCGCGCAGGTCCTGCTCATGGAGGAGGGCAACAGGGACTACCACGACGACACACCGGTGAGCGATGAGGAGATCGAGGCACTGCGCGAGCAGTACCCCCATTGGCCCTCGGAGATCCTGGCGTCCGTGGACGGCCACCAGCACCTGCTGGGCATCGGTTCTCACCGCCCATCCAACACCAAGAGAGCCCCTGGCTCCCCTGCGTCCCTGGCCCAGGTCAAGCGTTGGCTTCGTGCCAATGTCGAACACCCCCAGGCCGCATGTGTGCGTGCAGCCATTGCCGTGCACGCGGCGCTGAACAAGCCCAGCGCTGCGGACTTCAACTTCTTCAGCAACTCCAATGGCGCTGACACCGAGTCAATCGGTGCGATGTGCTTCCTTGTGTGGGAGAGCCCCGATCTCCTGTGGGAGACAGTAGTCCACGCTGAGGAGCAGGCCTACAGCGGAGGCGACGCCATGGAGGCGTTCGCGCGCAAAACCATTGCCCTGGACAACGGCGTGACCGACCAGCAACTCGCTGGGCTCGTCGCCGAGACCAAGGACTTTCTCAACATGTGGCGTCTGCTCGAAGAGCTGATGGCGCACCTTCCCGTCCATGGAGACGACGATGAAATTTGAAGCACAAAGCGCGGGTGATCAGTATCGGCTGACCAATGCGCTGCTGATCTACGAGGCGCGCGAGACGCGCCAAGCGTACGCAACCAAGCACCGTGTCGAGCTCATCAATGGAAGTCCGATGATCCGCCCCGGCGCACCACTAACCGAGGGTGATTTCAAGAACCTGATCGCGGGGCTCAAACCCCAGGACAGGCCGGCGATTGAATGGAACGACCCGGCGATCCTTGCAAAGGGCATGGGACGGCTGATCTGGTGGACGCCGCCGCGCAAGCGAGCGATGTTCTTCCAGGCCAGCAGCCAAAGTGTCGTGCAGTTCAGTGGGAGCGCAAGCTGCCCCACGCCGGGCCTGGTCTTCATGGCCGGCGAGCGCACCCTGCACGTGTTCGCCTTCATGGGCGAGTCGGCACCGACCAAGCAGACCAAGCTCTACCAGGCCCCGTTCTTCAACGTGTGGTCCAACGGGCAAGTCTGTGTGGGCAACGCCAAGATGCCCGCGGAGGATCAGCGAACAGACCTTCAGGCCTGGGAGCGCTTTTTCTTCGGCTCGCACTTCACGCACCCGAACTTCCGCGAGAAGGACCGGCTGACCCTCGGGGTGGAGCCGTGCGCCTTCTGGAAGAAGCAACTGAGTCGGCCGAGCAAGACCTTCCCCGAGGGCGTTCTGGTCGATATCAACCTCACGGTCAACGATCTGTTGGCACTCGATTTCTATGAGCGCCCGCATGTCCGGGCCCAAGGAGAGTTCTGATGAACAACATGGACAAGGCCATTCTTGAGGCCTTTCCACTTGTGGCGACTCCCATCGCGGAGCCGCTGCAAGCAAGAATCGATACGGGCATCCGGTTTCTGGCGTCGCGCCACGGCCTGATGCGCGAGATCAACCTGCCCTGGATTCGCCTTGTGCATCCGGTGGCACGGTGCGCGAACGGGTTTCATCTGCCCTATGGGGAGGTAAGCCAGTCCGTGACGGTGCTGTGTTCGAGTGTCCCTGCGGAGCTGATTCGTCAGTTTGTTGCGGATGCAAGGGCTTCGCTGCCCAACGAGGTGGCCGCAGCACTGATCTGGAACAGCGAGAGCGACAGCTGGCGCTACGAGATGCGCAAGAGCCTGCGGGCGAATGCGAGTTTCGTGGCCTTCCAGGAGGTCCGCCTGGCCGACGATGAGCACCTGGTGCTCGACGTGCACAGCCATGGCCTGCATGCAGCCTACTTCTCCAGCGTCGACGATCAGGACGACAGCGGCGCGATGAAGTTCAGTGCGGTCCTGGGAAACCTGGACCGCGACACGCCCAGCTCAGCCATCCGGTTGTGCATGGCGGGGCTGTATCTGCAGGCGTCGATCAACGCGAGCGGCGATTTGGAGGTGCAGTGGTGAACCAAGCCAACATGCACGTCCTGGACGGCAAGCTGATGACGCGCGCAGTGAACGTGCTCTTGGTGGGCGCGGGAGGAACGGGCAGTCGAATGCTCGAGAAACTCGTGGCCCTGCATCGCGCACTCATCGCGAAGGGGCACCCTGCGGGGCTGGAGGTGACGGTTGTGGACCCGGATACGGTTTCCACTGCCAACATCGGTCGCCAGGCGTTCTACCCGGGTGATGTGGGCCGATTCAAGAGCGATGTGCTGGTCAACAGGGCCAACATGGCGCTGGAGGGGGTGATCTGGAAAAGCGAGCCGGCAGTTTTGACGACACGCGCCAATCTGGACCGCTTCGACCTCGTCATCGGGGCCGTGGACAACCGAGCCGCGCGCCTTGCGATTCTGCGAGGGCTGGAGAACTGCGCGAGTGGTACCCGCTACTGGCTGGACACGGGAAACCGTGCCACCGATGGGCAGGTGGTGCTTGGGCAGGTCACCTCGCGCCGCAAGGTCAAGGACGATGCGATGCGGCTGCCGCACATCGCCGAGTTCTACCCGGACCTGATCGATTCGGCGGCCGAGGACAAGGACAACACGCCATCGTGCTCCCTTGCTGAGGCGCTGGAAAAACAGAGCCTGTACATCAATCCCACGGTGTCGGATTTCGCAGCGAACATGCTGTGGATGTTGTTCACCGAGGGTCGTCTGGATACCCAGGGGGCCTTCATCAACCTCAAGCGCATGATGGTGACGCCCCTGCGGGTCGATCCAGCGGTTTGGGAGCGCTTCGGCATCGTTCGCGATGGCAAGCGCAAGAAGATCGAGCGGCCATCTTTGGTGGCCAAGCGACAGAAGAAGCAAAAGGAAGAGCCTGTGACGGCCTAACCTGGCGCACGCCGAGAGGCGCATCAAAGATAAGGCCCGAGCACTGCTCGGGCCTTTTTCGTTTGGGCGGCTCGCTCAGGCATACAGCACGTCTGGCACTACAGCCGCAGCCGCTCGCAATGAGGCGAGCCAATAGGGAACAACGCCCGGGGCATCCTACAAATGGGGGATGCGTGCTCCGCTTTGTAGCGCGGGAGATGGAAGGTACTTGACCACTTGTTACACCTCTCGATCATTGCCTTGCCCCGAACAACGGCAACGGGGGGGAGCAGAGAAGATGAGAGCAATTGCGGCACTCGTGGTGGTAGTGTGGCTGGCGGGCTGCTCAACAGCTCCCAAGTTCCAAGCGGCTCAGGCACTGCTTGGATCCGACGCAGACGGGGCTGCATCGCAGGCGGTGGTCGATGCGCATACTGAGGCCTATGAATCCTGCGTTGACTTCATGCAGTCGACCAGGCAAGCGGTCGCGGGCAGCGGAAACAGAGAAGTGGGCCTGGCTGCGGTCGGGATCGTGGCGGGTTCGATCATCGTCCCCGCACTTGCAGCAAAGGCCTCGGCTGCAAAGTCTGCCATCGCCGGGTGGGGTGGGGTGTCAGGTGCAGCCAATGCGGCGCAGTACATGCTTCACCAGAAGGGCATGTCGGCAGCTGCCGTGACGGAGGTGTACGAGCAAGCGCGCACCGAGATCACGGAGGCCAATACCGAGTACTTCAGCGCGTCAAACGACCGGGAGCGCATGGTGGCGGTGGCCAAGCTCAGGCAGGCCTGCGACATGCCGGCCTTGCCGAGGCTATCGGGACCCACAGAGCCAAAGACGAATCCTGGCGATGATGGCGGCGCGCAGGTCGCCGCGCCGGGTGGCGATAAATCGCCACCAGCTGGAACCCCGACTCCGGCCCAGCCAGGATCGCCCGCGCCGGCTCCGCCAGTAATTCCAACGCCCCCAGTCAACGACCCTGCTGTTGCCCCCCCTGCCGGAGGCGGAACAAGTTGAACTGGTGAGTCAGACCCGGGGTTCCGTTGTATCGGTGGCTTTGAGCATCCATGCGCTGTACCAACCGTCGCTGGGGACTCGGCCGTCCAGGTAGTCGCTCCATCCTTTTGCGCGCGCGCGTTGCATAGCCTCATTCAGCGCCGATTCGCTGTCAGCCTCGAGAATGAGCATGCGACACGGCTGACCCTCGTGGATCATCTCCAAGGGGCCGTGGGTGCGCCGCATCAGTTTCCGGCCAATACAAGGGCCTTCACATCGTCGAAACGGTGTTTGACGGGAATGCGTGCTTCGGTCACCGTCGTATGGGGCTTGCCTGAGAACCACACCACGCACCTGTTCTTGGCCCGAGTGAGGGCGACGTACATCAGACGACGCTCCGCCTCGTAGTTGGCCACGTGCGAGTCGCTGTCCGCGGCGCTTGCATCGATCACATGCACAGTCTCAAACTCCAAGCCTTTGGAGCCATGCATGGTCATGAGGACCAGGGGAACGCTTCCGATATCGCGGGACCGTGTGCTCACGAACTTGAGGCGACTGGAGAGAGTGCCGTTCAGGTCGCTCAGGATACGTGCGCAGATCTCAACCAGGTCCGCCGCGTGCTGTCGTGACATCCAGCCACCGTAGAGGGCGCCCACCTCCAGAATCACCTCGCGGACGGAGCCGCTGAGCCCAGTATGGGATGCGCGAAGTTGCTTGCGCCAGTACGCGCAGCTGTTGGCCAAGCCTTGCAGGGACTTGTGGTCGGCGGCGGTCGCGTGGTCGAGATTGGGCACCTCGCCATCGAGGAACGATGACGCATTGCCGTCCATGGAGCGTAGCAGTTCGGCCTTGAGGTCTTCACTGATGCCGTGGAACTGCAGAACGCCGAGCACGCCCACGGGGGAGTTGTCCAGCAAGGTTTGCAGGAACGACAAGTAGCCAACGATGTTGGGGTTGTCCCAGATGCTTTTGCCGACGCGCATGTACTCGACGCCGTTGGCGCGAAGCTCCAACTCCAGCAGATCGAGTGAACGGTTCTTTCGGGCGAGGACCACGGCGTTCTGATGCTGCTGAGCTGTGGATGAGACCAGGCCGGCAAGCTCGAAGGCCTGGCGCTCTGCGCTGGCGGTGTTATACGCCCCGATGCTGCCCCCTTTGCCGCGGCGAGCAACCAGCGTTTTGTCCAGACGAGACTTGTTCAGCCCAACCAGCGTCACCGCATGCGACAGGATCTCCGAGCGGCAGCGGAAGTTGTCTCCGAGCTCGATGCGCTTGGCGCGAAACGTGTCCAAGAACGACTTCATCCCGGCGTAGCCCAGCGCCTGGCGCCACTCGTAGATGGACTGATCGTCATCGCCCACGATGGTCACGTTGCAGCCAGCCCTGGCGTGCGCAAAGATCCAGTGCTTCTGCAGATCGTCGGTGTCTTGACCCTCGTCAACGAGGAGGTCGGTGAAGGGCAGAGGCGGGATGGCGCCAGAGTGAACCCGCAGCGCGCAGTCGCGCATGATCGAGTAGAGGTCAGTGTGGCCGCTGTCGCGCAGCCGCGTCGAGTAGCGCTCGATCACCCGCATGACGGCCTCGGGCAGCGCGAGCGCGGAGCGATCAACCGCGTACATGTAGGACTCGAACATCTGGCGCGCAAGCTTCTGCTCCTCCCCGGACGGAATGAATGCGCCGATGGCGTCGTTGAGCAGGATGTTCTGCTGGGCGGGGCTGAGCACCTTCTGGCGCGGCGTGTGGCGAAAGAGGTGCTTGATCGCGATGCTGTGAAACGTGGAGATGATCAGGCGTTCCTCGCTGAACGGGCGACCACCCGACTTCTGCTGTGCCGCGTCCAGGCGGCGCCGCATCTCGACGGCACCCTCCTTGGTGAAGGTGACCATGATCAGGCGGCGATTGGGGTCCGCGAGGATGCGCATGGCCTTGGCTACCGAGGTCGTGGTCTTCCCGGAGCCAGGCCCAGCCACGATGAGCAGGTGCCCGTCATGATCAATGGCTTGTTGCTGTTGTGGGGTGAAGGCCATGGAAGAACCTCAGTGGGGAGTCCGGTGGGCAAAAAAAAGGGCCGCGTTTCCACGGCCCTACCAGCACTTTCGGCAAACTTGCCGTTGAAACAAGAGTTCGCTGGCCGTCAGGCGGCGGGCGTCTCGGTGGCGGTGGCGGCGGCGGCTTTTTTGCGGCCCCCCTTGGTCGCGGCGGTTGCGGCAAGTGAGGCTGCCGCTGCATCGTCGATCAGCTTGGCGGCATCGACGTTGCCCAGATCGAGTGAGTGGTCGGCATCCGCGCCTTCGTTGGCAGAGGCGGCGAAGGCCGCGATCTCTTTGCCCTGCTCGGCCACGATTGCCGACATGGCTTCGTTCACGGCGCCGCCAGCGGCTTGCTCTTTGACGATGCGGTCAGCTTCGCGGTAGAGCTTGCTCACCTCGGTCTGCAGGATCGAGCGGAACGCGCGCACGGCCTTCTTGCAGAGGAACTCCGCCTGGGAGCGCTGCACCGAATCGATCACGCCAAGGAGGTTGGCGGTGCCGGCCAGCAGGTTCACGCGGTCAAGATCGCGCAGGATCTGGAAGTAGGAGCGGGCGTGGGCGGCGATCACCGGCACGGTCAGGTTCTGCGGATTGGGAAACAGCGAGCTCTCCAGAGTCACGCCGTTTTGCTGCAGCAGCTTCTCCAGACGATTGATCGTGTTGGTCATCAGGATGTTGATGTTGACCAGCTTCTTGGTGATCACTTCGTTGTAGCGCTCCAGCGTCTCCGCGTTGAAGCCACGCCAGCTGCGGTACTGGTATTCCAGGTACAGCTGCTTGGACAGGTAAGCGAAGTCCTTCCTGTAGAAGCGCACGGAGACGGGCGACTGCAGTTGCTCGTTGTCCAGAAAAACAACGGGGCTCTGGAAGGTTTGGGCGAAAGCGTCGCCGAAGACATCGAGGAGCGAACGCTGACGCTTCGCAGAAACTGCGTTGAGGGCGGCTAGTTCGGCCGGGCTCGGGGCTTGGGACATGAGGGGCTCTCCAACTGGTTGAAAACGTCGTAGCTGACTTTAGGCGTCGTAACGACAACCAAGACCCCGGCCAACGAGCCCATATGGACCCAAAGAGTGTGGTTTGAGCCCTTGAAACCACGTTGCGGCGTGATAAGTTGGTCGACAGATGAACACGCAGTCGCACAACCAGGGCACGCTCGTGCCGGCCCGGCGCCAGGAATGGCTTCTCAGTTCGGCCACCGGTGCCGCCCTTGGGGCGCTGGCCTGGGTGGCACTGCCTTGGGCGAGCGGACTTTGCCTCCTCCTCGCCTTCCTCGTCGGGGTCTGCACGAAGCGCCGCCAGGCGTTCGCCCTGGCCTGGGCCTACTACCTCGCGGCGCTGTGCTTCCTCCCGATTGCGGCATTTGCCCAGCCGCGCGGCCTGGGCAGCGCCGTCTTCATGCTCGCCGTCTGGCTCCTGGGGTCGGCCGCAACGGCAGCACTATGGTCGCTTGCGCTTGATCCCAAGGGGCGTGCGGGCCATACCGCTGCTCGCCTCGTCCTCGTCTGGTTCGTCGCTCTGGCCACGCCGCTGGGGCTCATGGGGATGGCGCATCCGCTGTGGGGTTGGGCGTTCGCTGGCGACGGCTTCATGGGAGTCGTCACGCTGGCCGTAGCGCCGCTGGTGACCGCAGGGCTCGTTCTGGCGATCCGCAGGGACCGAGATCGAGGCGGGCAGGGTGCCGGCTGGTCCTGGAAGTCACCGCGCAGCCTGAGCGTGCTCCTGTGCGTGATCCTCATCCTCAAGGGGGCCGGCGATCACACAGCAGTGCCAAAGCAGGCGGCACGCGCGGTGGCGCTGCACAGCCAATGGAGCCAACTCGGCACGGCCAATGCGCTGCCGCTTGAGCAACGCCTGCAGAGGTTGCAATACGCAGCCAGTCAGCTGGCCGGCTCCGCGGAGCAACCCGCGGTCGCCGAGCTGCTCGTCACCGGGGTAGGCGCGTTCGGCGTGAAATCAGAGGCGCAGGCATTGGACTTCGCAAGGGAAGCGGCCGACAAGATCACGCGGGGCGCGATCACTCTTGGGCTGGGCATGCGCGTGACAACCGACACACAAAACGACAGTGCGGACGGCTCGGACCGTGCGCAAGTTGCGGTGGGGGCGCTCGCGCTAGTACGCACCGACCAGGAGCCGCTGCTGTTCTGCGCCCACGGCTGGCGCGACCCGGTATTCGCTTGGGGCGAGGCGGTGGCGCGCCCGGCCTGTCTGGGAGGCGAGCACCTGTTCGTCTATGGCGGGAAGCAGGCCCCGAAGCAGACGATGCGCGTGCTGCTGGGCGATGAGGCGCTGCTGGCCGGGTTGCATCTGGCCAGGCAATTGATGCGCCCCGCCGATGTGATGCTGCTGGCGACTTCTTCGGCCGAGCCGGGCGAGAGCCTGGGGCAGAGCGTGCAGGCCAAGCACTTCAAGGCGGTGGCCATGCTGCTGAAGACGCCGCACCTGATGGCCGTGAACGTGGTGAGCCAGGTCGATTGACGCGCCGGCAAGGGGCGCCAACAATGGCTGTGCCGTCTGGTTACCAGCGGCGGTGCAGATGGGACACTTGAACCTTCCGATCCGTAACTGCGCTCGGTAGATCACTGAGGGCCGCTCGCAAGGGCAACAGAAAGATGACGGGGCGCGAAGCGCCTCGCGTGGCAGGGGCTTCGGCCCCTTGCTCATGCCATCTGGATAGAATTGACGCACGGGAAAGGCGTGACGGCTTGTAGATCGAGTCGTGACGTCTTCCTCGACGTAGTCGAAAAGAACGTAGCTGCAAAGCTGCGTTGCGTGCCACCTGCACGCCATCAACTGATGTTCCTACTCCGGTGGGCTCATCGCATCACAACTTCCCAATTGGGCAATTCCATTGCCCGTTGGGTGCGGATTGCTACTTGGGGCTTCCTTGTTTGGAGATCTCCATGAAAGCAGTTCTGCTCGTTGTTGCTGTGTCGCTGGTCGCTTACTTCGCCATTGGTACGGGTGCTTCTGCATCGTCCAAGGTTCAGGATCGTCATTCTCAAATCGAGAAGATTCTGGAAGAAGCTGGCAAATGATCAGCTGCGCACGCTGAGGAAGGGGAAGGGCTTTGGCCCTTCCTTGTTCTCACCACCCGCCCCTTCCTTTCACCATACCCAATCGCATCTCGCCTGACAGCGTGAGAACTGCTGAGGGCATTGGCCTGCGCCATTGCCATGAGCACTTCTCGATGCAAATCGAGCAGCGCTGGCCTTCGTGCCAGCTTTCACCAAGCGGCTTTGCCGCATTCATCCACCCCGCCGGGACAAGCTCCCCGGTAGGGGCGCTTTCCGGCCACTGAGCTGGAGGCTCGATGGAAACACTCATCGCCGGCATCTGGGAGCAATCCTATGAGCGCCGCGGCGAATGACCCCACGCAGCAATACCGACAGCTTCACCTGCCGATGTTCCTCAGCCACGAGATCAAGGCTGTTGAACAAGCCTGGCAGACGTACTCTGAACGCAAAGACAAAGCCCACACGCGAGGCGCGGCCAGGACCTTTCGGGTTCGCGCGCCGTCCGCAACACATGGCCTGTTCGATGCGATCGATGACCGTCTGCTGGACATGCCAATTGGAGGCACGGAAGAAGGCAACGAACTGAACTGTGATGTCGACCCCGTGAGGGCCGATGTCGTCGAGCAGATCGAGGCACTTCAGACGTCCGAAGATTGGTCCGATGCCGCCATTGAGGAGCTTCACGAGGCAGTCTTGCACTACTCGCTGAAGTTGCTTCAGGCGCGCGGCAACGGAGCAGAGAAGAAAGAGGTCCTGCAGTGGATCTTCGCTCCCATCACCATGGTTGCCGTCCTCCAGGACGAACACATGCAGCCAGTCGAGGCAATCCTGCCTCAATCCGCAACACCTTTCTCGTTTGAACAGTGCTGCCGCATCTGCGGCTACAGCCCTGAGCGCTTGCAGGACGGCTTAGTCCCCGTTCTCAAAGAGATTGGCCTTGGAAATGTCTTTAAGGAACTTTTCGATGGAAACCAATAACACCGCGATCCGAAAGTACAACGTGCGAACGACTTTCGGGTTGATGGAAGCACCCGAGCACGCCGAAATCCCGGGCCTTGAGCCGGGCCTGAAGGGAGTGCCGCCTTGCGATGCGACCTACGTCTTCGACGCAGAGCGCATGCGACAGCTCACGATGTTCTGGGTCGGCGGCTTCAAAGCGCTGCTGATCGAGGGCGACCCCGCAGCGGGCAAGACCTCGCTGATCGAGCAGTGGCACGCTCGACTGAACGTGCCCCTGTACAAGGTCCCGTGCTCGCCCACGACCGAGAGCTACCGCTTGATCGGTCAGCTGCTCCCGACCGAAGACGGTCGACTGCAGTGGAAAGACGGACCTGTCGTGACGGCCTGCCGGGAGGGCACTTCGGTGCTGCTCGATGAGTACAACACGCTGGATCCTGGCGAAGCAACCGCGCTGAACATGCTGCTGGAGGGGTATTCGTGGACGATCCCGGAAACGGGGGAAACCATCAGGCCGCATCCGCGCACGCGCTTCTTCGCGACGCAGAACGCTGTGGACAGCCGGGCCTCGGTCGCTGGGCGAAACGTGCAGGACGTGGCCAACGATGATCGGTTCTCCTACATGGAGGTCGACTACCTCAAGCCTGAGTTGGAGGAAGCCCTGGTGCTTCGCCACCTGCTCGCCGGCCGGGTCGACAAGGCCGTGGCAGAGCCGATCGCAAAGGTCTGCGTCATGGTCGCCAACAAGGTGCGCGAGGCGTTCCGCAACGACGCTGCAGGCGTGGACAAACCCTTGTCCACCCGAGCGGTGCTGCGGTGGGCCAAGTACACAGTGATGTACCAGGGCGTCATGAAAGCGCAAGGTCGAAGCGGGTTGCACTTTGCAATCCGCCAGGCACTGCGCATGAGCCCGGTGATGGCCAGAGCGGTCGGCGAGATCGTCACGCTGGTCGCCGGCTACGACGAGAACCTGGTCAGCTGAGGTCGAAGATGAAACACGTCTTCGAGGTCTACACGCACAGCACGAAAGGACAGTGGGGCTTCAGCGCAAGCGGCCCCGAGGTCTGGACGGCCGAGGTCAAGCCTGGAAAGGCGATGAAGCTCGAACGCGTGGAGGCCATCAAACTCGGCGGGCTGTTGACCAAACGTGTCCGCATGGGCTACGTGCGGGCATCGCGCACCAAGTACCTGCACCAGACGCTGACGCCGCAAGGCGAGGTCTACGGCGAGTTCAGTGAGGTTCATCCTGACGTGCAAAGCCCGGACGGCAGCGAACTGGTGCTGATGGCGACCAAGTCGCTCTCAGACGACATGAGCGCGTTGACCGTGGCCTGGGAAACCAAGCTGCAGATGGTCAGTGCGATCAGCGAACAGGCCGCAGCCTGGCTCAAACGCCAGGAGCGCGCTCAACAGTACTTCACCGCGCACGCAACGCACCCGGCCTTCGCGCTGGTGCTAGCCGACTGGGCGATGGAGAACAAACAAATCGTCCTCTGCCAGAAGGGGGCGGTGCCAACTGCCAAACCGATGAACGACCCGCTGGCCTGGAAGAAATTCCTCAGCGCGTGGTTCAACGAAGCGACGGTTCAGCGCGCACAGGAACAGCTCAACTGGTCGCTTCGCGACTCGATGCTGGCTCCGGTGATGCGCGAGCCCAACAACAACAACAACGACACAGGTGACGCCCAAAGCTGGATTGCTGAGGCGGGCCTGGCAGCCTTTTAAGAGGAAGCAACATGCGAGATTTCATCTACACGCTCGGCTACATGCTGATGGCGCTCACGCGAGCGTTCATCTGGGTGCTGAGACCGGTGGGAGGAGCAATCGTTTGGCCCATCAAGACGATGGCCAAGCGAGCGAAACAAAGTGCCTCGAAGACGCCGAAACCGACCCCCGTGCGGGAAGCAAGCAAGACCGAGACGCAGCAGCAAGTGCGCAGCCTGAAGCAGGAAGCACAGCCCCTGCAGGCCGCCGACTTCACGGTTGCGGACCGGATCATCTCGATCCGCCTGGATCCTCCAGTTGGTGTGCTGAACCTGCGCGTGTACAAGGCGACGAAGACGGTCAAACGAGACTTGATCATCAACGAGCCGCGGCTGCGCGCAATCATGAAGGGTCGCCGATTCACGTTCGCCGATGCCGCTTTCGATCCCAAAGAGGACATGGAAGAGGTGAAGGAGGAAACGGTCCGGCTGGCCGAGGAACTGATCAACAGAGTGGGTAACGCCCGAGTCAAAGGCGTCAAGCCGACCAAGGAACAGCGCAAAGCGGAGATCAGCCAAAAGGCGTCCGAGCCTGATGCAAAGGTGGTGGCCAAGGCCAATACCAAGCAAAAGGCGAAGACGGCCGAGGTTGATCAAGCCCAGGTTGCACCCGCAAGGGTTGCGGCCAAGGATGAGCCAGCAAGCGCAGCACGCGCGACACAAGTCGCAACGGAGAAGAAGGTGTTCACGCCTTCGCCGACGGTGGGTATCACCTACGTAGGCACTCTGTTGCAGGCGGGATCGCATCGTGTGACGCCCCGAGATCGGGATGCCTACGAGGTCTTTCAGGCGGTCATCCTGCTGGACAACGGCGCGGAGCTTCCTCTGCGCGGTGCTGAACTCGAGCGAGAGCTGGAGGCAGCGGGATGCGAAGTTGGTAAGCGAGTGTCGATTACGCCCATGGGCAAGGTCCCAGTCACGCTTGCCAGCGGCGGCCAAGGAAGCAAGAACCTCTACAAAGTCGAGAACCTGAAGGTGAACTGATGATCGTGATCAATGTGCATGGCCGACTGGCCCATCAACCCGAGCTGAAAATGCTCGGCAATGGCGGCGCTGTGTGCGAGTTCCGCTTACTGAGTTCTCGCTTTGCGAAGGGCGAAGAAGTCACCGAAGCCGTGACCTTCTTCTGCTTCGATGCCGAGGCTGAGAAGTTCTGCGAGACGGCGGAGAAGGGGCAACTCATCTCTGCCAGCGGCACCCAGGAGACGTCGAGTTACACCGACGCCAGTGGGGCGAGAAAGTCGTTCACCAAGTACCGGATGACCTGGCACGCCAAAGGTGCACGGCCGCGCGGCTCGCAGCCGGGCGCACAAGGCTCGGAGGGAAGTGGTATGCAGCGATCTGCGAATGACCGCTACAGCGCTGGCCGACAGGCATCAATCAACACGCGAGTGAACGGTGCCGGCGCGAGCCGCACCAGCTTCGTATCGGGGCAGCAGAGCACGCGGCCCCAGCAACATAGCCAACACGATGGAGCACCCCACTCGCAAGAGCGGCGCACCATCAACGCGGGCTCCGATGAATCCAGCTTCGGCAATGACGGCATGTCCGGCTTTGACGACGTGAGCGGATTCGTCTGAACGTACCCCACCCCTGGCCGGGACACTCCCGGCTGGGGGTGTCTTCGGCTGCAACCGGAGAAACCAAGATGTGCATAGCTGAGGGCCTGCAAACGCAGGTGCGAGAGTTTCAGCGAGAGACGGGCGAGGAGGTCATGGTGGTTGTGATCGAGAAGATCGACGACTCCATGGCGGTGCACCGAATCGGCTTCAACCCCTTCGTGGGGCTGATGGTCGACGGCAAACCCCCTACGGCGCGGTGGTGGCAAGAGGCCGAGGCCTTCCATCCGTTGCAGTGGGCCCCGAGCGTGAAGCATTGAGCGCAACGACGTGACCAGCCTCAGGGCTGGTCACGATCGGTTGC
>VFQN01005376.1_pt1 | contig 15746 bp, 13 predicted proteins | sample 3512371 | NCBI WGS metagenome assembly VFQN01 (sample SAMN10412370, study PRJNA504923) | tailings metagenome | isolation source: Replicate 2 from Balatoc abandoned mine | place: Philippines: Itogon, Benguet | collected 2017-08-28
TCGGTGGTCAACGGGCGGCTCAAGAAGCTGGTCGAGGAGGATTGCCTCGCCAAGGTGCCGCGCAAGGGCGGCCGCGGTTTTCATTATATACTTACCCAAAAGGGCCGCGATCAGTTCCCTAACGGTCTGATGATGCTGCGCTGGCAGCATAAGTGGGAGGCGGACAGCCGCGATTTTCAGGTCCGCCTGCACCATGCGAGCTGCGGTCACGCGACCGAGCCGGTGCCGGTCTGCGCGCATTGCTGCGGCGAAATCGACCCGCGCGACGTCGACTGGCGCGAGGGGCCGGGGCTGGCGCAGGTCGTCCCGCACTATGAACGCCGCCGCTTCAACGGCGATGTCGGCGCGCGGCGCCCCGGCGGCCGCCCGCTGGTCGACACGATGATCGAGCTGTTCGGCGACCGCTGGGCGACGCTTGTCGTCCGCGCGATGTTTACGCGCATCAACCGCTTCGACGAGATTCAGCGCGACACGTTGATGGCGACGAATATCCTGACCGGCCGGCTCGAGCGGCTGGTCAAACAGGGGATTTTGCGCGCCGTTCCCTATTCCGACCGCGGCGACCGGTTCGAATATCGCCTGACCGAAAAGGGCCGCGATCTTTATCCGGTGCTGCTCGCGCTGCTGCAATGGGGCGACCGCTGGTTTTCGGACGAGCGCGGGCCGCCCGTGCTGTTGACCCATCGCAGCTGCGGCCACGATCTGAACATGCTGGTCGCGTGCAGCCATTGCGGCGACGAACTGCAGCTGGAAAACAGCCGTTTCACCGTCGAGCCGACCGAAACGTCGCCCGCGAAATAATCATGCGCCGCCCACTGGCGCGCGCGGGGCCGACTGGTTACATGGGCCGCCACCAAACGAATCGCGCGCGCCGCCCCGATATGCGGGACAGGCGCCGCCCGCACCAGAAAGTGGCCCCGATGGAAATCACAACCGGTTTGACCTTCGACGATGTCCTGCTGGTGCCGGGGCCATCCGAAATCCTGCCCAGCGATGCGGTCCTCGCGACCCAGCTGACCAGCGAGATCGGCCTCAATATCCCGATCCTGTCGTCGGCGATGGACACGGTGACCGAAGCGGACATGGCGATCCTGATGGCACAGATCGGCGGCATCGGCGTCCTCCACCGCAACCTCACGATCGAGGAACAGGCGGCGGCGGTGCGGCAGGTCAAGCGCTTTGAAAGCGGGATGATCGTCAATCCGATCACCATCACCCCCGACGCGCCGCTGTCCTACGCCACCGCGCTGATGGACCAGCACCGGATTTCGGGCATTCCGGTCGTCGAAACCGGCGGCAAGCTGGTCGGCATCCTGACCCACCGCGACGTCCGTTTCGCCGACAACCCCGGCCAGCCGGTGCGCGAACTGATGACCGCCGACAACCTCGCAACCGTTCGGCCCGGCGTCGGGCAGGACGAGGCGCGCAAGCTGCTGCACCAGCGCCGCATCGAAAAGCTGCTCGTCGTCGACGATGATTATCGCTGCATCGGCCTGATCACCGTCAAGGATATGGAAAAGGCGGTCAATTTCCCCGACGCGACCAAGGATGGCAGCGGCCGCCTGCGCGTCGCCGCGGCGACCAATACCGGCGATTCGGGGATCGAGCGCGCCGAAGCGCTGCTCGACGCCGAGTGCGACCTGATCGTCGTCGATACCGCGCATGGGCACAGCAAGATGGTCGGCCACACCGTCGAACGCATCAAGAAGCTGTCGAACCGCGTCCAGGTGCTCGCGGGCAATGTCGCGACGGGCGACGCGACCAGGGCGCTGATCGATGCGGGTGCCGACGGCGTGAAGGTCGGCATCGGTCCGGGCTCGATCTGCACGACGCGGATCGTCGCCGGGGTCGGCGTGCCGCAGCTCACCGCGATCCTCGACAGCGTCGAACAGGCCGCGAAACAGAATATCCCGGTCATCGCCGACGGCGGTCTGCGCACCTCGGGCGATATCGCCAAGGCGCTGGCGGCGGGCGCATCGTGCGTGATGGTCGGCTCGCTGCTGGCTGGGACCGCCGAAGCGCCGGGCGAAACCTTCCTGTTCCAGGGCCGCACGTACAAAAGCTATCGCGGCATGGGCAGCGTCGGCGCGATGGCGCGCGGTTCGGCCGACCGCTATTTCCAGCAGGACATCAAGGACCAGATGAAGCTCGTCCCCGAAGGGATCGAGGGTCAGGTGCCGTTCAAGGGCGCCGCCAAGGACGTGATTCACCAGCTCGTCGGCGGGGTGAAGGCGGCGATGGGCTACACCGGCAGCCGCACGCTCGCCGACTTCCGCGAGCGCGCCAAATTTGTCCGCATTACCAACGCGGGCCTGCGCGAAAGCCATGTCCACGACGTCGCGATCACGCGCGAAGCGCCGAATTATCCCGCGGGTTGATTATTTCACCTCGTCATTGCGAGGACCCCAGACGTGATCCGGGGGACGCGGCAATTCAGCGTTGACATAAACCGCTCTGGATTGTTTCGCTTCGCTCGCAATGACGGCGTATAGGGAAACGCCATGACCCCCGCCGCCCGCGTCCAGACCGCAATCGAAATTCTCGACGCTATCGCTGCCTCGGCGCGGGAGGGCGGCGCCCCTGCCGACGCGATCTTTGGCGAAGCGATGCGCGCGCGGCGCTATGCAGGGTCGAAGGATCGCCGCGCGATCCGCAGCCTCGTCTATGATGCGATCCGCCGCGTCCGGTCGGCGCCGCCGTCGGGCCGCGCCGCGATGCTCGCGCTGGCCGACACCGATCCCGAACTGGCGGCGCTGTTCGACGGCTCTTCCTACGGCCCGGCGGCGATTGCGGCCGACGAACCGCGCGCCGAAACCGGGCTTGCCGCGACCGCGCTGCTCGCGCTGTTCGACCCGCTGGTCGATGCGGCCGAGCATGATGCAATGCTGGTCCGCGCATCGCTCGATCTTCGGGCCAATCGCCTGCGATCGAGCGGCGATGAGCTCGCGACGATCTTTCCCGAAGGGGAGCCGATCGCGGGGCTTGCCGACGGCTGGCGTCTGCCGGGCGAAACCGCCGCCGTCCAGCACGCGGCCTATGCCGAGGGACGTTTCGAGGTTCAGGACGCCGCGAGCCAATATGCCGCTGCGGCGCTCGATGCCCATGCAGGGCAGTCGATCGTTGATCTGTGCGCCGGCGGTGGGGGCAAGACGCTCGCGATCGCGTCGGCGACCGGCGACGCCGCCGATATTCTTGCCTGCGACACCAACCGCGCGCGGCTCCAGCAGCTTTTGCCGCGCGCCGAACGCGCGGGCGCGACGCGCATCGAAACGCGGCTGCTCAACCCCGGCAAGGAACATGATATGCTCGCCGACTGGCAGGGCCGGGCCGACCGCGTTTTCGTCGATGCGCCTTGTTCGGGCAGCGGCACCTGGCGGCGCAGTCCCGAGCTTCGCTGGCGGCTTACCCCGTCGCGGCTCGACCGGCATCTCGCCGATCAGGCGAAGCTGATCGAGCTTGGCGCCGATCTTGTGGCACCGGGGGGCAAACTTCTTTATGCCGTCTGCTCGATCATCGCGCGCGAGGGGCGGGCACAAGTGGATGATTTTCTGCATCATCATCCGGGCTGGACTGCCGACACCGGCTATCTCCCGGACGGTATTGGCCGCGCCGCGGGGGCCGGTTTTCTGCTCACCCCGGCACATGACCGCAGCGACGGATTTTTTCTCGCACGACTGACAGCGCCATGTTAGCATCCCCGCCAATGAATAGATGGGAGAATGCGATGCGCGTCGGTATTCTGGCTCTGTCCGCGGGTCTTGTCCTGGCCAGCCTGCCCACGGCATCCGATGCCCAGCGCGCCGACAACGACATCTTCCCGCGCTCGACCGCGCTCCAGCAGGAAGGTCAAAAGGCGCAGGAAGCTGGCGATCTCAACCTTGCGATCGATCTGTATGAATCGGCGCTCGCCGCCGACCCGCGCAACCGCTCCGCGATCATCGCGCTGGCGCAGGTCGCGCGCGCGCAGGGGCTGCCGGGCAAGGCGATCGGCCTTTATCGCGAAGCCCTGGTGCTCGAACCCAACGACGTCGTCGCGCTGACCGGGCAGGGCGAAGCGCTCGCCGACAAGGGCGCCCTCGAACTTGCACGCGAGAAGCTGGCCGAGGTGCAGCGCGTCTGCGGCGACAAATGCCCACAAGTCGCGGCGCTCGAAAAAACCATCGCATCGAGCGCCTCGAAGCGCGTCGTCGCCGCCGAGGTGCTGGTACCGAAACCCGTCGTCGCGACGGTCGGAGCCAGCAACCAGAACTGATCCTCGCTCCAGCGCGATCGGGAACGGCGGTTAACGGCTGGAAGCTGCCATTCGTGTCGATTTGGATCGAATGACGGGGAACGACCGGTTGCGGACGTGTCTTCTCCCCTCCCTTTCAGGGAGGGGCTGGGGGTGGGTAGCCGCCGAAGGTGGCATTCTGCCTCGGCTCGCTTCGCTCGCACCCACCCCTAACCCCTCCCTGAAAGGGAGGGGAATGGCTTAAAACCACCCCAGAACCGACATGCCAGTCGCCACCAAGTCGTGGCGACCTATCTTAGCCCCCCAGCCTCCGCGCCAGCGCCACCCATTCGGCGACGCTGACCGTTTCGGCGCGGCGGGTCGGGTCGATCCCGATCGCTTCGGCTGCCGCGACCGCGCCCTCGACACCCTTCAGGCTCTGGCGCAGCATCTTGCGCCGCTGGCCGAACCCCTTTTCGGTGAGCTTTGCGAGGCGCTTCGCATCGCCCCCTGCCGGTTCGTCGCCCGGTGTCACATGGACGATCGCCGACATGACCTTGGGCGGCGGGGTAAAGGCCGAGCGGTGGACCTTCATCGCAATCTTCGCGTTCGACCGCCACTGCGCGAGCACCGCGAGCCGTCCATAAGCATCGGTCCCGACCGGCGCGACGATGCGCTCGGCGACCTCAAGCTGGAACATCAGGGTGAGCGATCGCCATTGCGGCGGCCATGCGGCGGGTTCGAGCCAGCGGGTGAACAGCGCGGTGCCGACATTGTACGGCAGGTTCGCGACGATATGATAGGGCGCGCCGCCGGTCAGCGCGTCGACGTCGACCGCCATCGCATCGTCGGCAATCACCGTCAGCTGCTCCGGGAACGCCTCACTCAATTCCGCGAGCAGCGGCAGGCAGCGATCGTCGCGTTCGACCGCGATCACCTTCGCCCCGGCGCGGAGCAGGGCGCGCGTCAGGCCACCGGGGCCGGGGCCGACTTCGAATACCGTGGCGCCGTTGAGATCGCCGGGGATTGCAGCGATGCGGTCAAGCAGCTGCTCGTCGAAAAGGAAATTCTGCCCGAGCGCCTTGCTGGCGGAGAGCCCGTGCGCGCGCACCGTTTCACGCAGCGGTGGCAGGTCGGGCGCTGGGCGGGCGCTCACTTCGCTGGCGCGCAACTACGCTCGCGCGCGATGGCGAGCGTGGCGGCCATCGCGATCGCGGCAATCGTCGGGCCGGGATCGGCCAGCCCGGTTCCTGCGATGTTGAACGCGGTGCCATGGTCGGGCGAGGTCCGAATGATCGGCAGGCCGAGCGTCAGATTGACGCCGTCGTGGAAATGCAGCGCCTTGAATGGCGTCAGCGCCTGATCGTGATAGGCGCAAAGCAAGGCGTCATAGCGCGCGCGGACGGCTGGCGCGAACAGGCTGTCGGCGGCGAGCGGACCATCGACGATGATACCCTCCTCGGCCAGCTGTGCCACCGCGGGAATCATGACGCGGTCTTCCTCGCTGCCGAGCTGGCCGCTTTCCCCGGCGTGCGGGTTGAGCCCCGCGAGGGCGATGCGCGGGCTTTCAATGCCGAAATCGCGTTTCAGCCCGCGCGCCACGATCCGCGCCTTGGCGACGATCAGCTCGACCGTCAGCCGCTCGGGCACTTGGGCGAGCGGGATATGGACGGTCAGCGGAACGACGCGGAGCGATGGCCCCGCCAGCATCATCACCGCATTGGTTGCGGTGACGCCGCAGCGTTCGGCGATGAATTCGGTCTGGCCGGGATGGGTGTAGCCGATACCGTGCAGGGCGAATTTCGACACTGAACCGGTGACCAGCGCGGAACTCGCCTGGTTGCGGGTCAGGCCGATGCCCGTCTCGAGCGCGTGCAGCGCGCAGGTCGCGCCCGCGGCGGTCGGTGTGCCGGGGGTCAGCGGGCCGCTGTCTTCCAGATGCCACACGGGCAGCGCTTCGTCGAAGACCCGCTGGACCTCGTCCATGCCGCCGACGCGGGCGATCGGACCGTCCCAAACCGCTTCGATTGCCGCAGAGTCGCCGATCGCGACGAATGCAGGCAGGCCATGTTCGCGGCGCGCGGCCCAAGCGCGGGCGGTCACGTCGGGTCCGACGCCGGCCGGATCACCCATGGTGACCGCGATCGGCTGTCGAAGATCAGGGTAAGCCATTAGCTATATTCGATCACGGCATCCCGGCGGAGATCGCGCAGATAGCGCTGAGCCCGCTTGTTGACCTTTTCTTCGAGCAGGCGCTGTTCGATCTGCTCGATGTTCGGCGCGGTCGCCGTTTGCGGCATATCGCGGCCGCATAGCACCAGGACGCTGATCCCTTCGTTGGCGGCACCGAACGGCTGGGTCGTCTGGCCGATCTGCAAATTCACCAGCGTGTTCTGGAGCGGTGCGGGCAACACCCGCATTTCGATATTGTCGCGCGACACAACATTGGCGCCCAACTGCGCGGCAACCGCATCGGCAGCGCCGCAGCCCGCGATATTGCGCGTCGCCTCGGCGAACTGTCCCGCGATTTCCGACGCCCGCGCCTGCGTGGTACCGGCGGGGAAATCGAGCGAGATCTGCTTGAGGCTGAGGATCGCGTCGCGCGGATCGGCGGTCAGCACCTGGCGCCGATCGACCATCAGCATGATCGACACGCCGCCGGGAACCTCGATCGGACCGACCAGCTGGCCCGGCTGCATCGTCGCGGCCGCTTCCGCCATCGACGTGGGCAACTGGCCTGCCTTTACCCAGCCCAGATCGCCGCCGACGACGGCGGTCGATGCTTCGGAAAACTGGCGCGCATAAGCGGCAAAACTGCCGCCCGACTGCAAGGCCTGGATGATCTTGCGGGCATTCTCGACCACCGCAGCAACATTTTCGGGCGGTGCCGACAGATAGATTTCGCCAAGATGGAACTCATCCTGTCCCTTGGCATCGTTCATCCGCTGCACGACCGATTCCACTTCCTCGGTCGATACGTTCGTGGTCGACTGGATATTGCGCGACAACAGGCGATCCCAAGCAAATTCGCCGCGGATCTGCTGTTTCACCGCAGCAGCCGACGACCCTTTCGAAGCGAGGTAGGTCGAAAACTGCTCGGGCGTCTGCTTGAAGCGCAGCGCGAGCCGCGCGAACTGGTCGTTGACGACATTCTCGTCGATCGTGATGTCCGCTGCCTTGGCTTCCTGAATCTGCAATTTCTCGTCGATCAGGTTGCTGAAAACCTGCTGGCGCAGCCGCTGCAACTCTTCGGGGGGCAGCGCGACATCATTGTTGGCGATCCGGATCAGCGCCATGCGATGTTCGATGTCGGTGGCGGTGATGATCTCACCGTTCACGGTCGCCGACGGGCGATAGACATTCCCCTTGGCATCGCCGAAGATCTGGACGTTGCCCGGAATATTGAGGCTGGTCGTCGGCACTTCATTGTCGCTGACGGTCTGGGCCAACACCGGCGTGATGCCGACGGCGGCCACGGCGATCAGGCTGATCATGGTCGAAAACTTGGTCATCTTTACCCTATTCGAGAAGGTTTGGACGCTCCGTATCAGCGGATACGCCCGATGGTCCAGCGCAATCCGCCATCCGGACGTGTTTCGAGCCCGCCTTTAGGTCGGGCACGCTGAACCTACGCTGAGCGACGCGTTCAGAACCCGAGGTTGCGGAAAGCAATGCGGAACGAGAAGCTGTTGCCGCGCCGGGCGTCACCGGTATCGGCATAGTCGCGGCGCCAGGTCAGCGCGATCGACAGGCAATCGTCGTCATAGGCCACCCCCAGCCGGTGGCGAATCGGTTCGAACCCGTCGGCGGTACTCAAGGGATCGTCGCTTCGCTTGGTCAGATCGACGATCGCCGAACCAAAGACCGACCAATATTGCGCCACCTTGACCCGTCCGCCGACGCGCGCTTCCTCGCGGTCCTGGAAATCTTCGCCGAGCAACAGGATGTCGCGGTTGAGCCGCGAATAACCGAGTACCGCATAGGTCGACCGACTGCCGATCGTCGCGTCGAATTCGTTGCGGCGGATGGCCAGGTTATCCTTGTCGAGCCGGTAGCGGTGGGTGAGGCGCAAAAAGTCGCGATAGGCGATCGTCGTCCGCCCGACGACGTCCGACGTGCGACTGGTCAGCCCGGTCCCGTCGGGGAACAGCGAGGGCTTGTCCGACAGGCGATAGCTTTGCCCGACGCTGCTGCTGATGTTGAATCCCGGGCGGCTGAAATTCCATTCGACGCCATAGGTGATGCGCGCGCCATCCTCGAACCGATCATAGCCGTTGAAGCGGTTGATCGCGAACAGGTTGCTGTCTTCCAGATCAAAGGCGCGGGCATCCTCGTTGGGGATGTCGATATTTTCGATCGGTGGGGTGGCGACGATCTGGATGCGCGGGGTCAGCGTCTGGGTGCCGCCTGCAAACTCCCCGACAAAGGGCCAGCGCATGTCGGCGGCGACCGCCGCGATACCGCGCGCCTGCCAGCCCGATTTGCCGCGATAGCCGGGGATCGCAGTCAGCAGATTTTCATCGCTGTGATAGACGTCGCCGCGCACCAGCGCGGTCAAGGTGACTTCCTGCCCCAGCCGCGTCAGGCCGCGCAGGTCCCAGCGCGCACCGGCGAAGGCGCGCTGCGTATCCTGTCCCGCGGTGCGGCCGATCGCTAGCGTGTTCAGCTGCAACTCGACCTGGCCGCCCAGCACCGGATCGGCAAAACGCTGGCGGTAATCGATGATCGGCAGCGCAATTGGTTGCTGTCCCTGGCTGTCGTTGGCGCGCAGCGTCTGCGTCGCCCAACCCGCGATCGAGAGGTAGGAATTGCCGCCGATCCGCTCGAGCTCAAAGGTCGAGCGCAGCCGGTCGTCGCGGCTGATGTCGTAGCGGCGCATGAACGTCCGGTCGGTCGCGATGCGGCCCGAATAGCTGAAGCTCCAGCGCGGGTCGAACTGGAACTTGCCGGCGCTTTCAAGGTAACCGCGAAAGCGTTTGCGGCTGTCGGGGTCTTCGCCGGTGAGCGGGACCAAAGAGCTGTAGGTCGCAAAGCCGTTGATGCGGAACGAACCAATGTCGGTCAGCGCGCGGAATTCGCCTTCCAGCATCGGTGCGGCGCCGGTGTAGAGGTGCGGGGTGATGGTAATATCGCGATCGGGTGCCAGGCGAAGGTAATAAGGCACCGCAATTTCGAAGCCGTTGCTGCGGTCGAGCCGGATCTCGGGTACCAAAATACCGCTGCCAGCCTCGCTGTTCGCCGGGTGGCTGAGCCCCGGGAGCGGGATCAGCGGCAGGCCGAAAATCTCGACGCGTGCGCCCTTGTAGCGGACCTTGTTGTTCGCCCGGTCATAAGTCACCCGGACGGCGCGGATCTGCCAGCTGGGATCCTTGGGGCAACCGTCGGCATCTTCGACCGGGCAGGCGGTGTAGGCGGCATTTTCCAGCTGAATATTGCCGTTTTCGAACCGCGTGCCCTTGACTGCGGCCAGCCGCGAGCCGTTGTCGAGCACGACGAGCAGGTTTTCGACGACGCCGTCGCGCAGGCTGTCGGTCAGCTCGATCCGGTCGCCATACGCAACGTCGCCCTCGGGATTCTTGATCGCGACATTGCCCTCGGCGAACACCTGGCCCGTCTTGCGATTCCACGTCACCTTGTCCGCGCGCATCGAAATCGCTTCGCGGTTCATCGCGACATTGCCCTCGGCCACGACGATTTCGGTATCGCTGTCGTAATTCAGGCTGTCGGCGGCAAAACCGACCTGATCATCGGCGGCGACCGTCGGGGCATCGGTAGTGACCGGTGCAATATCGGGGGTCTGAAGATCGGGCTCGCCAGCAATTTCTTGCGCGGGACGCGAATCGCCGATCTGCTGTCCCGCCGCAGGGGTGGCGAGCAGCGCAAATCCACTCGCGGTGGCCAGCCACAGCCGCTGCGATCGGTGCGCGCTTTGGAACAAAGTCCAGCTCATTTAATCACTTTGTCCCACTTGATCGATCGCGTCCGCCCGGGTTGGACCGGCTGCTTTGTTTTTGCAACTCGCAAGCGAAACCCCTATCGGTCCCGCACGTTGCAATCAATCTTCGCATAAGAGAGTTACCGAATGGACATTCACTTTGTCGCGCAAATCGATGCGTCTGCCGACGTCGTCGCTTTTCCGGTCCGCAAGGGCGAGCTGAACGCCTTCGTCCAGGCGCTGGGCGAGCCGCACGGTGCGTTGCTGGCTGGCGCCGCGGCACAGTCGCGGTTCGAGGGCGCGGCGGGCGGGATTGCCGAAACCGCCGCGGTCGATGGCGGACGCGTGCTGCGCCTGCTGCTCGTCGGGATCGGCGAAGGGTCGGTGCACGACCTAGAGCGTGCGGGCGGGGCGTTGACCGCGCGCTTGCAGACCAGCGGCGCGGCGGCGGTCCATGTCGATTTTGCAAGCGCGGGCGCGGTCGATGAAGAGGATGTGCTGGCGTTCGCCATGGGCGCAAAGCTGCGGAACTGGCGGATCGACACCTATCGCACGCGGCTTGCCGACAATGCAAAGCCCAGCCTCAAGTCGCTGTCCATCGCGTCGCCGCACCGCGACCTGGCGGAACGCTGGGCAGTGAACGCAGCCATCGCCGATGGTGTCGCCCTGACCCAGACGCTCGTCGCCGAACCGCCGAATATCCTCTATCCCGAAAGCTTCGTCGAACGCTGCCAGCATCTTGCCGAGCTTGGCGTCGAAATCGAGGTGCTCGATGAACGCCAGATGCAGGCGCTCGGTATGGGCGCGCTGCTCGGCGTCGCGCAGGGTTCGACCCGTCCGCCGCGGCTGCTCGCGATGCGCTGGAACGGGGGCAGGGACGGCGATAAGCCGGTGGTATTCATCGGCAAGGGCGTGACCTTCGACACCGGCGGGATCAGTCTGAAGCCCGGCCCCGGCATGGACATGATGAAATGGGACATGGGCGGCGCGGGTGCCGTCGCAGGCGCGATGAAGGCGATTGCCGGGCGCAAGGCCAAGGCGAACGTCGTCGGCGTCGTTGGGCTTGTCGAGAACATGCCCGACGGCAATGCGATGCGCCCCGGCGACATTGTCTCGACGATGTCAGGCCAGACGGTCGAAGTGCTCAACACCGACGCCGAGGGGCGGCTGGTGCTGTGCGACGCGATCACCTGGGCGCAGAAAATGTATTCGCCGAAGGTCGTCGTCGATCTCGCGACGCTGACCGGCGCCATGGTGATCTCGCTCGGGCATGAATATGCGGGCATCTTTGCCAATGACGACGCGCTCGCGGACAAACTGATCGCCGCGGGCGAGACGAGCAATAACAAGCTGTGGCGCTTTCCCCTCTCGGCGGCCTATGACAAGCTGATCGACAGTCCGATCGCCGACATGAAAAATATCGGCCCGCGCGAGGGCGGTTCGATCACCGCGGCGCAGTTCCTGAAACGCTTCGTCGATGAGGGCGTCGCCTGGGCGCACCTCGACATCGCCGGTACGGTCTGGTCGGACAAGGACGGGCCGGTGTGGGCGAAGGGAGCGACGGGTTACGGGGTGCGTCTGCTCGACCGTTATATCGCCGAGAATCACGAGGGTTGATCGATGGGTAACTACCGTAGCCCTGAGCCTGTCGAAGGACGCTTTTCAGATAGGCACCCTTCGTCAGGCTCAGGGTTTCGGTGAGAGGCTAAGCGGAGAATTACGTGCCGCGCGTCGACTTCTACCGGCTGACCCGCGATCCGGTTGAACGGGTTCTCCCCGCTATTGCGGCGCGCGTTTTGGCGAACGGCGACCCCCTGCTGGTGGTTGCCGCGTCCGCGATGCAGCGGCAGTCGATCGATGACGCGCTGTGGACGTTGCAGCCTGCCAGCTTCCTGCCGCATGGCCACGCCGGCTCGCCCGACGCGGCAATCGAGCCGATCCTGATTTCCGGCACATTCGACGCCGCGGTTGCCAATGGCGCAACGCATGTCGCGCTCGCCGACGGCGAATGGCGCGACGAGGCGCTGGGATTCAACCGCAGCTTTCTGATGTTCGACAACAGCCGCATCGACGACGCTCGTACACTCTGGCGCACGCTTGCCGCGCGCGACGACATCGATAACCGCTTCTGGAAACAGGACGAAAACGGCCGCTGGTCGGAGGGGCCGTAAGTGTGACGAGGGTCACCGCGCGATTGCGCGCGCGGTGGCACGGATCAGGATAATCAGCAACGGGAGCCGACCATGACCAGAATTTCCGTTATTGCCCTGGCGGCCAGCGCGCTGCTCCTTGCCGCTTGCGGTTCGAAATCGGAGTCCGAAGTTGCCAGCGGCACTTACACCGATCCGGAAACCGGGCAGACCGCCGATTACAAGATTACCAGCAGCGACGACGGCGAGAGCGGCAAGGTCAGCATCAAGACCGAAGACGGCGAGATGGTGTTCGGCGGCGGCGCCGACAACGCCAAGCTCCCGGCGGGCTTTGCTCCCTATCCAGGCTCGAAGATGACCGGGGGTTTTTCGGCCAGCGGCACCGAGGGCACCGGCGGGATGGCCAGCTTCGAGGTTGATGCCAAGGCCGCGGATGTCATCGCGCATTTCCGCAAACAGGCCGAAGCGGCGGGCATGAAGGTCACCAGCGAGATCAAGAGTGGCGATACTATGATCATCGGCGCCGAAAAATCCGGCGACGGCCAGGGCGGGGTGCAGATCACGGCCACGCAAACGGGATCGCAGGTGAACGGCACCATCACCCACGGCGGCGGCTGACGCGCGCCCGTACGGGGTACACTCTCCGACCTTGCGGCGGCGCGAAAGCGCGGCTAGAGGCGCGCGCATCGCAGACCATAACAACACAGGAGCTTCCCCCATGGCGGTCACCCGCACTTTTTCGATCATCAAGCCCGACGCCACGCGTCGCAACCTGACCGGCGCCGTCACCAAGATGCTGGAGGACGCCGGCTTGCGCGTCGTCGCGTCGAAGCGCATCCACATGAGCCGCGAACAGGCCGAGGGCTTCTATGCCGTCCACAAGGAACGCCCCTTCTTCGGCGAACTCGTCGACTTCATGATCAGCGGCCCGGTCGTCGTCCAGGTGCTGGAAGGCGAAGACGCGATGCAGCGCAACCGCGACATCATGGGCGCCACCAACCCCAAGGACGCCGCGCCGGGTACGATCCGCAAGGAACTCGCCGAAAGCATCGAAGCGAACACTGTTCACGGTTCGGACAGCGACGAAAACGCCGCGATCGAAATCGCGTACTTCTTCAAGCCCGAAGAAATCGTCGGGTAAACCGAAAAAAATGGGTCGCTCTGGTTTAAAGGTCAAACTACCGGAGCCGGTAGCGCGAATTTATCGCGCTACCGCCGACCTAGAAGCAATGTATCCGGGGCGGAAGTTTACGCCGGACGGTCATATGGTCGGCTCAATCGGCGAAGTGATCGCTGCGGAGGCGTTAAACCTTCAGCTGTACCCGGCCAGCCAGCCTGTCCACGATGCGTATGACGACGACGGCGACGTCCAAATAAAGCTGACTGCTGGGAAGCGGGTGTCAATGTATGCGTGCTGCGACCGGCTGGTCGTTTTGCGCATCGTTTCGCCGGAAGAAGCCGAAATAGTCTATGATGGCCCCGGTCGACCCGCTTGGGACGCGGCCGGAAAGATGCAGAAAAACGGTCAGCGGCCGATTTCGCTGCATCAGCTCAGAAGAATTGCGGTGGACGACTAGCTAGAACTCGTCAGCCGCGCCCATCAACCCCGCCAGCTTCTTCGGCGCCACCGCCAGCCAGCTCTTGCGCAGCCATTCGCCGATTGCATCCCAATCGGTGTCGCCAAGGTCGAGGCGGATGCCGACCCAGCCGTCGCCGAAATAGGCGGGGCGGTAATAACGCTCTTCGTCGAGTTCGATCAGCATCGCCTGCTCCTCGACGCCGCTGATCTTCACCAGCAGCGCGATCTTGCCGTCGCCGTGATGATCCTCGGTGAAATAGGCGAATTTCTTGCCCTTCACGATCCCGAAGCAGGGCATGCCGTGGGACAATACTTCGTCCGCCTCGGGCAATGCCATCGCCAGATCGCGCACGCGGACGCGCAGATAGTCGGGCGATCGTTCGCGCGTGACGAAGGCGGCAAGGGTCGGCGGATAGAGCTGATGCTCGGCAATCCGTACGCGTGCGGCAAGGGTTTCGACGGTGTCGCCGGGCAAGATCGCGACCGGCGTCTGCGCCAGCACCGGGCCGTCATCGACCCCGGGGGTGACGATGTGGACGCTGCACCCGCCAAATTTGTCGCCCGCGTCGATCGCTCGCTGATGGGTGTCGAGTCCCTTGTAGCGCGGCAGCAGGCTGGGGTGGATGTTGAGCATCTTGCCCGCCCAGCGCGCGACGAAATTGTCGCTCAGGATGCGCATATAGCCCGCGAGCGCGACAAAGTCGGCTTTGGCTTTGCGCAGTTCTGTGTCGACAAGCGCGTCGAATGCGTCGCGGGCCATGCCCTTGTGCGGATGCGTCCAGGTCGCGACGCCCTCGGCTTCGGCGATCGCCAGCCCCGGCGCGTCGGGGTCGTTGCTGCCGATCAGCACGATCTCATAGGGGCAATCGGCGGCCTTCGCGGCATAGAGCAGCGCTGCCATATTGGTTCCGGCGCCGGAGATCAGGACGGCGACTTTGGCTTTGGTCACAAGATCCTCCCCGCTTGCGGGGAGGGGGACCGCGAAGCGGTGGAGGGGGTTCGCGTCCTAGCGTAACGCCGGCTGGCCACGACAACCCCCTCCGTCAGCCGCTTTGCGGCTGCCACCTCCCCACGCGTGGGGAGGATATTACCCATTATGCGTCGCGCTCCACCCCGCCATCGCGCTCCAGGTTTCGGCGCTGCCGGTGACGGTGCAGCCTTTTTCGCCCGCGGCGATATGCCCGATCCGGTGGACCGTCTCGCCCGCGGCTTCCAGCGCTGCGGTCACCTCGGCGACTTCGCCCTCGGCGACGACCACCGCCATGCCGATCCCGCAGTTGAAGGTGCGTGCCATTTCCTCGGGCTCGATATTCCCCTGCGCCTGCAGAAACGCCATCAATCGCGGCTGGTCCCACGCATCGGCATCGACATGCGCGTGCAGCGTCTTGGGCAGCACACGCGGGATATTCTCGAGCAGGCCGCCGCCGGTGATATGCGCGAGCGCATGGATCTTGCCGGTCTTGACCAGCGGGAGCAGGCTCTTCACATAGATCCGCGTCGGCGCCATCAGCGCGTCGATCAGCAGGATATTCTGGTCGAACAGGGCAGGGCGTTCGAGTTTCCACCCCTTGTCGGTTGCCAATCGGCGTACGAGCGAAAAGCCGTTCGAATGGACCCCCGACGACGCGAGTCCGAGGATGACGTCGCCCGCGGCCACCTTGTCGGCGGTCAGCACCTGGTCGCGCTCCACCGCGCCGACACAGAAACCGGCAAGATCGTAATCGCCGTCCGAATACATGCCCGGCATTTCAGCGGTTTCGCCACCGATCAGCGCGCAGCCAGCCTGCTTGCAGCCTTCTGCGATGCTTGCGACGACTTCGGTCGCAACATCGTTGTCGAGCTTGCCGGTCGCATAATAATCGAGGAAAAACA